>JAABUQ010003396.1_pt1 | contig 29243 bp, 27 predicted proteins | sample 5560001 | NCBI WGS metagenome assembly JAABUQ01 (sample SAMN10711888, study PRJNA513371) | rock metagenome | isolation source: Antarctica rocks | place: Antarctica: Victoria Land, Finger Mt nord | collected 2015-12-18 | reverse complement strand
CACCTCGCAGTGGTCGACATGGTGGCGAACCAGCCCTCGGGTGGCCTAATCCTTCGTGGCGATCTGCTGGCCTATTGCTCGCTGGCGATCAGCCCGCCAACTGGCCCAATCCTCGTGGCGATCCACACCTCCCGCAAGTGGTGGCCCGAAGCAGATGTGCATGCAGTGGACATCAATCTGGTGACCCTCGGCATGCTCGCCACTCGACCCGAGTCCTTGGCACCTGAGCTTCAGAAGGGCGCTGGGCGGCTGCGCGTGCGACACGAGGACTTCTTTAGCTGGCTGACGACGGCCTGGCCAGACTTGCCCGGTCCGCGACTCATTCTGGGAAACCCTCCGTATGTTCGGCACCAGACAATGTCGCCATCGAACAAGATCGCCGCGAAGGGGCTACTTGCACCCTCGCCCCCGGTGGCAGATCCGGGCTGTCAACATATTTTCTCGCCGCAGTGCTCGTCGCTATTGAAAGATCGGACTCGCTGTGCCTGCTTCTACCAGCCAATTGGCTTGAGGCCGACTACGCCCGCTCAGTCCGAGAATATCTTTGGGGATGCACTCGACGACGAGTCGATCTTCATCTGTTCCCGAATGAAATCAACTTGTTCCCCCGGCGCACAGGTGTCCGCCATGGTAATATTTGTCGGCCCTGAAACCACTAGGCGGCAGCCACTGCGGATCGTGCAAGTAAGTGGCAGTATTGAACAGGGATTTGTTGGTACGCACGTACTAGCGGTCCAGCGACAGCGGACCACGCCACGGCTGTTTAGCCCCGAGGAGTTTCGCTCCATCGGCGCGCCTGCCAGCCAAGCCGGCGCCTCGACAAGCGTACCGCTCGGCCAGATCGTGGTTGTCCGACGTGGCGTGGCAACGGGAGCCAACGTGTTCTTCCTCAGAACAAGGCCGGAAGCAGATACGCTTCCTCAAAACGCGTGTGTTTCAGCGATTTCGCGTTTGCGGTGCCTCGAAGGGAACGTACTGGACAAACGTTCCTTTGAGAAGCTCAGCGCGGACGGCGCAAAATGCTGGCTACTACGCCTCGAGGAGAAGGATCGACAAGACACGAGGGTAAGCAGATTGATTGATACGGGTGAAGCAGATGGGCTTCACAAGCGATTCCTATGTAAGGCTCGGAACCCGTGGTACTCCGTGGAGCAGATCCCTGTCCCGGATATTCTAGTTGGTCCGATGAAAAAAGGTGGTTTTCGTATTGTGCTGAATGAAGTGGGTGCAATTCCCACGAATACACTTTATGGTCTCCGACTCCGACATCGGCACAGCGAGTCTTTCCCCAATGGTGTGCGGGCGCTCGCGCAATGGCTGCGGTCATCTGAGGGACAGAGAGCGCGTCGTTTGGCTGCTCGCAAATATCACGGTGACGGTGTTTTCAAAATTGAGCCTGGAGCTCTCGCACAGGTGAAGGTGCCCTTAGATGTCGCGACTGCCACCAATAGTCTTGCCCCGACGTTCCTAGAGGCTTCAATTGTCACTGAGTCTGGCCAGGTTGGCCGGACTTGAGTGAAGCGACCGGCGTGCGAAGTAGTCTCAGGCTTGCCGCTGGATGGATGCCCCCCAGTGAGACCGGCGTTTTGGGCTTGCGTGGCCCACTTCAACTTGTCCACCCATAACAGTTGTAGGGATGCGTCGATTTTCGCACCCATGGTCGGTCTCCCGTTGGGCGGCGACGGAGACTTCGACGACGACCAATAGAGCCGGGTCAAAGGTGGCACGGATCCTGGCCCTCATGTCGTCATCGCCGCCCGCAGCGTGGCGAGGGTCTCTTCCCGCTCCGCCGGCGTGGTGTCCCGCTGGCGACGGCCTGGCGTACCGCTGATGTAGCTGTTCGCCGGAAACGCGGTCTTCTCCGGTACCAGGCTGCCGGCCGCCACGATGCTGCCGGCGCCCACCTCGGACCCGCTCAGCACCAAGGCGCCGTCCTCGACCCGCACCCCGTCGCCGACGACGCAGGCGTGCACCACGGCCCCGTCCCCGACCCACACGTCCGACCCGATCCGCGTCCCCCGCTCCGCTTCCACGTGGACGGTGGCGCCGCGCCCGATGCGGAACCGCCGCCCGACGGTGATCGGCGACTGGTCGCCGCGGGCCACCGCCGCCGCCGCGAAGCGGGCCGGCCCGGCGATCGCCACCGCGCCCACGACCACCGCGTCCGCCGCCAGCACGACGTCCTCACCAAGCTGCGGTCGGTGCTGGAGGTACGGGAGGACAGGCATCGTCGTGCTGAAACGCAGGATACCGGACGGGGTCGCCGGCCGCCGGACGCGTGGTACCATCGAAGCACAAGGGCCATCGGGCGCGCCGCCGCGACCAGGTGTGCGGGACGACCCCACGACGAGGAGGCACGAATGGCAGCTGAGACCGCGCCAGGCCAGGCGGGCGGAGCCATCGACGCGTACCTGCAGGAGGATCGACGGTACCCACCGGCGCCCGACTTCGTCTCACACGCCAATTGGGGCAATCCGGCCATCTACGAGAAGGCCGAGGCTGACCCGGAGGCCTTCTGGGCCGAGCAGGCCGGCCACCTCGATTGGGCCACCCCCTGGGAGCGCGTGCTGGAGTGGAACCTCCCCTGGGCCAAGTGGTTCGTCGGCGGGCAGCTCAACGCCAGCTACAACTGCGTCGACCGCCACCTGGCGACCTGGCGCCGCAACAAGGCCGCTATCATCTTCGAGGGCGAGCCTGGCGACCAGCGCGTGCTCACCTACCGCGACCTGTACCGCGAGGTCAACCGGGCCGCGGCGGCGCTGAAGCGGCTCGGCGTGGGCAAGGGCGACCGCGTCGCCATCTACCTCGGCATGGTCCCGGAGCTCGCCATCGCCATGCTGGCCTGTGCGCGCATCGGCGCGACCCACACCGTCATCTTTGGCGGGTTCAGCGCCGACTCCATCGCCGACCGCATCAACGACTGCCAGGCGACCGTGGCGATCACGGCCGACGGCGGGTGGCGCCGGGGCGCCAAGGTGCCGCTCAAGGACACCATGGACCACGCCCTGCAGTCCTGCCCCACGGTGCGCAACGTCCTGGTCGTCAACCGCACGGACGACGCCCGCTCGGTGCCGATGCACGGCGGGCGCGACATCTGGTGGCACCGGGCGCTCGACGAGTCCGGCAGCGAGATCATCCCGGCCGAGCCGCTCGATAGCGAGCACCCGCTCTACATCCTGTACACGTCGGGCACCACTGGCAAGCCGAAGGGCATGCTGCACACCACCGGCGGCTACCTGGTCGGGACGGCGACCACCCAACGCTACGTGTTCGACCTCAAAGAGGAGGACGTGTACTGGTGCACCGCCGACATCGGCTGGGTCACTGGCCACTCGTACGTGGTGTACGGTCCCCTGGCGAACGGGGCCACCTGCCTGATGTACGAGGGGTCGCCCGATTACCCGGACAAGGACCGCTTCTGGTCGCTGGTCGAGAAGTACGGCGTCACGATCCTGTACACGGCGCCGACGGCTATTCGCACGTTCATGAAGTGGGGGACCGAGTACCCGGCCCGGCACGACCTGTCGAGCCTGCGGGTTCTGGGGACGGTCGGCGAGCCGATCAATCCGGAGGCTTGGGTCTGGTACCGGGAGCACATCGGCGGCGACCGCTGCCCCGTGGTCGACACGTGGTGGATGACCGAGACGGGGATGATCCTGATCACGCCGCTGCCTGGGGTCACGACGCTGAAGCCCGGGTCGGCCACGTTCCCGTTCCCGACCATCCAGGCCGACGTGCTGAACGAGCAGGGCCAGAGCGTCCCGCTGGGTGGCGGCGGCTACCTGGTCCTGAAGCGGCCGTGGCCGGCGATGGCGCGGACGATCTGGGGCGACCCGGAGCGCTACCAGCAGCAGTACTGGAGCCGCTTCCCCGGCTGCTACTTCGCCGGCGACGGCGCCAAGCGAGACGACGAGGGCTACTTCTGGCTGCTGGGTCGCGTGGACGACGTGCTCAACGTGGCCGGCCACCGCATCGGCACGATGGAGGTGGAGTCCGCCCTGGTGAGCCACCCGGCTGTCGCCGAGGCCGCTGTCATCGGTTTCACGCACGAGATCAAGGGGCAGGGCATCGCGGCGTTCTGCACCCTGCGCTCCGGTGTGGCGCCCAGCCACCAGATGGTGGAGACGCTGCGCGCCCACGTGGGCGAAAAGATCGGGGCCATCGCCAAGCCAGACCAGATCTTCTTCACGGCCGAGCTGCCCAAGACGCGCAGCGCCAAGATCATGCGGCGGCTCTTGCGCGACGTGGCGGAAGGCAAGGTCCTGGGCGATACCACGACGCTGGCCGACCCAGCCGTCCTGGCCTCGATCAAGGCGCAGTACGAGGCGCAGGAGAGCTAGCTGTCAACTGATAGCTCGTCAACTCGTCCCCTGTCCTGGCGAGGGCAGGATCGGGACCGTCGTCTCGGTGATCGTGGTGGTCGTCGGCGGGGCGCTCTCCAGCTCGCGCACCCGGGCCTGGGCGGCGCGCAGCTGCTGGCCCAGGCTGCGCGCCTGCAGCCGCATGCGCACCTCGCGCCACAACGACAGCAGCAGCATCAGCGCCGCGCCCAGCGCCGCGCTGATCAGCACCAGCACCGAGACCGCCAGGCTGTCCACGCGCCACACCACGAACGACACGCTGACCGGCGTCGTGTTCTGCACCGCGAAGATGGCGATGACGATCGCGAACGCCAGCGCCCCGAAGACGTAGAACGACAGCATGGGCCGGCGACGGCGGGCCGCTCGCGCTAAGCCATCGGCTCCGGCGCCGACCCAAGCCCAAGCCCGGGCCCGGGCCCAGGCCCCATGCCGCCCGGCGCCCCGACCGGTGGCCGGCGTGCCCCGGCGCGGTCACGCGGCAGCTCCTGCGTCTGCCGCTCGTGCGGCGGCCGCGGGTCATGGATGCCGCACAGCAGCCGCCCGTTCACCAGGTGCCGCGATGGTTGCTCTATTTTGCGGTTGCACTCCTCACAACGAGCCATGGCCTCATTGTAGGCGAGGACGCGCGTGCCGCCTGCCCCTTCCCTGAGCCCTATAATCGCCCCATGAGCGCTCTGGCCACACGATCCGCTGCTGATCGCTGTAGCGCCGGCGGCGGCGTGGGCGCCCGGCACTAGAATCGGTCCGCTCCCGTGTGGAGGCAGCTTCGGGTGCGAACAGGAGTGGGCCAGGGCAGACCCGGATCTCCCTGGTGGGCGTAGCTATGCGCCGTTTGCGACCGAGCTTCGGCCGCTCCACCACCGGCCCTGGCCTTCAGCCGGGGCGGCAGCTGGAGCCAACGCCGCGCCTCGGCCTCGCCCTGGCCGTCGTCGTCGTCACCGGGCTGCTGCTCACGCTCGTCCTCAGCCTGGACATCCTGCCGCGTGTCTACGACCTCCACGCTGGCGACGTGGCCGCCGTGCCCGTCAAGGTGCCCCGCAAAGCCTCCTACGTCAGCCAGATCCGGACCAAGGAGGCCCGCGACCAGGCGGCCCTCCAGGTGCCGCCCGTCGTCGAGATGGACCACGACCGCATCACCCAGCTCACCCGCGGTCTGGCCGACGTTGTCCGATCCGTCACAGCGGTCAGGGCGGTGCCGAGCCGCACCGTCGAGCAGCGCCGCGACGCCATCCAGGCGCTGCTCGCGCCGCCGCTGACCCAGGAGACCAGCCAGCGCATCGCCCAGGTTGACGACCCGAGCTGGTCCAGCATCGCCGCTGAGACGCAGCGCGTCCACGGGCAGATCATGCAGGACCGCATCATGGAGCAGGACGTCTCCCAGTCACGCCAGCTGCTGCCGTTCCGCGTCAACCCCGCCTTCTCCGAGACGGACCGTGCCGTCATCGTCGAGCTCGCCGGCCGCTTCATCGCCCCGAACGTCGTGGTGAACGAGGACGCGACGGCCAGGGCGCGGCAGGACGCGCGCGACTCCGTCGCCCCCGTGGTGCAGAGCTACGAGCGCGGCCAGACAATCGTGCGCGACGGCCAGGTGGTTGGTCCGCTGGAGATGGAGGCTCTCGAGGCCCTGGGCCTGCTCAACCCGGCGCTCGACTGGCGGTCCTTCGCCGGTCCGGCGCTGCTCGTCGCCACGCTGGTCCTGGTTCTGTCGGCGTACATCTGGCACTTCGACCGCCCTTTGCTGTACCGCGACCGCCGCATGATCCTGCTGGCCGGCCTGCTCGTGATCACGGTGCTCGCGGCCAAGATGATCATTCCCGGCCACCCTCTCTGGGTCTACGTCCTGCCCCTGCCCGCGGTCAGCATGCTCGTCGCCATCCTGTTCGAGGCGCGCCTCGGGATGCTCGTCGGGCTCCTGGTCTCGGTCATTCTCGCCTGGATGGCGGGCGGCTCGCTCGAGGTCGGCGTGATCGCCATGGCCGGCACCAGCGTCGGCGCCCTGGCGGCGTGGCGCAAGGAGCGCATGGTCTCGTACTTCCTGGCCGGGGTGTACGTGGCCGCCGCCCAGTTCCTGGCGTACCTGGCGTTCTTCGTCGCCAGCCGCTCCGACGATCTCACCTCGCTGACGCTCATCATGTTCGAGCTGGCGGTGAGCGGGATCCTGTCGTCGCTCCTCGCCGTCGGCAGCTTCGCCCTGCTCGGCCGCCTGTTCGGCATCCTGACCACCATGCACCTCCTCGAGCTGGCCAACCCGACGCAGCCGCTGCTGCGGCGCCTGCTCATGGAGGCGCCCGGCACCTACCACCACAGCATCATGGTCGGCAACCTGGCCGAGCGCGCCGCCGAGCTCATCGGCGCCGACTCGCTGGTGGTGCGCGTCGCCGCCTACTACCACGACATCGGCAAGCTCGAACGGCCGTGGGCGTTCATCGAGAACCAGAGCGACCCGGACGGGAACATCCACAACTCCCTCGACCCGACCGCCTCGGCGCAGATGATCGCCGCCCACGTCTCGGACGGCGTGCGGTTGGCGGAGAAGTACGGGCTGCCGACGCGCATCCGTGAGATGATCCCGCAGCACCACGGGACGCGCACCATCAGCTTCTTCTATCAGCAGGCCTGCGAGCAGACCGACGGGCCGCTCGACGTCGCCCCGTTCACGTATCCTGGGCCACGGCCCCAGACGCGCGAGGCCGCGGTGCTCATGCTGGCCGACAGCACCGAAGCGGCGGCGCGCGCCTCGCGCGACCACTCCCGGGTGGCGATCGAGCAGCTGGTCGACCGCATCGTGCGCCAGCGGCTGGAGGAGGGCCAGTTCGACGAGTGCAACCTCACCCTGCGCGATCTGACCCGCATCAAGCAATCCTTCGTGACGCTGCTGACAGGTATCTACCACCCGCGCATCCCGTACCCGCCGGCCGCGCCGGGCCGGGCGCTGTCGGCGGGGCCGCCCGAGCTGGCTCGGGGCGCGCGGGGGTCCGATGTCCCTGCCTGACGGCGCCGGGGCGCGCTGGTCCGTGGCCGTCGATCAGGACGTGGAGGACGGCCTCGACGCCCGCTGGGACGACCCCCGCATCGAGCAGCTGGTGACACGCGTCGTCCAGCGCGAGCTCCCGCCCGGCCAGTACGCCGTCTCGCTCCACCTCGTCGGCGACCAGACCATCCAGCAGCTGAATCGCGAGCACCGGCACAAGGACAGCGTCACCGACGTCCTGTCGTTCCCGCTGCACGACCCCAACGGCATGCAGTTCGTGTTGCCGCCGGACCACGCCGTGAACCTCGGGGACGTGGTCCTCTGCTACCCGCGTGTGCTGGCGCAGGCCGGCCAGCTCGGGCACGCGCCGGAGCGCGAGCTCGGCTACCTGGTCGCCCACGGCGTGCTCCACCTGCTCGGGTTCGACCACGAGGAGGAGGTGGAGCGCCGCTTAATGCGGGCGCGCGAGGAAGAGGCGCTCGCGCCGCTTGGCTTCACCCGCTAGCCGGATCGCTGGCTCGTTCGGCTACGCGCTCGCCGGGTTGGCCGCCCTGGTCCGCACCCAGCCGAATTTTGGCGTCCACCTCGGCGTGTCGGTGGTCGTGGTCGTCCTGGCGGTCGTGCTGCGGGCAGCCCCAGCCGAGGTGGCCGTGCTGGCGCTGACGATTGGCGTGGTGCTGACGGCCGAGGCGTTCAATACGGCGCTGGAAGCGGTGTGCGACCTGGTGTCTCCGGGCTTCCACCCGCTGGTGAAGCTGGCCAAGGACGTGGCCGCCGCTGGCGTGCTGCTCTCGGCGCTGGCGGCGGTGGTGGTGGGGCTGGCGATCTTCGCCCCCCGCGTGCTGGCCAGCATCCCGGGCCGGTGAGGCTGTTGGCTGTTGGCTGTTGGCTGGCTCCCCATGAACCGCGGACGAGCCCACTCCCGGTAAGAGTTCATGCTGACGCGGAGGCGTGAGCGAGGAGCAGGTGGGGCCAGGCGACCAGGGGGTCGTGGTTCTGGGCGCGCCAGGTGCCGAGTAGCGTCGCCAGGGTGCAGAAGGTCTCGGTGCCTCGGCCGGAGCGGGTGCCGCCGCCGATCTTGCGCAGCACCACCACGGGACGCACGCTGCGCTCGGCGGCGCTGTTGGTACTGTCCACGTCGGGATCGCCGACGAAGGTGAATGACTCGGTGAGGTAGTTCTGAACGCGCCGACACAGCATGGCCTGCGGCACGGTCGTCATGTCGGCGTCCAGGAACGGCTGGCGTACCGCCAGCAGGGCCGCCACACACCCGCTGGGCTGCCAATGAGGATGCGCCCTGCTGGCGGTACGCGTACATGTAGACCCCGTGCACTGCTGCCGTCCACGCCCCGCAGTGAACGGTCCGACGGATGCTGCGGGCGCAGCGTGTGGATCTCACAGAGCAGGTGGCGCCAGCACCGTTGGTGGGGGCTGCCGTAGTGATCGCAGGCGGCATAGAAGTCCGTACTCAGCACCCCGTAAAGTCCGGGCAGAGCACCGCGTCCGCAACCGCCTGGGCGCGCCGTCCATGCACGAACAACCGCGCGCGCTCGGTGCTGAAGCTCCACAGGTAGCTGTAGGCACCCGCTTGCCGCAGCGCCGTCTCATCGGCGCACACCCGCGGATTGGCGCGGATCGCTGCGTGGATCTGGGCGAACATCCCCCCTGGTAAGCTCGCAGCGCGTCTACACCGGTGCGCTCCTCGGCCTCCTGGACGAACTGGGTGCCGACATCCGCTGACCGCGCTCGACCAACCCCGAGCGTCCGAGCCGCTCGCGGCGTGGTTGCGTGGACGCTACGCTTAGGTCGCCCCAGCGATACGCGTGCGCCAGTTCGCCATCCGGCCGTCCGCCTGCATATCTGGCGGAAGCGCACCTGGATCATCACCGACCCACGGCCACCCTGGAGTGGCCCCGCGTCTCGTCCGACCGCCCCGGGGCACTGACACGCGACCAGATTGCGTTGCTGTGGCGACGTGATGAGGTGGCGCTGCGCGAGCGGGCTTCCTGGCGGATGATGTGCGAGCCCGCGGCACGCTCTATCGAGATCCTGTCACTGACGTCACAGACCTTGACCTGTCCAACACACGCCACTCAAACTGGATTCTCCAACTCCGCATCACTGACGTCCCGAATCGTCTGCCTCGGCCCACGACCCTGGGGGCGACGTACTAACAGAGAATGACCACGCTGGCACGACGTGACCGCCGGAGCTGACCAGAAACGTTGGGGGGGTGTGGTCGGCTGTGCATCACCACCAATCAACATGCCAGCGCCACGCCGACCACCGAGAACCGAACAGGCCACACTCATGTCTTGGTGATCTTCGGGCCAATGTAGACCACGTATAGTGGTTCGGTAGCGCTAATGGGCCAGGAGAAATGCACACGGTATTGAGGCGTCTTCACTTTACCGTGCCACGGACAAAACAAGGACTGGCCGTTCAGCGTTGGATGGCGGAAAGTGAGCTCCGACCGGAATTGGTTCTGCTCTGTAATTGACAAACTTGAAAACCAGGCCTTGTCACCATTGAAGTAGTCCCGAGAGATTCGGTGTCCCTCCGGCGTTCGCTGACCGTTCTCGTCAAAACTACACTTGAATCGATCCAGGGTATCTAAGAGAGCAATGACACGCCGTGCGACTCCATCGGCGTAAGGATGACCGCGCAACGGTTCAAAGCTGTTGTCAGAGAAGACCAGATGTTTGCAGCGGTCTTTCGTCGCGGCTGCCAACTGCATCCACGACGATACCGGCACTGGCGCGGCCACGAGGGCAGCTTCCAGATCCTCGACAGCCCAGTGGTTGATGATCTCAGCACACCGATCACCCGTGTCCGACCTCCAAATCACCGACAACGGCGTGAGCATCCAGGATGAAGGCGTTAGATTTACGAGACGACAGTCCACTCCACCGAAGACGCGGTACGCGGCCTCTCCGACCGCAGTGTCAGTAACGACATCGTCTTTGTATTGAAAGTAGTCATCCCGACCGTGACTCCGTGCATCATCCCAGAAAGGACCAAGTCGGTTCAGCCACTGCATAATCGCCTGTCGCTCATTCCGTCCGAATGCCTGGATCGCCTGTTGCATCGAGAGCTCTTGGGTTACCTGTACCGTCGATACGTTTCTGTTGCAATGCAGCTCCCGCTGAAACCGCTGCGCGATGCTCCGCATCTTCATCAAGCGGGCAACGGCGGTCTGAAACGTCGCAACATCCGGGAACTGCCCGTGTATGGACAGGTCGTTGAACAGTAGCTCCACGTCACTTTCCCCAACCAGCAAAGTAACTTGCGTCTTTGTCAAACTGATCGAAGAAGCCTGCTGGCCAGCTGTCGACGTTGCCCTCACTGTCCAAGAGGGGGCTGACCACGTGGGCTTCCCCCTGCGACCGCGGCCTGAAGAAGTGTATCGCCACGTCCTTGGGATCAAGTCGCCCGCCCCTAACCGACCGCCGGATGCCGTTTAGGATGTGGTCGCTATGCGTCTCCGCGATCACCTGGACTCCGGCACGCGCAACCTCCGCCAAAAACTGACCCATCAGCGCTTGACCCGCCGGATGGAGATGTACCTCTGGATTTTCCACTAGAACGATATCGTCCCTGGCGCTGGCCAAAGCCGCGATGATGATTGGTAGGATTTGGGTCAGCCCGAATCCTACGTTCGTCGGACGGTGGAAGTCGGTGTCGTCAGAGGTTCGGAATCCGAGGGTGACTGCGTTGACCTGCGGTACCTGCTGCAGCATCAGGGCACATCCCGGAAAGAACGTCCGCATCCGCTCTTCAACCTGACGAAAACGGGTATGCGGCGCCCCCACCAAAGCTAGTTCATCGAGGACCGTTTCATCTCGGCCCGAATACAGCACGCTTGCGGCGTACTCCCCAGCCGGGCCAACGACGCTTGTCGTTTGTGGGTCTACCAGGTCGTACACGTCACGAGGCCCAATTCGCTCTGCAGTGATGTATGTGAGACGACGCAGACGCTCCGAAAGCGACGCCGAAGCATCGGCAGCCGAGGGCGGCAGTAGGTAACGCAACACCTCTGGCCGTTGCTCTGCAGCATCGCCCACGACGACACAGTCGACAGCCATCGACAACTCCGAGCGCTCGCCAACGAACTGCCAGTCGTAAGGAAGGTTGCCGTCCACAAGGCCTATGCCGATAGTCCGTCGCCCATGCACCTTGTCGACGACATCCGACACGGTGCCCAACCGTGTGACTCCTCCGTTAAGCATTAGGCGTGTGGACCACTCATGTTCGCGGACGGACTGGTGGAGTAGCACGAGCGCTTGCAGCACCGATGACTTCCCTGAGGCATTCGAACCCGTTAGTAGCGTCAAAGGGCAGAGCGGAAGGCGCAGCAAATCGAAGCACTTGAAGTACCGAAGATCAATCTGGGAAAGCACCGAGGACCTCGCGGAACATCGCCCTAGTCACCGCAAATCGATGTCTTACGTTGCTCGTATGATTGGGGCCGTAGGTGATGGCCTCAACAAACCGGCCATCAGTCAACAAGGGATAGAAGGCATCCAGTAGCAGGTCTGCTCGTGCGTCAACCACGTCTTCCGAATAGCGCGAGAGCCCAGTAGACATAACGTCCCAGAGTGAGGCGTTAATTATGCTGCGATAGTCTTGGCCGTCAGAGTGCTTCCTGAAGGCGTGGCGTCCAAACAACTTGAGGTTGTTGGCGAGACCAGTTCTGAACTGTGTCGAAAGCTGCTGGAGTTCTTGAGGCTCCATTCGGTTCATTGTCCTGAGTACCTGTGCGAGACATTCATCCATGTCTCGGTACTCCTCTATCGGGATGATCTGAAACGCGCAGAATCGGTTTACAAACTCACGGTCCCTCATTGTGGTTGCGCGGAGGCTACGTCCAGTCGCAGTCAGGAAGAGGTCAGTAGCTGCTTCCACCTTGAGAAACCGCGTTGCCTGACCCATGAAAAGGGAATTGCGCATTTGCTGACGAGTTAGTGGCACGCCGCCGTTCACGCGCTCGAAAATGTCCAGCCGCGCGCGCTCGGGGACCTTGGCGTCTATCACAGAGAGAATTAGATTGCAGTCCTCGACTCGGTTCTGCAGTTTGGGAGACATGTCACGGAATCTCTTCTTATCCAGTTCCGGCTGTTCGGGTAGCTTCAGTCGGAGGCCATTGTCGACGAAATTTTGGAAGGTAGACAGGCGCTGCAGGCCGTCCACAACTACCATCCGCCCCAAGTCATCCTCAGCCAGGTAAAACACTGGTAGCGGTATCCGCATGAGGACAGACTCCACCAGCTTGCTCTGCTTGTCTTCTGGCCAGATAAAGTCGCGTTGGAAGTCCGGGTCCATAACGAATGATCCTTGCTTTATCCGCCGAAGGACGTCGTGGACCGTCCGATTGTCGGTCCGGATCAGCATTGTGTCGATTGGGTAGTCGCCCCATGAGTCGTCCTCATCTCCGCCGAGTCCTTCGATCTCTTCCTCGGAGTTAGACGTAGTGTGCTGAGTGTTCATTGGTCCCCTGGTAAACGAGCGATTCTCGGCTAATAGCCATCGTACATATGTATTGGACACGGAGTACAGTTGAGGTCCAGCACTGTAGGCGAGGCCTTCGGCCTCGTGCGTTGGATTGGGTGGTTGAGGCGGGCTTTCGTCGGGTGTCTCCCTGGGTGGAGGACGAGTCCCACACTTGCGCGCCAGCAGGGCCTCAACGAACCGCGGGCAGCCAGAGCCATTCCGCGACGGCTCGGGCAAACGATATGGCACGACCTCCTCAGTCATAATGACCCTCGGTGAGAGAGTACAATGCTTTGGACCAGGTCAGGTTGCCGCCGGACAAACTGCGACACATGTTGCGTGACCGTTGCGGGTCGTGTGGGCCGGTCACCCACCGTTGCAGCAGAACGCCAACCGCTCGCTTCAAACAGCCCCGTCTGCTGTTAGTCCCGCTCCCGGTTCCTTGCGATCTCAGGAACCCAATGCGTTGGGTGTGCCCGTCGTGCGAGGTGGTCCCGTAGCATCTCCAGTTGGGCCTGTGCCAGAAGTCGCCGTCGCAGAACCCGCACACACGTGCTTGTGAAAACTCGGGGCCGGTCCGACCAGGCAGACCGTCCTGTGAGACGGGCCGGTCCCAGCGGAGTAATCCCGAGCGCTACGGTCCGACACCATGCGGTGCGTCCCGAGCGTCTACATTGCCGAGGTCGACGCCGTGCTCGGCGAGGTAGCCGCGATGACACCCAACACGCCGCCAGGGCGCAACCCCCTTGGAACATGAGTCGCCACGTACCCCGAATTAGCGCCTGCCACTCAGTTGGCCGGTCACGGCTCGAGAGAGAGGGCGCCGTTCCGTCGACATTCAGTCACCCGTCGTGGCGAGCGAGGGCGGAAGTATCGGACGGCTTGAGTCGCGCGAGAAGTCACCCGGCCAGGGGTGGCTGCCTCACCAGTAATGAGGAGCCACCTCACTCACCCCTGAGCCGCTCAGACTCGTCACTGTACGCAACTCGAACGAGGATGACAGTCACTGCGGCGGAGCGCGCGCGCTAAGTCGGTGGCCTCGTTTTGGTGAGGGCGACGAACCTGTCCAGGATGACCGACCGCTGCCGTGCCTGGTCCCAGATACCGCGGTGCGACGTGGATCGATAGCTCGTGTTAGGCGTGGAAGCTCATGGTTGCCCTTGACGGCTCGGCCACCGACGAACCCAGGGTGACATATGAAGTGCCGAACAGCCGATAGCTCGCTTATCCGTGCCATTTCCAGATGGCCGTCCCCCAGCTCAGCCCGGCCCCGAAGCCGCTCATGGCGATCGTGTCCCCGGCGACCACGCGCCCCTCCTCCAGCGCCTCGCACAGCGCCACCGGAATGCTGGCCGCGGACGTGTTGCCGTAGCGCTCCACGTTGGAGAACACCGCCGAGTCCGCCAGCTTGAGGCGCCGCATCGCGGCGTCGATGATCCGAGAGTTCGCCTGGTGCGGGATCAGCAGGTCGATGTCGTCGGTCGTCAGCCCGGCCCGCCCAAGCGCCTCCAGCACCGACTCCGGGACGACGCTGGCCGCGAACCGGAACACCTCGCGGCCCTGCATCTTGACGAAGTGCTGGCGCTCGGCCACCGTGGCCGCCGAGGCCGGCAGCCGGCTGCCACCCGCCGGCACGTACAGGCTGCACGCGCCCGCTCCGTCGCTGCCCAGCACAAAGGACAGCAGCCCGCCCGGCTCGGCGGTCGCCTGGAGCACGACAGCCCCCGCCCCGTCGCCAAACAGGACGCAGGTCGACCGGTCCTCCCAGTCCAGGATCCGCGTGAAGACGTCGGCTCCGATCACCAGGACGTTGCGGTGCGCCCCGCTCAGGACGAACTGGCTCCCCGTGGCCAGCCCGTACAGGAAGCCGCTGCACACCGCGTTCAGGTCGAAGGCGCCGGCGTGGCGCGCGCCAAGCGCGTGCTGGACGAGCGAGGCCGTTGCCGGCATGTTCGCGTAGTCGGGGGTGCACGTGGCCACGATGATCAGCTCGACGTCGTCCGGGCCGACCTGCGCCTTCTCCAGCGCCAGCTGGGCGGCTATCACCGACAGTGAGCACGTGGTCTCGTCGGGCGCCGCGATCCGCCGGGCGCCGATCCCCGTCCGCGCCCGGATCCACTCGTCGGTGGTGTCCACGAGCGCCTCCAGCTCGCTGTTCGGCATCGTGCGCTCGGGCAGGTACTTGCCCCAGCCCGTGATGCGGACGTAGGGTGGGCTCGGGTTTGCGTTCGGGCTCATAGGTCGAGCTCCGGAGCGGCGGCGCTGCGCTCCGCTGGCTCCAGCAGCAGCAGCACGTCGCCCGCGTGGACCAGCTGCCCGCTCTGCGCCGCGACCGACACCACCCGACCCGGCCTATCGGCGGTCACCTCGTTGAAGATCTTCATCGTCTCGATCAGCCCGACAACGCTGTCCGCGTCAACCCAGTCCCCCTCGTCGACGTACACCCGAGCGGACGGGGTTGGGGCGCGGTAGAACACGCCCGTCAACGGGGCCACGACCCCGTGCAGGTGGGCCGCCGGCCCGGCCTCGCCCGCGGCCGCCGCTGGCACGGCGACGGCTGCCGTCGCGCTCGCCGGGTCTCGCAGGACCCGAAGCCGCAGCGGGCCGTGCTCCAGCCGCAGCTCGGCCACATCGCTGGCGCGCACGGCCGCTACGATCCGTCGCACCGCGTCGATCCACGCCCCGACAGATTCCGGCAAGAGCTACAGCGACCCGACGCGCGCGGGCGCCGGGGGCTGGCCCAGGCTGGGACTGGAGTTGAAACTAAAACTCACGCCACGAACCGACGCACCACCAGCGCCGTGTTGTGGCCGCCGAAGCCGAGCGAGTTCGACAGCGCGACGTCGACGCGGGCCGGGCGAGCCGCGTTGGCCACGTAGTCCAGCGGGCAGTCGGGGTCCGGGGTGTCGAGATTGATCGTCGGTGGCAGGCACCCCTCCAGGATGGCCTTGATGCAGACGATCGCCTCGACCGCGCCGCTGGCCCCGATGAGGTGGCCAGTCATGCTCTTGGTGGACGAGACGGGCGGGACATTCTGGCCGTCGCCAAAGACCGTCGCGATCGCCTGCGACTCGGTGCGATCGTTGTGCGGGGTCGACGTGCCGTGGGCGTTGATGTAGCCCACCTCGGTGGGCGCCAGGTCGGCCTTGCGGAGCGCCAGGCGCATGGCACGGGCCGCGCCTTCGCCGCCCTCGCAGGGCGCCGTGATGTGGTAGGCATCGGCGGTGGCGCCGTAGCCGGCGATCTCGGCGTAGACGTGGGCGCCGCGCCGCTCGGCGTGCTCCAGGGTTTCGAGCACCAGCACGCCGGCTGCCTCGGCGAGGACGAAGCCGTCCCGGTCAAGGTCGAACGGCCGACTGGCCCGCTCCGGCTCGTCGACGCGGCGTGAGATGGCGCGCATGGAGTCGAACGCCGCCAGCCCGATCCGCGTGATGGGCGCCTCGGCCGCGCCGGCCAGCATGACCTCGGCGTCGCCGCGCTTGATGATCTCGGCCGCCTCGCCGATGCAGTGCCCGCCGGTGGCACAGGCGCTGCTGGGGCTGAAGTTCGGCCCCTTGGCGCCCGTGCGGATGGCGATCATCCCGCCCAGCATGTCCGGCAGGAACATCGGCACCAGGAACGGGCTGACCCTGTCGGGACCGCGGGTGAGCAGCGTCGTGGTGCCGTCGACGAGCGTGCCGATGCCGCCGATGCCGCTGCCCACGAGCACGCCGACGTCCTCGGCCTCGTCGGGGGCCACGCACAGGTCAGCGTCGCGGACCGCCTCCTGGAACGCGGCCAGCCCCAGCTGGAGGAAGCGGTCGAGCCGGCGCGCCTCCTTGCGGTCCATATAGTCGGTCGGGTCGAAGTTCTTGACCTCGCCGGCGATGGTCACGTTCAGGTCGCTGGTGTCGAAGAGCGTCACCCGGGCGACGCCCGAGCGGCCGTGGACCAGCGCGTCCCAGGAGCTAGCGACGTCCAGCCCAACAGGGCTCACCATGCCCATCCCGGTCACCACTACCCGTCGTTCGCGCTGCCAGACCATGCGACCCGTCCCCGCTCTTCGTGGCGCAGTATACCCGGCCTGGGCCCGCCACCCGCGCCGCTTCGCCGACCCACATCCGCCGCGCCACCATCGGGACACGTGTTTGGGACACCCGTGGGACACGCGTTTGCCCCGACGCCGCCGCCGCGTCGAGTAAAATTGAAGACTCTGCCCGTTAGCACTCGGATACGACGAGTGCTAGGCAGTCAGCGATGCTCGAGCTTACCCCCCGCCGCCAACGCGTTCTCCGCCACATCGTGGAGGCGTACGTCGCCACGGCCCAGCCGGTGCCGTCGGACCTGATCGCCCGCAAGTACGAGGCGGAGGTCTCGTCGGCGACCGTCCGCAACGACATGGCGGCCCTCGAAGAGGCGGGCCTGATCGCCCAGCCGCACACGTCGGCTGGCCGTGTGCCGACCGATCGCGGCTACCGCTACTTCGTGGAGTGGCTCATGAGCGCGGAGCCGAACCTGCCGCCCGCGGAGCAGCGGACCATCCGCGAGCAGTTCAAGCGCTTCACCGGGAGCAGCGCCGAGTCGGCCCACCTGGCCTCGACGCTGATGTCCCGGTCGCTCGGGAGCGCGGCGGTGGCGACGCCGCCGGCCGCGCCGAAGGCGCGTCTCAGGCGTGTCGAGCTGGTGCCTCTCCAGGTGCAGCTCGTTCTCGTCACGCTGATCCTGGTGTCGGGGGCCGTGCGCCAGGTGGTACGCCAGGTGGCGGCGGCGCTCACGCCGGCGGAGGCGGCCCGGCTGAGCAACGAGATCAGCGACGTCCTGGCCGAGAAGACGGCCGCCCAGGCGCGCCGCTCGCTCGGCAAACTCAGCGCCCAGGCGCACCCGTTCGGCGAGGCGACGGTGGACCTGCTCAAGCAGGCGGCCGACCAGGCCTTCGTGGACATCTACTACGAGGGCCTGGCGCAGCTGCTGAGCCAACCGGAGTTCGCCCAGAGCGAGAAGCTGCGCCCGATCCTCGAGGTGCTCGAGCAGCAGCCACTGCTCGCCCGGTTCCTGGCGGAATCGCTGGCCACGCCCGGGGTCCAGGTTATCATCGGGGCCGAGAACCGGCTCGAGCAGATGCGCGAGGCGACCCTCGTGCTGACGCGCTACGGCTCGACGGACGAGGTCTTCGGCATGCTGGGGGTACTTGGGCCGACGCGCCTGCAGTACTGGCGGGCGGTCCCGATGGTGCGCCTGGTTGCCGAGCTGATGGATTCGCTCAGCCGCGCCCACATCCCGTCCGCCCAGGGCAGCAACGCATGACGCCCTGCCATCACGTGCGCTAAGGTTGAAGGCTCACACACCGCCGGGGAGAACATGCCGAGCTCGTCCACGAAACGCGACTACTACGAGGTCCTGGGGGTTGCCCGGGGCGCCTCTGATGACGACATCAAGAAGGCGTACCGCAAGCTGGCCCTCCAGTTCCACCCCGACCGCAACAAGGCCCCTGACGCCCCGGAGCACTTCAAGGAGGCGACCGAGGCGTACCAGGTCCTCTCGGACTCCGAGAAGCGCAGCCTGTACGACAGGTACGGCCACGCCGCCTTCGAGCGGAACGGCGGTGGCGCTGGCGCCGACTTCAGCAACTTCGCCGGGCTGAACATCGAGGACATCTTCGAGTCGTTCTTCGGCACCTCGGGCACGCGCGGGGCGCGCCAGCGGGTCCAGCGCGGCCAGGATCTGCGCTACGACCTCACCGTGTCGCTCGAGGAGGCGGTGTTCGGCACGACGCGCGAGATCACCATCAACAAGCAAGCGCCGTGCGAGCGCTGCTCGGGCGCTGGGCAGGAGCCCGGGACGCAGCCGGAGCGCTGCACCCGGTGCAACGGCTCGGGCGAGATCCGGCGCGTCCAGCAGTCGATTTTTGGCCAGTTCGTCAACGTCAGCATGTGCGACCGCTGCAACGGCGAAGGCGCCGTCATCGCCAACCCGTGCTCGGAATGCGTCGGCCGCGGAACCGTCCGGGCGCGGCGCACCCTGTCGATCAGCGTACCCGCTGGCTCGGAGGACGGCCTGCAGCTACGTCTGTCGGGCGAGGGCGAGGCGCCCCCGCGCGGCGGCCAGCCAGGCCACCTGTACGTGGTGCTCCACGTGCAGCCGCACCGCTACTTCAAGCGCCAGAGCAACGATCTGATCGTGGAAGTCCCGATCAACGTGGCCCAGGCAGCGCTGGGGGACGAGTTCAAGGTAGCCTCGCTGGACGGCAAGGAGCTGCCGGTGAAGGTCCCCGCGGGCACGCAGCACGGCCGCATCATCAGGATCCGCGGCGAGGGCGTTCCCTACCTCCGTGAGCACGGCCGCGGCGACATGCAGGTCCACCTGAAGGTCAAGATCCCCGCGGAGCTGACCGACGAGCAGCGCCGCCTGTTCCAGCAGCTGAACGGGACCTTCGGTAACGGCACCAACACCCCAAACGAGAACAAGTCCTTCTTCGACAAGGTCAAGGACGTCTTCGGCGGCTAGGCAGATGTCCCCGCGCAGTCCACCCAGGAAGACCGCGCCTGCCCGCGGTGCCAACATCTGGAACGCCTCCTTAGCTCGACTTTCGCACTTTGAGCGGCGGCGAGCCGCTGGGTAGGCACGATCCCGGCGGTAACTGAGAGCATGCTGCCGCCACGCGCTTTGCCGCCGATGATCCTGTCGAGCTTGCTGCCGTTCGCGCCCCTGTTCTCCCGACGAGTGTGGGCGCATGTTCAGGTCCTGGTGGCCGGCAGTCTCCTGAGCCCTGGACGCCGCACGGTCGCGGCGGCGCTGCGGGTGATGGGGTTGGCCCAGATCAAACAATTCCACCGCTATCACCGCGTGCTCAGCCAAGCCAAGTGGTCCAGTCTGGCCATCAGTCGCATCCTCTTGGGCCTGCTGGTCGCGACGTTCGCTCCTGATGGACCGCTGGTCTTCGGCGTTGATGAGACACTGGAGCGGCGGCGCGGGGCCAAGATCGCGGCCAAAGGCATCTACCACGACGCGGTCCGCTCCAGCCGCTCGCACGTCGTCAAGGCCAGCGGGCTGCGCTGGATCTGCCTGATGCTGCTCGTCCCGATCCCCTGGGCGGCGCGGACCTGGGCGCTCCCCGTCCTGACGGCGCTCGCCCCGTCCGAGCGGTACGCGGCCAGCCGCGGGCGGCGGCACAAGACGCTGCCCGCGTGGGCACGCCAGCTCCTGCTGGTGGTGCGCCGCTGGTGGCCCGATCGGCCGCTGGTCGCGGTGGCCGATAGCACCTACGCCACCCTCGAGCTGCTGGCGTGCTGCCAACGCCTGCGTCACCCCATCACCTTCATCACCCGGCTGCGCCTGGACGCGGCCTTGTACGCGCCCGCCCCACTGCGGGACCCGCACCAGATCGGGCGGCCGCGGCTCAAAGGCAAACGCCTGCCGAACCTCGCCAGCGTGGTCACTGACCCTGCCACCGTCTGGACGGCACTCACCGTTGCCCAGTGGTACGGCATGGGCGAGCGCGCGGTGGAGGTCGCCTCGGCCACCGCCGTCTGGTACCACCCCGGCCAGCCAACGGTGCCCCTGCGCTGGGTGCTGATCCGCGATCCGCAGCAGAAGTTCACCACCCAGGCGCTGCTGTGCACCGACCGGCACGTTGCCCCAAGCCAGATCCTGGCCTGGTTCGTCCCGCGCTGGCAACTGGAGGTCACCTTCGAAGAGGCCCGCCGCCACCTCGGCCTGGAGACCCAACGCCAGTGGTCTGACCTGGCGATTGCTCGCACCACCCCAGCCTTGTTGGGCCTGTTCTCCCTGGTCACGCTGCTGGCCGATCAGCGCTTGAGCCGGTCGCGCGTCACGGTCCCACTGCCCGCTTGGTCGCGGAAGGACCACTTCACCTTCGCCGATGCCTTGGCCTTGGTCCGACGTGAGCTCTGGGCCGACCAGACTTTCCGGCTGTCCACCGAGTCCACCGACACTGTCAAAGTCCCGCGCGTGCTCATCGAGCACTTGACGAACACCCTCTGCTACGCTGCCTGAACTGCGAAAGTCGAGCTTACCTGGTATGTACGATAGTGCCTACATGGAGTTCGACTGGGACGCCACCAACACCGAGCACGTCGCTCGGCATCTCATCCGCCCAGCGGACGCCGAGGAGGCCATCAACGATCCGCACGCGCTTAGCTTTCGTGCGGTCGAGGTCAATGGCGAGGCGCGGTTCGGCGTCTTGGGCGCGACGGCCGAGGGCCGCGTGCTCGCGGTGATCTACACCTGGCGCGGCCCACTGTGCCGTGTCGTGACGGCCTTCCCAGCGACACCCCGCCAGCAGCGTTTCTACACGGAGAGGAGCTTGTAGATGACCACCACACCGCGCCAGGCACCGGCGTTGACCGACGACGGCTTCGAGTTGGTCGAGGACCTGCACGACATTCCTGCGTTCCAGTCCGAGGCCGAAGAGGCGGCCTACTGGGACACGCACACCTTTGGCGACGGGCTGCTCGCGCAGATGCGACCGGCGCGCGAGGTAGACCCACAGCTTCCCCCACCACGAGCCGCGAGCAGCTCGATCACGATCCGCATTGAAGCGGATGTTCTGCACCGCCTCCGCACGCTGGCCGCCAAGAAGGGCACTGGCTATCAGACCTTGCTGAAGGCTTTTGTTATCGAGCGGCTCTACGAGGAGGAGAAGCGGGAGGGGTGATTTCCGGCGCTACGAAGCAGCGCACGAGGCGGTCAGCGCGGGCTGCTGGCTGACGAGCTCGGCGCTCTGGTCGCCGTAGGTCTGGGCGGTGTTCGGCTGCACGGCGATTGCCGCGCACCGCCCGGCTGACGGTCCCGCACTACTTCCATTGTCGACCCATTTCTCCCATTTCTAGAGAATAGCCTGGCCTTCGCGCCGGGTCGCGCCGGCGTTCTGCGCGCATGCGGCCTCAGCAGCGGTCTTCAGTAACAGCCACGGCCACCAGAACGTCTGTGTACGTGAAGTCGGCCCCCTTGAAAAGTAGGGGCTCGCCCAGGCTGCGGGCAAGCGCGTAAGCGAAGCAGTCGCCGAAGTTCAGCCGCGCGGGGTGGCCACGACATGGAAGGCCGTGCGCTTGTTACCGTCCAGGAACGCCTGCGCTTGGAGAGACCGACCGCGGCCCAAACGCCCGCAAGCGCTGGTTCACGTCACCTTGGCCAGGAGGCCTCGCAACACTTCAACATCCCGACGAACCTCATCCTCCGAAAAGTCGACATACCCATGCGCCGGCAACGGACCACCCGGAGCTACATCCTCCCAGAACCGAGGAGCCACCAACCAATGAAGATGCGGCATCTGATTCCCAAGCAGCACGTAGTTCATCTTCAACGGGCGATATGCCACCTGCATCGCCCGACCCACACGCAACACGTCGAACCAGAACGCCGCTGCCTCCACCCCCGACAGGTCTGTCGGTTCGACCATGTGACCACCCCGCCAAATCACCGCAGCATAGCCACGCTGGACACCCCTCAGGTGCAAGTACCCGTCCGACCACTCGCTGGAGAAGAAGCGGATCCTTCCTTCGGTCTCCTCCGGCCGCCCCTCAGCGCATAAGCTGCACGCCGCGCCAGACAGTCGTTCCCCGTAGTCCAACGGCCACGCGCTCATGTGTCGTTCACTCCTGTCTTTCACTCCGGTTAGCTCGAGGATCCAGGCCTGTAACGTGAGAAGCTCACCGACCTGGACGGAGGATCACGGCGCTATTCTGAGCATAGGTCGCTGAACGCGCCGGCGTGCTCAGCCAATCCGGCCACCGTCAGCCAGCACTGCTGATCGGTCCCCGCCAATCCTGCCAATCCATGGTCATCGAGTGCTGCCGCCAACACTCGGGCACTCAGTTGTCGGCCACGTAGCGCAGTCCCGTCTCGCCCCACTGCAGCGCCGTGTCCGACGTCTTAGCCGGTTGTGCTTCTGATCCTGGGGCCGTCGCGACTGGGGTTGGTTGGCGGGCAATACAACGACGGTCCGGTGCTCAAGTCGTGGCGGTCATGTCGGACGGCAGGCCGGCCGGGCCCATCAGGAAGAAAACACTCTCAGACGGCGTCGGCGGGGCGGGCGGACCGCAGCCCCGTGGCCACCAGGGCTGCGGCGATTACCGGTGGGAGGGTGGTGAAGCCGATGTTCGCGTAGTCGTTGCCGGCGACCAGCCCGTACACGAACAGCACCGCCGAGGCCAGCAGGCCCGGTCGTACCCATTGGCGCCAAGTCGCGTGCGCCGCCGGGTGGCGCCAGGGCACCAGGACCGCGGTAGCCAGGCCCCACACAGCCAGAGAGAGAAACATGAACGTGGGGCCGCTCGACTGGCCGCTGGCCGCCAGTCCGCCGCCGACGAGCCCTCCGCAGGCCACCGCACACACCAGCAGTCCCCCCAGCAGCAGCCGCCACCGCGGCCGCGCCGGCTGCGCCGCACCCTGGCTCAGGCTGGCCGCGGAGTGCCGCTCGCTCTCGGCATACCCGGCCACCGCCGGCCGGGCTCCCGCTCGCAAGGCCTGGAGCACCACCCACGCCGACGCCACGTACCAGCCCAGCCCCGCGGCCATGGCCAGCGCCCGGAGGCCGTATGGCAGGCCCAGCAACCCCGAGACGGCCGCGAAATCCGACCCACTGCCATTGGTGACGACCTTGGCCCCGGTCGTGACGAGCTCGATCCCGATGTAGGGCACGCCGAAGATGGCGGCCCAGGTCAGGGCCGTCCGCAGTGGGCCATCCAGGTGATGGTTGCGAACGACCAGCGCCCACGCCAGCCAGCCGATCGCCCAAGTGGCCAGGGGCGCAATGCCGTTCATGACGACCAGGCGCCACGGTGCGGTCTGGTCCGCCAGCGGCTGGCCGATACCCACGCTGGTCGGCCGAGCTGCGCCCCGACTGGGCTATCCTGGTCGAGGACCTGGACCCGTACCGCCACCTCACCGAGCGCTGGCCGGGCAATACGCTGTCCCTGCGCCTGGTCGACGAGGGCCAGGCCCAGGGCGACGTGCGCTTCATCGACACCGGCCCTGGCGACACGCCAGCGTTCGTGCAGGCGCTCGAGCGCGCCGACGACGTCGCCGTGCCAGTGCGACCCGAGCCGATGTCGGCCCAGGAGTTCCTGCCCGTCAAGGACGGCGCACACCGTCAGGCGCTGGTCCAGGACGCGCTGCGTGAGGGCTGGGACGCCCCGACAGCCCGCGCAGCGGTGCGCAAGCGTTGCGATTCGCAACAGGAGCCGGACACCGTGGCCCTGGCACGAGCGGCCGCAAGACGCAGCCGCGCCGTGGTGCGCCAGGTCCAGCAGCGGTGCCGCGTGCTCGCGGACGGCTCCGCCGCGTCGCTGTCGGCCGAGTCACCCTGATGAGACAGAGGCTAACTCCGCAGCACAGGATCAGAAACCCAAGGCTTGCGAGGATTGCGGCAATTTCGAACGCGGAGGCGGGGGATATGGGCTCACCCTCCCTGTACTAACTGGCCATCGACTGAAACATGCGGTGCTTGATCGGCCGCACCGCGCTGGCGAGGCGCAAGATCGCCTTGAAGGCCGCCCGCAGCAGGCCGTTGTTGGAGACGGCGTACTGCGCCGTCTGCAGCGACGCGCGGACGGCCTCGAAGCCGTAGTGCCGCATCTCTGCCTCATACTGCCCGATGGCCGGCAGCAGCTCCAACCGGCCGTGATCGACTTCGACCAGCTTTCGGCACAACAGGGCCGCGTCTCGAAGCGCCGTATTGCCACCGATACCCTGAAGCGGCGTCATGGTGTGGACCGCGTCGCCCAGCAGAGTGACGTTCGTCGCGGCCCAGGGCTCGATCGGCGCAGACGTCTGGATGGACAAGTTTCTCGCCGACTCTGGGCGCAGGACGGGAGTGAAACCTGATCGATTCGGTGGGAAAGCAAGAGCCCCAGCCCAGTCGAGCGCGTAGGCTCCCGAGATCGGTCGAGAGCAGAACTCCGCTCTTGACTGGGCGGACCTTCGATAGACCTGCTGGTTCGTGAAAGTAGTCATGGCCGGTTCGGCCAGCCGCGGGGTGATGAAATTCAGAGGACGAACCGGAAGGCGGGGGATCTTACGGGACGGCTATTTCGCTACAGCAGAAACCTCGGGCGTCGCGCTCGGCATCATTCCGGTGAGAACCGCAGGCTGTCTGGGCGCCGTCGCGGCGCTGTCCTCCCAGGTGAAACGCGCCGTCGCGCGCTTGGGTGTTGCGGCGGTCACGATCGGGTGCCTGGCCTTCGCTGCCAGTTGTGTCTAGCAGAGCTGGTGGACCGGCAGCCGGGACGACTTCGCGCTCGGCCGGTGATCATTGGCCCGCGGTCACGGCTTTGAGCTCGTCGAGCGACTCTCGAATGAGTCCCGACAAGTCTTGCTGGTTGGTCTCGTTGATCCAGCGTTCGAACGCGATTTTGAAGACCGCGATCCCTGCCTCGGCGGTCAGACTCGCGGCTGGGTCTTTGACGCCGCGCTGGCGCAACGTGGCGGCGAGCGCCGCGGCGAGTGATGCGAGCTTGATCAGCTCGCGCTCTTGGAGCTCGGCGTTCGCGGCAATGACGGTCTGGCGCTGTCGCGCGATGTCTCGTCGCTCCTGGAGTAGAGCGCCAGCGGCCTCGAGGGCCGCGGCGATCGCAGCGATGGGAGCCAAGGAATCAGGCGCGTCGGCGACGGTGCTCACCAGGAGCTCCTGCAAGGAGCCCGCGCCCCAGAACAGAACCTCACGTTTGTCGGCGAAGTGCCGGAAGAACGTTCGCTCCGTCAATCCTGCACGCGCGGCGATCTCCGCGACGGTGGTGTTGTCGAAGCCGCGCTCGCCATAGAGAGCGAGGGCTGCCTGCTCGAGCCGGCCGCGCGCGTTCGGCTCCCAGCGACTCATACCCCGATCATAATAATGGCAGCGGCTGACATTAGGTGCTAAGGTGATGGCAGCAACTGACATCAGTCTGTCCTCGTGCACGCCCTGTGGCGAGGACGGTCGACTTGCCTGGAGGTTTTTCTCATGCGTGTTTTCGTCACCGGCGCGTCCGGCTGGATCGGTTCCGCCGTCGTTCCCGAGCTCATCGGCGCGGGCCATCAGGTCGTCGGGCTGGCACGTTCGGATGCCTCGGCCGCTGCCCTCGCTGCCGCCGGCGCAGAGGTGCATCGCGGCACTCTCGATGAGCTCGACGGCCTGCGGAGTGCCGCGGCAACGTCGGATGGCGTGATCCACCTCGCGTTCAAGCACGACATCGCATTCTCGGGGGACTTCCAGGGCGCTGCCGATGCCGATCGCCGCGCCATCGAGACATTCGGCGAGGCGCTAGCCGGTTCTGATCGACCGTTCGTCATCGCCTCCGGGACGCTCGGGCTCGCACCGGGGCGTGTAGCGACCGAACGGGACGGGCATGTTCCCGACCCGGCTGCGGCGCCTTTGATCGGCGGTGCAGCGACTCGGATGGCCAATGCGCAGATGACGCTCTCCCTCGCTTCCCGCAGCGTCCGCTCGTCCGTCGTGCGACTCTCTCCGACGGTTCACGGTGAAGGAGATCACGGCTTCGTCGCGACCCTGGTCGGCATCGCCCGCGACAAGGGCGTCTCGGGCTACATCGGCGACGGGTCCAACCGCTGGTCCGCCGTGCACCGGCTCGACGCCGCGCGCCTCTTTCGCCTGGCGCTGGAGAAAGCCCCGGCGGGATCAGCGCTGCACGCGGTCGCCGACGAGGGCGTGCCGATCCGCGACATCGCCGAGGTGATCGGGCGGCATCTCGACCTGCCGGTGGTCGCCATCTCTCCCGAGGACGCAGGCGCGCACTTCGCCTGGCTGGCCGGCTTCCTCGCGGCCGACAGCCCGGCCTCGAGCGCGCTGACCCGCGAGCGGATGGGATGGCAGCCGACGCACCCCGGGCTCATCGCCGATCTCGACCAAGGCCACTACTTCCACAACCCATCCGCATGATCAGCCGCGCCCGGTGGCGCAATTGAGGCGTGAGGCAACGAAGACAAGAGGCACCATGATGAGAGCAGTGCGATTCAGCGAATTCGGCGGCCCCGAGGTTCTGCGCCTCGCGGAGGTGCCCGAGCCCCACCCCGGCCCGGACCAGATCCGCGTCGTCGTGCACGCCTGCGGCGTCAACCCGGCCGACTGGAAGATCCGCGAAGGCGAGTTGGGGCGGCGAGCTGCCGCAGGGCATGGGGATCGAGGTGGCGGGGGTCGTCGACGAGGTCGGCGATGAGATCGCCGACGTGACCGCCCGCGCCCACCCCGGCCCGGGTCGCCTCGATCGGCGGTGAGGTCGAGCTGGTCTACTCCCGGATCGTCGCCAAAGCGGTCACGAGGTCGCGGCTTCTGCTTCAGGTCGAGGTCCAGGACAAGCTCATCACCAGTGTCCATGCCAAGGCCAAGAAGCGTCGTGAGGCCCTGCTGCGGGCCAGCGAGGAAGCCGGGCGACGCGCCGTCGAGGTGGTCGAAGTCATGGGTGGGCTCGTGCTCGACGCGGCCGTCCCCGACGGGCAGCTCTGCGCGGAGATCTTCTGGCGCATCCCCAGCGAGGAGATGACGACGCTCGTCGACGGCTGCCATCAGCTCCGCGCAGGGGACGACGGCTCGCACCTGGGTCTGACGGCCCACTGGTACGGCTACACCCGCGAATACTCGCCGGCGCTGTTGGACAAGACCCCCTTCCGCTTCGCCGAGCAGTCGGCCTTGGGCCGGGCGGTCGAGCATCTGCGCCTGGCTAACCGCGAGCACCGGCGCAAGCCCGGCGGTGACACCCCGACCGACTTCCTGCCACCTCGCTGGCGACGCTACGTCCTTGGCCACGCGCCTAGACTCGTCCATGCACGGGCGGGAGGAGGGGCGTCGCAAACCAAATCTTGCGCAGTCGTCCGTTGTGCGAGTCGCCGATGTAGAGACTACCAGCGGGATCGAGAGCTAGGCCACCGGGGAAGTCGAAGCGGGCCCGACGAGCGTCCCTTCCGTCGCCGCCATAGCCGCGCTCACCGGTACCAGCAAGCGTGGTGATGATCCCGTCGGGTCCAACGCAACGGATGCGATGATTGAGATAGTCCGCGATGTAGATGGTGCGATCGGGCCCGCCAGTGATATCGTGCAAGCCCATGCCGGCGCGGATGGCGAGGCCGCCATCGCCGCTGTAGGTGAAAGCACCATTGCCCGCAACGGTCGTGATCAGGCCGTCGGGGGTCGCCCATCGGACGCGCCAATTCGCTCCATCCGCGATGTACAGCGAGCCCGCGGGGCCAGGAGCCACGCTCACCGGCGCGTTGAGCTGGGCCTGTGGCAACGGGCCACCGTCGCCACCGAAAGTCGAGATGCTCCCATCTGGGGCTACCCGCCGGATGCGGTGATTGTCTCGATCAGCGATATACACAACGTTCGCCTGGTCCACGGCGACGTCTGCTGGAGTGTTCAACAACGCACGCGTCGCAGGGCCGCCATCGCCACCAAAGCCCAGCTCGCCGGTGCCCGCCAACGTCCCGAGGGTCTGGTCTGGCCGCACCACACGCACCCTGTCGTTGCCGGTATCGGCGATGTAGACGCTCCCATCTGGCCCCACGGCGACCCCAAGTGGGTACCGCAGCTGCGCGAGCACCGCAGGGCCGCCATCACCGGCGTCTCCAGCGTCCCCGGTGCCCGCCACCGTGGCGATCATCCCAGAGGGATCCACCCGACGCACCCGGTGGTTGTTGTAGTCCGCGAAGTACACGCTGCGGGGACCGAGCGCGAGGTTGTAAGGCTGATTCAGGAGCGCCTCAGTCCCCGGTACCCCCTCACCCCAAAACCCGAGTTGACCAGTTCCCGCAATCGTCGTGATCGTGCCGGGGGGAGGCATGGATTGGGCAGTCACCTTCAACTCCTTCGTGGCCGTCGTCATCCGGACCGCCGCCACCAACCGCGGCAGGTAGAACGGAGGATAGGTGCGGCGGCACGCCTGCCGCATCACATGACGGCTAGGCCCAACGCCCGGCCCCTGTTCTTCGGCAACGAAGGCGCCCTCCGGGGCCGGGGCTTCGACGACCAGTTCCGCTCCTTCAGTTGCCTGGGGTGCTGCACAACGCGGTGGTCGCCTGGAACCTGCTCCACCTGACTGCGATCAACGACGCCACCCGCGCTTTGACGACCCGCTGATGCGCAAGCACTTCGACCCGTTCGGCCGTTACCACTTCGACCTCGAACGGATGCGCCAGACGCTTCGATCTGGCGACGGGACCTAACCGCCTGTAAGTAGACGTAACGCTCAAGGGGTCTTTTCGGGCGGATGTGGCTAATACCCGCGGAGCGGCGTCCCACGACAATCGAGTGCACTCGTCGCAGGCCCGGCCGGCCCCCGACGAGGTGGGCTCTAGCCCTTCTCGAAGGCGAAGGTCAGGTCCGTGCCGCCTAGATCGTTCGGGCGGCACAGCCAGCCGGTCTGGCCGGGGCAGTACTGGTTGTAGAAGCGGGTGCTCCTGGCTTGCCCCAGCAGGTCCTGCGGCACGTTCTGATT
>JAABUQ010003394.1_pt1 | contig 29255 bp, 29 predicted proteins | sample 5560001 | NCBI WGS metagenome assembly JAABUQ01 (sample SAMN10711888, study PRJNA513371) | rock metagenome | isolation source: Antarctica rocks | place: Antarctica: Victoria Land, Finger Mt nord | collected 2015-12-18 | reverse complement strand
TCTGGTCGCTCCTCTCGGGGGGAAGGTGTCGTTACCGTCACCTTCGAGAGGAGCGTCCTGCTTTTTTGCAGTCAGAGGTTCAAATTCACATTGCCGCTACGGGTTCAAATCCACATTGCCGTTTCCATTTCCAACGAGTTGATGCGGAACGGAGTAGAAGTTGGCGCGCACTTGCACGTGACAATCGGTACGGACGCGATGTTCGCTCCAAGCACCGATTGGGAATCGTTCCGGTATGTCGCCGCGACGTTCATGTACGATGAGGTCATTTGGCCGACGGTGATCTAATGCGCTTGGTCGGTCGTTAAGCTCGTTGATGGTCGTCGAGACGGCTTTTTGCAGATCATCGAGCGTGGCGAAGCTGCGTCCGCGAAGTGCGCGCTTGAGGACGCCCACGCCGTTCTCAACGGCCCCTTTGTCGGTCGGCGTTCGAGGCCGAACCGCGTTGGGCAGGGTTCCGAAGTGTTTGCAGAACGCAGAGAACTCTCGCTGATAACCGCGTTCATGAAAGTGTTCGCGCAGCACCGCTGCGGCCAGATTATCGACACTGATGCGCTCGGGAATTGCGGTCGCCGCAAAGATACCGTTTTGCATCGCGCAGAGAAACGTCGGCACGCTTTGCTCCAGTACGACTTCTGCATACCGGTAGCGCGAGTATGGCCAGACCGCAACGTACGCCCAAACGCGCACGAGGCGGCCTTGATGCTGCACGCGTGCCAACTCGCCGAAGTCGGCTTGCATTTCAGCGCCTGGACGATGCTCCAGCCGTTCGTACACGCGCGGATCGCGTCGGCGCAATCGAGCGACTCGTTTCTTGACGAGTTCGTATGACGCGGTAAACGCCGGATCCTCATGTAACGCAAGATGAACGTTCCAAGCGGTCCGGCCGCTTGCCGCCAGCTCAATGATCCGCTCGGCATACGGATCAAGTTTCGAGCCTGGAGATGACCGGGCCGGGGCGAGCGCCCCAGCCTCGATCTTGCGAATTATCCGGCGGACGGTCTTCACATCGACCTTGAGCCGGCGCGCGATCTCGCGCTTCTCGACGCCGCCATCATGCCATTCCTGAATGGTCTGGAAAAGAGCCACTGAAATCACCCATACTCCTCAAGTCGCCGGTACTCACGGCGGCTTGGGGAGCTTAGATTCGTGCTGTATGGGTGGGGGCGTTTTCTTTACCGCAGGCTGGGGGCATTTACGTTACCGATAGCAGCGGCTGGAGGTGGATGGAACGCGCATCGCCTGGTCTGACTTCGTTTTTGAAGAGAATCGGCGCTCGCACCTCGTCAACGACGCCTCGCTATGGAACGATGAATGGCTAGTCCGTCCCGTCGCGCTGCTGGTCGCTCCCGGAACGCTGAAGCCGTGGATAAAGCATGTGGCCGGCGCCTTAAGTTACTGCGGAGCGAGCGCCATCGGGGGGCAGAGTTATGCCGTAACGCTTTTTGCCGAGCACGCCCCGACGCTTGCTCACGTACAGCCCAACATCCCTAGCATCGTTATCGCGGGCATAGCTTGGCGATATCAAAACGGACGCGACGTTGGCATCAGGGTTGTCGAAGCGGCGCAGATTGCCGCGTTCTAGCGCTCGCAATACGGACACGCGGAGCCGATACAAGGCCCGGCGATGATGTTCCATTCCGATTCATTGCGATTGTCAAGGCTCCAGCTCTGATCCACCTCCGGAACCTTGTCTCCGGGCTCCAGCAGGACGGCGACGGGCACGGGGCCATTGACTTGCAGCACGCAGTATCCGAAGACGAATCCGCATTCGCGCACCATGCCCGCCATGATCCGATCGAAGTCGCTGCGCTGCGATTGATCCGCATTGCTGCCGCATTCGTAGAGGCTGACGACGCCGTGGATCTCGTCCTCCGGGAAATTACGCCGACCCACGATTCGCGGATAAGCCAAAGGAGGTTCGGCTTGCTGCCCTTCATCGCGAAGCCGGGAAAGAATCACGCAGTGAAGCAGGCGCCGAGCCGCTTCGTTGTACGGGTCCCAAACGTGATCGTCTTTTATTCTGAGGAAGTTGCCGTGGCGTTGCGGCTCGCTGCGGGCGTCGCATCGTCGAATCCAAGCTTCGACAGATTCAAGCTTTTCGTCAGAAGGCGCCGCACGGTTGTCGGGAATAATTCCGCTTTCAGCTAGAGCCGGTGTCGTCCCGCGCGCAGTCGCTTCGCGCACTTGATCATCGAAGTACATGTCGATCGATCTACTCGATCTGCGAGCTTGGGTCAAGTCGATTGCGATCGCAGAGATTGCAAGCTTCTTACGTGGTCCCCCTCATCGTCGTAGGGCAGTCGACAAAATGTGCTGGTTGCATTCGCTTTACGGCAGATGAACCCCAGACTGCCGTTCAAAATCCACATCGATTCACGAATGATGGCACGCATGCGGACGTCATTCAGCGAGAAACGCGCCTGTGCCGGCGTCCTCATGGCCTCGAGCCATTTCCGCAAATGTCCACGACTTGCTTCGATCACGGGATAGCCGCGAGCGCCGACCACGTGCCGAGCGCCGGGTGATAGCGCACTCGTCGTGACGATGAGACCAGACGTTGCTTTTCCCTCGAGCACATCGGCAAAGAGCGCTTTCACGACGACCTTCTCGATCTTTGAACGCTGTCGTTTGAACTGCACGAGAATCGCCGGCGGATCTTCGAGGCGTCGAATCTTCGGCCACACGCGAACGTCGATGCCGCCATCGTCTCGTCCCGCGCCGATTTCGACGTCCCAGCCTTCTCGCGTAAAGAACTCTGCGGTGAGCGCCTCGAACTTTCTCCAGTGGATGTCATCGATCTCGGGAAAGTTCGCCGCGAGATAATCAAGGAAACGCTGGTCGATGAACGTGCCGTATTGCGTCTCGAGGGATTCGCTATGAAAAAGATCCTCAAGAGCCGCGCGATCTTGCCAGTCGACGCGCCGCATGCCGACCCACGGGTTGCGGAACATGCCTTCGTTGATACCCTCGAACAGTTCGACCGCCATCAAACCCGACAGGGCCGTGCGCGTGGTTCACGGCATCGAAGAACGGCCTAGGATCCAAGGCTTTAAGGCTCCTCGCCTCGGCGTATCATTGCTTTGAGTGCAGGCGCGAGGTTCTCCAAGATCGCCATTGAGATCGACGCCTTCTCCGGATCATTCTTGTACCTGTGGTAGAGCTCAATCGTAGGCGGCATCAGGGCGCTGATGCAATGGCACTGGCAATGGCACCAACTCCATAGAGAAGCTGAGCAATCAGGCCTCGAATTCTTCGGCCGGATGCGCAGAATAGCATCGTCAGCGCCTTCCCAAAGTTCTGAGAACGCGGAGCCCAGGAGGCGAGCGGCGGCCTCCCGCGTCAACGTCAGGCCAGCTTTGTACCCTACCGCCTCGGTCGCTGCTCCGATAAGCTCCGCCCGCTTAAACCAGATGCCGGCCACCGAACGCTCTTAAACCTTAGGCGTGGTGATCATGCTAGTAGCTTCTTTTCGCGAAGATCGTTGTACATGTCACGGACGACTATCCGCAGCTCTGAAATGCAGTTTCCTGACATCGGCCGCATTCCAACAGAGCGCGTCTCCTCAAAACAATCAAGCACGAGCGCCGGCTCTTCAAGTTAGCTCCCACCGCGTTCTTGTAATCCCGCTCTCGACATCAGAGGCTCGCGACTCCCGCGTAAAGCTATCTTTACGTTCGTTAGGGCATCTGCAAGATAGGCATCATTATCCCCCCTCTTGGGTCCTAGAGCCAGAATCAGCGCAATCGCCCACTAAATAAGGTTCTGCGCTCGCCATTGGAGCCCAAAAGGCCGCGAGTAAATACGCGTGATCGGTGCATTAAGGCGAGTAAATACTCAAAGTGGCAATCTGGCGCGTATTTACGCGAAGCCTGCGCATCGCCAACAACCTCCATCGTTCCTAATCCGGCATCGAATGCGACGCGCTCCCGCGAGGCCGCGGCGCAGTTTGCCGCGCTCCTCATGAACGTCGCCTTTAAACCACTCGCATCCGCGATGGGCTTTTACGGCGATCTCGTCGTCGGTACCGCGTCACAGGCGGTCGCGCGCGCCGAACGCGGCGGTATCACCGACCGTCTCGAGCTCGCGATCGATGCGGCTGCACATTCGAGAGCGGTGACGCCGAAATGACGACGCTAGAACGCGAAGCTTCGATACGCGAGCTGTTGCCGCTCGTCCGTCACGTCGCGCGGCGCGTCCTGCGAGTCGTCGGACTTGCGGACATCGACGATCTCATCGGGGATGGCTCGATCGGCGTGATTCGCGCCGTCGACACGTTCGACGCTTCGCGTGGAACGTCGCTGGAACTCTACGCGCGCAAACTGATTGTCGGAGCGATGCTCAACGGCTTGCGTAAGCAGGATCCGGTTTCCGAGCGCGTCCGCCGTACGCTGCGGCGCGCCGAGGTGAAACGTTACGAACTTGCGCAGCAGCTTGGGACGCTGCCGCCACTGGGGGAACTCGAACGTACGGACGCGGCGTTGCGGCGCGCGCGTACCGCCGCTCATCGCCAAGCTGCGTTGTCGCTCGACGCGCCGTTGCCGAGCGGTGGTGAAGCCGTCGTGGATTGGAGCGGAGATCCGGGCCGTCACGTCGCCGAACGCGCCAGGAATCGCGCCTTGCGAGAAGCCGTGGCGCTTTTGCCTGCGCGTCAGCAACGGATCCTCGCGCTCCACTATTCGAACGATCTCACGCTGCACGCGATAAGCTCGAAGATGAGCGTCTCGCCGCAACGCGTCTCCCAATTGCACTTGAGCGCCCTGGCGCGGCTGCGGCACGTCATCGCGCGGTGAGCGCGCGCGTCGAACCGGATGCGCAAGCTGCCGCGAGCTCCGGAGCGCTGGCACTTCCCGGTACGCTCGCGCCGAGCGCTCTCGCAGCGATCGATTTCGACGACCGCTGGGGCGGCCATAGCTTGCCGAGCGATCATCCGCAATGGATGAAAGATACGCTTTCAATTTCGCAACGTGCGCGCGCGCTGATCGCGAAGCTCAAGCCCGTCGTCGTAAAGGTTATCACGTATTGGGAACATCACGTGCGCTCGATCGTAATCGGCAACGAACGCCTGTCGATCGACGCGAGCGGCTCTTACCGGCTCGACTAAGCGCGCAAAGTCTGAGAACGAGTAGGCTTGGAGTATCCTGCGACGCAACGCGGGACGCGCGTCTTCCGCTTGGTCGAGCAATCTGCGACGCGGACAACTCCCGACCGTACGAAACGAGTATTCGTCTCGATTCGACTGACGGAGCGGAATCTCGAGGTTCGCTCGGAGATATGCGTCTCCGCGAGGAAACTTCGCGTCGTGTCGCCGATACCTTGCGCCGTACGATGCAGAAAACACAGCGGCTTATCGCCGCGGCGGCTGGTGCAGCCATGAGTCTCGCCGCCTGCACCCCGCCGCGCACGAGCGATCCAAATGCGTCCCCCAGTCCGGCGTCGGCCGTGCATGGCGGCGGCTACATTCACGGCGGGGGCGGACCGGCGGCCGCCGCCGGCGCCGCTTCAGCCGGCGGCAACCGCAACGCGTTCCCCGGAGAAGAGTCGGTCGGCAACGGCGACAGCGAGAACGGCGACAGCAACGGCGAGCATGGCGGTTTCGGAGCTGCCGGCTCGGGAGGCCATGCCGGCGGCTGACCGGCAACGACTCCTACGCAGCCGCTTTCCGGACTTCTGGTTCGACGTTGCGGGCGACCCGTATGCAATCGACGAGCCGTACGTCGTGACCCGCAGAACCCTGGAGGCCGTTCGAACGGCCGCCGCCGAGGCGTGGAACGTGTTCGCGCAAGTCGCGCCGATCGTGCGCGCTTTGCCGGAGGACGAATTGAGTGCAATCGGAATTCCGCGTAGCGCGATCGATGTCTGCCGCAACGGCGCCGGCCCTTCGCCGACGTTCTTGGGTCGCTTCGATTTCGCATTGACGTCCGCCGGACCGAAGCTGCTCGAATTCAACGCCGAAACACCGTTCTTCGTGTGGGAATCGTTCGAGATCGCGAGTGCGATGGTAGCGGCACACGGATTTATCGATCCCAACGCCGGCGCTCTCGACGTCTTGCGCTTCGCAATCGCGCGAGCGTTGAGCGACACTGACAAACGAGCACGCGTCGCCGTCACGGCGTACAACACTTGGCGAGAAGACTGGTTTACCGCGTGCTTTACGGCTCGCATCGCAAGCCAAGCGCTCGAACGCGAAGTTGATGTCGTGCCGATCAGTGAACTGCGCGTAAATAGACGCGGCTGTTTCGACGCAAGCGGGCGGCGCATCGACGTGCTCTGGCGCTACTACCCGCTCGAGCACTTTGCGCGCGATCCGGCCGGCCCCACGTTCTTTGCGCGCGTGTGCGACAGCAGTGTGCGGATCGTCAATCCAGCATGCGCGCTCTTCGCGCAAAATAAGGCGACGCAAGCCATCGTTTGGGGACTGCGCCGAAGTGAAGCATTCGACGTGATGACTCGCGAACAAATAGAGCGGATCTTTCTGCCGACCTTCCTCGATCTGCCCGAGGACGGCGAGCGTTACGTGCGCAAACCTGTTCTGGGCCGCGAAGGCGGCGGTGTCGCGATTATCGATGCCGGCACGATCGTCGAGGCGAGCCCGGCGCCAGCATATGCTCTGCAGCCGGCGGTCTATCAGCGATTCGTCGAATTACCCACGGTCGCGTTTGCGCGACCGTGCGGCACGCGAACAGCTGGCTTCGCGGTCGTAACGTGTTTCGTCGTCGGCGGGACGCCATGTGCCGTCGGCATGCGTGTCGGCGGCCGCATCACGGACGCCTGGGCGTTTATGGTGCCGCTGGCGCTCTAATCGTTTTCGAATAGTCGCGTCCGCTCTTGCTGACAGGCGCATGGTAGCAGCCGCTCGAAACACGGGACCTCGCTAGATACGGTAGGCTCATGCGCCTCATTTTAATTCCTCTGCTGGTTGCTGCATGCGCGGTCGAGCCGAGCGTGGTGGTCGCGCAATCGAGTCCGCCGCCCGCGCCCGTTCCATCTGCGGCGAAGTCGCCGTTGCCGAACCCACAGTCGCCCGACGCACCGATCGCCGTCGGGTCGGCGGACGCACGCGTCGATCCGGCGGTAACGGCTCGCGCCGCGGATTGGCTGCACCGGGTGCAAACCGCGAATATCGACCGCTCGCAACTCGATGCCCGTATGAACGCGCTGCTGACGGACGAGCTGACGAAACAGGTCGCCGCCCAATACGGGCCGCTCGGCGAACCCCAGCAATTTAAGTTCGTTGAAAAGAAAAGCGTCGCGGGAAGTATCGCCTACGTCTACCATGCGAAGTTTACGTCGGGCTCCTTATACTGGATCTTCTCGATCGACGATGCAGGAAAAGTTAACGGCCTTCGTTTTCTTCCCGGCTGAAAAGGTTTGGTCGGGACCCGTTCGATCGTTTGCGGCTCCGGCCGTCAAAATCCCCGAGCGCCCTGCTCGCGAGTAGCTTGGCCCCTTCGGGCAGGAGCGCACCATCCGGCGGCCTCGAGCGGATTCGAATGACTGCCGGGCAGGCGAAGTTCGAGCGATCTGCTAGAGGAACGGGCGACCGCAGAGCGTTAGCTCTGCGGATGGAGCAGCTCCCGAACCTTGGGCCGCCGCTTGCGGCACCGCTCTCGAAGCTCGAGGCCATCGTCGAAGCGAGCCGCTGCCTCGACTGTTACGACGCCCCGTGTACGCGGGCGTGTCCGACCGCGATCGACGTGCCGCGCTTCATCGGGCGCATTATTTCGGGCGACCTCGCCGGCAGCGCCCGGACCATTATGGATGCGAATCCGATGGGCGCGAGCTGCGCTCGCGTTTGTCCGACCGAAGAACTGTGCGAGGGCGCGTGCGTCTACGCGCCGGATGCGTCGCCCGTGCGCATCGGCGCCTTGCAACGCTACACGACGGACTGGCTCATCGCCGACGGGCGGCAACTCTTCGCGCGCGGAGCAGCGACCGGAAAGCACGTCGCGGTCGTCGGCGCGGGCCCGGCGGGCTTATCGGCGGCGCGCGAGCTCGCGCGGCAAGGCCACGCCGTCACCATCTTCGAGCGAGATGCCGCCCCCGGCGGCCTCAATACGTACGGTATCGTCCCATTTCGCTTGCCGACTGCGATCGCCGCGTGGGAAGCGACGGAAGTCGAGCGTCTCGGTGTCGAGATTCGAACCGGCGTGGCCGTTGACGGCGCGCTCGCGACCGAGCTCCGCGCGACCTACGATGCCGTCGTTGTTGCTTGCGGAATGGGCGCGGTGCCGACGCTCGGCATTCCGGGCGAGGACGCGCGGGGCGTGTTCGATGCGCTCGACGTCATCCGGCGAGCTAAACGGGACGGCGTCGTGCCGGGAATCGGCGCCACGGTAGCCGTCATCGGCGGCGGCAATACGGCAATCGACGCCGCTACCACCGCGAAGCGCTTGGGCGCCACATCGGTTACGATCTTCTACCGGCGGGGTGCCGCCCGCATGACCGCCTACCCGTTCGAGATTACGTTTGCGCGCAGCGAGGGCGTCGAATTTCGCGACTATGCGCTGCCGAGGGAGATCGTCGCTTGGGACGGCCGCGTAACGGGTCTCGAGCTCGTCGTAGCGGCGCCGGATGACAGCGCGCGTCCGCTTCCGGGCACGCAATACAGGCTGCCGGTCGACACCGTCATCCGCGCGATCGGGCAGACGAAATTAGCCGCGCTGCTGGATGCGTTCGGAGTCGTCCACGAACGTGGCATCGCCGTCGTCGATAGCGAGATGCAGACGAGCGCGCGCGGCATTTTCGCCGCGGGGGACTGCATGTTCCGGGCGGGCGAAAGCGATGCGATGGTCGTCGAAGCGGCGCAGCGCGGCAAGACGGCGGCTCGCAGCATCGATGCTTTTCTGCGGCGGGAGGCCGTCGCGTAATGGCCGACCTCTCCGTCGACGTTGCGGGCATTCGCTCGCCGAATCCGTTTTGGCTTGCATCGGCGCCGCCGACGAATTCCGGCTACCAAGTGAAGCGCGCCTTTGCGGCCGGCTGGGGCGGCGCGGTTTGGAAAACGCTCGGCGAGCCGATAGTCAACGTCACCTCCCGCTTTGCCGGACTCAATTATGGACCGGCACGTATGCTCGGTATGAACAACATCGAGCTCATTACCGATCGGCCCCTCGAAGATAATCTACGCGAAGTCGCCGAGTGTAAGGCAGCGTATCCCGATCGTGCGATCGTCGCTTCGCTGATGACGGAATGCCGGCGCGAGAGTTGGCACGCGCTCGTCGATGCCGTGCAAAGCGTCGCGGTCGACGGCTTCGAGTTGAATTTCGGGTGTCCGCACGGGATGTCGGAGCGGGGGATGGGGTCGGCTGTCGGCCAAGATCCCGAGCTCGTCGAAGCGACCACGCGCTGGGTCAAAGAAGTCGCTCGGGTGCCCGTCATCGTGAAACTAACGCCCAACGTCACCGATATCCGCTACACCGCGCGCGCGGCGCAACGCGGCGGCGCGGACGCCGTCTCGCTCATCAATACGATCAATAGTTTGATGGGCATCGATCTCGATACGTGGTTTCCGATACCGCATGTCGACGGCAAGTCGTCGCATGGCGGCTTCTGCGGCCCGGCGGTCAAACCGATCGCACTGAATATGGTCGGCGAGTGTGCGCGCGACCCGCGCGTCGGCATCCCGCTCTCGGGCATCGGCGGCATATCAACGTGGCGCGACGCGGTTGAATTCATGTTGATGGGTTCGAGCAGCGTGCAAGTGTGCACGGCCGTGATGCATCACGGCTTCCGCATCGTTACCGATCTGATCGACGGGCTCAATACGTACCTCGACGATCGCGGACTCGCCTCCGTGCGCGAGCTCATCGGAAAGTCCGTGCCGCGCTTCGTCGACTGGAACGATCTCAACCTCGACTACAAAGTCATTGCGCGCATCGATCCCGCGACGTGCATAAGTTGCAACCGCTGTTACATCGCCTGTGAAGACGCGGCGCACCAATGTATCGACCGCTTGGTCGACGCGAGCGGTAGCGCGCAACTCGTCGTCGACGAAGAACACTGCGTCGGCTGCAATTTGTGCAAGATGGTTTGTCCCGTCGAAGAGTGCATAACCATGGTGCGCGTCGATGCGGGCGCGAGCGCTCACACATGGAGAGAACGGCTATCGGCACCGTCATAAAGGGCGGCACGGTCGTAACGGCGACCGATAATGCTCGGGCAGATATCTTCATCGAAGACGGCCTGGTCGCGGGGATCGCTCGCGATATCAAAGCGGACGGTCATGCGACCTTGGACGCGCAGGGAGCGTACGTCTTTCCCGGCCTGATCGACCCGCACACGCATTTGGATATGCCGTTCGGCGGCACGGTGACGGCCGACGATTTCGCCTCCGGCACCGCCGCCGCGGCGCTCGGCGGCACGACGACCATCGTTGATTTCGCCCTGCATCAAAAAGGCGATTCGCTCGCGAACGCGCTCAAGCGGTGGCATGCGAAGGCCGACGGTAAAGCGTCGATCGACTACGCCTTCCACCTCACGATTGCCGACGGGCGCCCGGAGACGATCGAAGAGATCCCACAGATGATCGAGCGCGAAGGCGTCAACTCGTTCAAAGTGTTTATGGCGTACAAACACGTGCTGCAAGTCGATGACGAAACGATCTTCAAGGTCATGCGCGCGGCGGCACGCTTCGGCGGCCTCGTCCAAGTTCACGCGGAGAACGGCGACGTCATCGAAGTCACCGTCGCCGAAGCGCTTGCAAACGGGCGCACCGAGCCGAAGTATCACGCAGCGACGCGTCCGGTCGAACTCGAAAGTGAGGCCACGTCGCGCGCCATTCGACTCGCGGAAGTCGCGCGGGCGCCGCTCTACGTCGTGCACGTTTCGAGCGCCATGGCCGCGGATGCGATCAGCGACGGACGCAAGCGCGGACTGCCGATTTACGGCGAGACGTGTCCACAGTATCTCGTCTGCGACGAAACCGACTACGAGCGGCCGGATTTCGCAGGCGCGAATTACGTTATGTCGCCGCCACTGCGCGCGAAGTGGAATCAGAACGTGCTCCTTGGGAAGCTGAAAAATTCGGAGCTGCACGCGTTCGGGTCCGATCACTGCTCTTTCAACAACTGCGGCCAAAAGGAACTCGGGCGCAACGATTTCTCGAAGATTCCCAACGGTGCGCCGACGATCGAAGACCGGGTATCGATCCTGTTTCATTACGGCGTCAACGCGGGCGTGCTCGGACTCAATCAATTCGTCGCTCTGGCATCGACGAATCCGGCGAAACTGTTCGGACTCTTTCCACGCAAGGGGACGATCGCGGTCGGCAGCGATGCCGATATCGTCATCTGGGATCCGCTCGCTTCGCGCACGATCTCGTCAGCGACGCATCACATGAACGTCGATAATAATATCTTCGAAGGCATGACGGTGCGCGGCCGGCCCCGCTACGTTTGTCTCGCGGTCGCACTCTCGTCGCCGGCGACGCCTACGTGGGCGAGACCGGACGCGGCCTACATCAAAAATCCGCCCCGTTCTATCCCGTTGCGCTGTAAGGAGTTCACGGTGAGCGATATCATTACCATCGGCCTCGTCCAGGCGCATCACGATACGGACGGTAGCGAACCCGTCGAGACGCATAAGCGGGTCGCTACCGAGAAACACGTGCGCATGATCCGCGACGCGGCGAAACGCGGCGCGCAGATCGTCTGCCTGCAGGAACTCTTCTATGGCCCCTATTTCTGCACGGAACAAAACCCGAAATGGTACGAGGCGACGGAACACGTACCTGACGGGTCGACGACGCGCCTGATGTGCGACCTCGCGCGCGAACTCGACATCGCGCTTATCGTGCCGCTCTACGAGCGGACGATCGCAGGCGTGTATTACAATACCGCGGTCGTCATCGATGCCGACGGCAGCGTGCTCGGCACGTATCGTAAACATCACCTGCCGCAGGTTGCGGCAGGGCCGGCGGGTTGCGGTTTTTGGGAAAAATATTACTTTAAACCCGGCAACGCCGGCTACGAGACGTTCGCGACGAAATACGCGCGCATCGGTGTTTACATCTGCTACGACCGGCATTTCCCGGAAGGTGCGCGCGTGCTCGGCTTGCACGGTGCCGAAATCGTTTTTAATCCCTCGGCAACGGTCGCCGGCCTTTCCGAGTATCTTTGGAAGCTCGAACAGCCGGCGCACGCGGTCGCCAACGGCTACTACGTGGGCGCGATCAATCGCGTCGGCTTCGAGACGCCGTGGAACATGGGCGAATTTTACGGTCAGTCGTATCTCGTCGATCCGCGCGGTCAATTCGTCGCGATCGGGAGCCGCGATCGGGACGAGGTCGTGATCGCGCAGATGGATCGCCGCGTGATCGAAGAGGTTCGAAATACGTGGCAATTCTATCGTGACCGTCGGCCCGAAACCTACGGCACGATGGTCGAAATATAAGAGTTGTTCCCGCCCGCGAGTGGCCGACCGCGGGCTCGTCGCGTAACCGGCGTTATAACGAGCGGGCGATCGGACGAGGGCGCGATATTCCAGCTTGACGGATGCCTGCCTTATCCCACACCGCGTGCGTCCACGCGCCGACGGGCTTCTTCGTGATCACGGGCTCGCTGCTGCCGCTCAGCAGGACGCGAACCGTCCTGTTCGCCGCCGCGTCGTCGAGGTAGCCGAGCCCGCGACTGCCGTTTGTAACGAGTTTTGCAACCTCCGAGAGCATGCGCTTTTGATGGGCTGCCGTCTGCGCGCCGGCCGTATCGCTCGCGAGCACGATCGTTACTGCTTCGTCCTGGTGCGCGATCGCGTACTGCCAACCTTGCATCGACGCCTTTAGGAAGCGTGCCAACTTGGAAACGTCGGCCGGATTTTTCAGTTTCGCTTCGGTCGTATACAGCCCGTCCTCGAGCGTTGCCACGCCCTGATCTTCGTATTTGAAAACGACGAGTTGATCCGGTTGCATACCGCCCTCGATCAGCTGCCAGTATTCGTTATACGTCATGGTCGAGATACACGCAGCTTGCTTCTGCAAGAGCGGATCGACGTTGAAGCCTTGTTTGAGCACGCTTACGCCGTCCGCGCCGCCGGTCGTTTTATAGTTTAAGCGACTCATCCAGGCCAAGAACGGATATTCGTTACCGGCGAACCAGACGCCCAACGTTTTGCCCTTGAAATCGGCCGGCGACTTGACGCCGCTGTCTTTTCGGCATGTCAACTCTAAGCCGGACTTTTGATACACCTGCGCGATGTTGACGAGCGGGACGCCCTTTTCGCGCGCTGCGAGTGCGGACGGTATCCAGTCAATATCGACGTCTGCGCCGCCACCGGCCATGACTTGCGAAGGATTGATGTCCGGACCTCCGGGCTTAATCGTCACGTCGAGCCCGGCGGCCTTATAGTAGCCTTTGGCTTGCGCGACGTAATAGCCGGCAAACTGGGCTTGCGCGACCCACTTCAGCTGCAGCGTCAGTCGATCGGCGGCTCGGGCCGAACCCGTCGCACTTGCGAATCCGCATAGCGCGAACATCAGGCACGTCGTTACGCGGGAGAGCGGCATAGGTGGAACTCCTTATGTGTTAGCGAGCGCGACACGCTGGTACGAGGGATGCCAGAAGAGCACACGCCTTTCGAGCCACGCGAGCGCCGCAAAGCACGCGGAGCCCGTTAGCGCCGCAAGCGCGATCTCCGCCCACACGATATCGAGATCCAGGCGCGCTGCCTCGGTAGAAATCCGAAAACCCATGCCGACGATCGGCGTGCCGAAGAACTCCGCGACGACGGCGCCGATAAGCGCCAGCGTAAAGTTTAATTTGAGCGCGTTGAAGATGAACGGTAACGCGGCGGGCAAGCGCAGCGCGAGCAGCGTTTGCCCGTAGCCGGCACCGTAGGAACGCATGAGATCGCGTTCCATCGCGTCCGCGACGCTAAGTCCCGCGAGCGTGTTGACGAGCATCGGAAAGAACGTCATGACGGCTGCAACGGCTGCTTTCGAAGGCCAATCGAAACCGAACCACATCACCATGATGGGAGCGATTCCGACGATCGGCATCGCTCCAAGCAGTCCCGCGAGCGGCAGCGCGCCGCGTTGTAGAAAGTGCGAGCGATCGAGCGCGAGTGCGACCAGGAACCCGCTCGCGCACCCGAGAGCATAGCCGGGAAGGACCGCGCGGATGACGGTCTGCCTGAAATCTGCGCCCAAGAGCGGCAGATGCGTCGCAAAAGCAGCGCCGATGGCACTCGGCGCCGGTAATAAAACGCGCGGCACATGATAGCCGCGGCAGACGATCTCCCAGCACCACAGAAGAAGAAGTCCGAAAAAGAGCGGCGTCGCAAGACGGAACGGTCGCGTACTGCCCTGCGAGAGCCGCACGAGTCCGGCCCAACCGAGCGCGCACGATGCCAGCAGCAGCCCGGCCGCGCTCAAAAGCGCCCTCCGCGGCGCCGAACGACGAGTGCTTGCAGCGACCCGGTCAACGCGAGCGCGAGCACGGTCAGTAGACCCGCCATGACGAGCGCAGCCCAAATTTGCAACGTTTGCCCGTAATAGGAGCCCGCGAGTAAGCGCGCCCCGAGGCCGGCCTGTGCGCCCGTGGGCAGTTCGGCGACGATCGCGCCGACGAGCGCGAGCGTCGCTGCGATCTTCAGACCCGTAAATAAGAAACCCATCGACGCGGGCCAGCGTAACTTCGCAAATACGTCCCAGGCGCTCGCATTGTAGGTTCGCATCAAGTCGAGGTGCATCCGTTCCGGCGAGCGCAAACCGGTCACCATGGCGGTCGTGATCGGAAAGAAACTCAACCACGCCGCGATCAGCGCCTTCGGTAGCACGCCGGTCAACCCGGCGTTACCGAGCACGACGACGATCATCGGCGCGATTGCGAGCACCGGCACGGTTTGACTCGCGATGATCCACGGCATCAGCGTTCGGTCGAGCGTGCGTGCGTACACGATGCCCGCTGCCAGCATGAGACCGAGCGCGAGCGCGAGCCCGAAACCCGTGGCCGCCGTGACGGCCGTAACGCCCGCGTGAAAGAGTAAGCTGTGCGGCGACGTCGCAGGAAAGCCGACCACGTTCGTAATGAGCGTCCCCGCGATTTGATGCGGGACCGGAAGTAACGGGCGCTCGAGCGACATGGTACCGAGCAGGATGTCCGGCCAGCGCGCGCCGTCACTCGCGAGTGCTTGCGCTTGGCGGAAATTCACAGCGAGCGCCACGACGTACCACGCGGCGGCGATGATGCCGGCCACGCTGAGTACGGGGAGCGTCGCGCGGACGCGCTCGCGTACGAACGCGCGTTGCGATCCCGGCTCAATCATAGCTGCGGCTCGCGCGCAGCGTTTCGCGCACGCGCCCGGCAATACGAAGAAAATCCGGCGTATCGCGGATCTCGAGCGGGCGCTCCGGGGGCAGATCGTCGTCGACGACCTCTACGATGCGTCCGGGCCGTGGCGACATGACGACGATGCGGGTCGAGAGATAGACCGCTTCCGGAATTGAATGCGTGACGAATACGACGCTCATGCCGGTCCGGCGCCACAGATCGAGCAGGTGCACGCCCAGGCCGTCGCGCGTTATTTCGTCGAGCGCGCCGAAAGGTTCGTCCATCAGCAGTAACGCCGGTTCGAAGCTCAGCGCGCGGGCGATCGAGACGCGCTGCTGCATGCCGCCGGAGAGCTGCCAGGGAAAGCGGCCGCCGAAATTGCCGAGCCCCACGAGCTCGAGGTTGCGCCGCGCGCGCTCGCGCCGCTGCGAAACCGGCAGCACCATAATCTCAAGCGGCAACATGACGTTGCGCTCGACGTTGCGCCACGGATAGAGGGCGGGCGCTTGGAAGACGTAGCCGTAGGCCCGCTTCAAGCGCGCCTGCTGCGGAGTCATCCCGTTGACTATCAACGTTCCGCGCGACGGCCGTTCGAGGTCCGCGATCGCGCGCAAGAGCGTCGTCTTACCGCAACCGGACGGTCCGATGAGGGACACGAATTCGCCGCGGCGGATCGAGAGATCGACCCCGGTTAAAGCGACCGTCCGCTCTTGCCCGCTGCCGTAATCGACGCCGAGACCGGCTGCCTCGACGACGATCGCGTTCGCCTCCGGCGTCCGCTCGCTCGGCGTTGCGGCGCGCGGCCGCGCGGTCTCGAGCGCGCCGCCGGAGGCATTACCGGTAGTCACTCACGCTCGCAAACGAACGAGTACGACACGCCAAAGGCAGCCATGCAGCGGCCTTTTTCGAGAGAACGAGAAAACCTGCGGTAGTTGGTGACGAGCCCTCGTCGCGCGCGAAGTCCGCGGCGCGCGGTCGCGGCCAGACGCTTCGATACTGAAGGAAGTTAGGGCAACTCCCGCTATAGCGCGGCGAGTACACCTTCGACGATGGCCGCGACGCGTTCGGCTCCAGCTTGCGAGGCGGCCAGCACCTCGGCATGCGAAACGTCCGTCTGCGGGCCGATGGCGTTGGTGATGAGCGAAATGCCGAGCACTTCTACGCCGAGCGCTCGCGCCGCGATCGTTTCGAGGACCGTCGACATGCCGACGGCATCCGCTCCGAGGCGTCGCAGCGCTTCCGACTCTGCGGCAGTCTCGTATTGCGGGCCGCGCACGCCGGCATAGACGCCTTCGTGCATGCGAGTCGCGCCCGAGCCTTCCCGGGCAAGGGAGCGCAAGCGAGGCGAGTACGCGTCGACCATATTTACGAACGGGTCACCGTGCGCCGGATCGATGGGCGTCGCGCCCGTGAGATTGAGATGATCCGTCACGAGCATGACGTCGCCGCGCGCGTAGTGCGCGTTCAAACCGCCGGCCGCGTTCGTTAGGACGAGCGCCTTCGCACCGCTCGCAACCGCAAGCCGGACGAAATACACGACCTCGCGGGCGCTATATCCCTCGTAGAGGTGCGCGCGTCCGGCGAAGGCCGCGACGCGCTTGCCGGCCCACGCTCCCGCGTAGGCGAAACCGGGATGTCCGGCGACGGTCGTAAGCGGCGCATGCAGCTTTGCGTACGGTACTTCGACGCCGACGATGCGGGTCCGTACGCCTTCGGAAAGTCCGCTTCCCAGAACGATCGCTGCGTCGAGCGGGCCGCCGGCGCGACGCTGCAACCGCTTCGCCGCCGCCGCAAGCTTTGCGGCGTTAATGGGCCGCCTCCGAGCGCGCGGCCGTCCGCGCGAGCAGGTTGCGACCGCTCATAGCAGCGGGAACCTCGAGGCCGAGCAGCGGCAGGAGCGTCGGCGCGACATCGCCGAGTTCGCCGCCGGCGAGGGTACCGAGTAACGGGTCGCGCGAGACGAGTACGAAGGGCACGGGGTTCGTCGTGTGCGCCGTCAGCGGCCGGCCTTCGGCATCCAGCTTCTCTTCGGCGTTACCATGGTCGGCGGTGATCGCGAGCACGCCGTCGGCTTCGAGCACCGCCCGCTCGAGCCGGCCGAGTTCGGCGTCTAGTGTTTGCAGGCTCGCGATCGTCGCCGCCATCACGCCCGTGTGACCGACCATGTCGGCGTTCGCGTAGTTCATGATGATGACGTCGTGCTTGCGGGCGGCGACATCCGTAACGGCTGCCGCCGTAATTTCGACCGCTCGCATTTGCGGGGCAAGGTCGTAGGTCGGCACGCTGCGGTCCGACGGCACGAGCACGCGATCTTCAGCTGCAAAGACCGTTTCCCGGCCGCCGTTGAAGAAATAGGTGACGTGCGCGTATTTCTCCGTTTCTGCGAGCCGTAACTGAGGTAATCCCGCGTGCGCGACGATTTCACCGAACGTATCGGCTTGCGGCCGCGGACCGAAGAGGACGGGGTTGGGCATGTCTTCTTCGTACTTGGTCATCGTGGCGAAGTAAAGACGTTCGTAGTTCGTAACCGCAAATTCGGCGAAGTTCGGTTGCGTGAATGCGAGCGTTAGTTCGCGCGCGCGGTCGGGCCGGAAGTTGAAGAAGATAACGGCATCGCCGTCGTTCACCGGACGCGGTTCGCCGACGATCGTCGGGATGATGAATTCGTCCGTTTCGCCGCGGGCGTACGCCACCGCGAGGGCTTCGCTTGCAGTGGGGGCGGCGTATTGCGCCTGGGACGACGCGAGCGCCCGGTACGCCTTCTCGACCCGGTCCCAGCGCTTATCGCGATCCATCGCGTAAAAGCGGCCCGAGAGCGTCGCGATTGCGCCCGCACAGCCCGACTTCTGCAGGCGCGCTTCCAACACGTCGAGGTAACGCTGCAGCGACGAAGGCGGTACGTCACGTCCATCTGCGAAAATATGCACCGCGAGCGGCACCTGCGGCGCCGCGGCATCGATCAAAGCCAGGAGGTGAGCGATCGAACTGTGGACGCTGCCGTCGGAGAGAAGCCCCATCAAATGCAGCCGCCCGCCGCTCTCCTTCGCGTGTGCGAGCGCGGCTAAGAACGTCGCGTTGGTCGCAAAGCTCCCGTCCGCGAGGGCGTCGTTGATCACGACCACGCCCTGCGGTACGACGCGCCCGCTGCCGATATTAATGTGGCCGACCTCGCTATTACCCATCACGCCTTTGGGAAGCCCCACGGCTTCGCCGCTCGCTTCGAGCAGCGTGTGCGGGTACGTTGCGAGCAGCCGCGTCCAGTTCGGCAGCGTCGCATTCGCGATCGCGTTGCCGTACGGGTCGGCGCGGTAACCCCAACCGTCGAGGATGGCGAGAACGAGCGGTCCGGTCCGTGCCCGCGACGTCATACCGCGACTCGCAGGCGCGCGCATTCGACGATCGCCGCAAACGCTGCCGGATCCAAACTCGCGCCGCCGATGAGCCCGCCGTCGATTTCCGGTTCTGCCATGAACGCCGCGGCGTTATCCGGCTTCATGCTGCCCCCGTAGATGAGGCGCGCTCCAGCGAGACCGGCGACCGAGCCGCGGATCTCGCCAATGACGTTATTTGCGCTAGCGGGCGTATCGCTGAGCCCCGAGCCGATGGCCCAGATCGGTTCGTATGCGACGACGCAGCGTGCCACATCCGCCTCGGAAACGTTTGCGAACGCGATGCGCGTCTGAGCCGTCACGACCGCGACCGTTAAACCGTCCTCGTGCTCCGCGCCCGTCTCCCCGACGGCTACGATCGGCGTCAACGCGTGATCGAGTGCGGCCCGGACTTTGCGATTGATCGCGTCGTCCGTCTCGCCGTTGTACGCGCGCCGTTCTGAGTGCCCGAGGATAACGTAGCTGACCCCGATTTCCCGGAGCATCGTTGCGGAAATTTCACCCGTGAAAGAGCCGTATTCGCGCTCGTGCATGTTCTGCGCGCCGAGCGCTACGGACGGCTGCCCGAGTGTGTCGCTTACCGCCGCGAGCGCGGTAAACGCCGGCGCGATGACGACGTCGACACCTGCCGGTAACGACCTTGCCGAGAGCGCGCCTACGAATGCTCGTGCTTCGGCGATCGTCTTATTCATTTTCCAATTTCCCGCGATGAGCGGGCGCCGTAAGATCATGCCGTCGCGTTCTGCTCTGACGCCGCTCGCTCGAGCGCCGCGACGCCCGGCAACGTTTTGCCTTCGAGGTATTCGAGCGTCGCGCCGCCGCCCGTCGAGACGTGCGTCAGCGCATCTGCAAACCCGAGCTGGGCAGCGGCGGCTGCGGCGTCCCCGCCGCCGACGACGCTCGTCGCGCCGTGCCTGGTCGCATCCGCAATCGCTTCGCCGATGGCGCGCGTTCCGTTCTGATACGCCGGTTTTTCATAGACGCCCATCGGCCCGTTGAAGACGATCGTCTTTGCGGCGCGCAGGACCTTGGCATAGGTCGCAGCCGTTTCCGGCCCGATGTCCAGGATCATCTCGTCTTCGATGTCGGAGAGCGGGACGGTTTTCGCAGCTGCGTCCGCGTCGAAGGCGGTCGACACGACGGCGTCGGTCGGCAAATGGAAGCGCACGTTTTTCTCGAGCGCCAGTTCGAGAATGCGGCGCGCGGGGCCGAGGTCCCAGTCGCGCAGACTCTTGCCGACGTTAAAGTCTTGCGCCGCGAGAAACGTATTCGCCATACCGCCGCCGATGACGAACGCATCGACGCGCTCGATAAGATTGGTGAACACGCCGACTTTATCTTTTACCTTCGCACCGCCGATCGCGCAGACGAAGGGCGGCGTAGGATTTTGCGTTAAGCGCGCGAGCGCCGAGAGTTCGGCTTCCATGAGCAAGCCCGCGACCGCGGGCAAATAGCGAGCTATGCCTTCCGTCGATGCGTGCGCGCGATGCGCCGTCCCGAATGCATCGTTGACGTAGAGGTCGCCGAGTGCGGCGAGTTGCTGCGCAAACTTCGGAGCGTTCGCTTCCTCTTCAGCGTGAAAGCGAACGTTTTCGAGCAGCACGATATCGCCGTCTTGCAGCTCCGCGACTGCCGCATCCGCAACCTTGCCGACACAGTCGTCGGCGAAGCGTACGTTCGTTCCCAGACGCTGCGCGAGGGCACCGGCGACCGGACGCAATGAAAGTGCGGGCACGACCTTCCCGTCCGGCCGCCCCAGGTGAGACAAAACGATCGTGCGCGCGCCACCTTCGTGCAGGTAACGCAACGTTTCGCAGGCCGCCACGATCCGGGTTTCGTCCCCGACGACGCCGTCTTTCATCGGAACATTGAGATCCTCGCGCACGACGACGCGCCGCCCGCGTACCGCGAGATCGCGCAACGTTCTAAACTTCATGTCGCGCCGCTAGACAGCGGTAGGGAGCTTCGAGAGAACCATCTGCGTCACGTCCGCCAGGCGGCACGAGTAACCCCACTCGTTGTCGTACCAGGCGGCAAGTTGAATGAGATCGCCGTTCGCATTGTTCAACTTCGAATCGATGATCGAACTGTACGAAGACTTCTTGAAATCCGAAGAGACCAGCTCGCTTTCGCAATAGCCGACGATGTCTTTGAGCGCCCCCGTCGACGCGCCGCGCAGAATCGTGTTGAGTTCGTCCTTCGTCGTTTCTCGCTTGACTTGTGCGACGAGGTAAATCATCGATACGGTCGGTGTGGGCACGCGTAAGGCAAAGCCGTCGAAGGTACCTTCGATCTCCGGAATCGTTAGATAGAGCGCCTTTGCGGCACCGGTCGACGTGGGCACGATATTGGTTGCGGCGTTACGTGCGCGACGCAAGTCCTTGTGCGGGGCGTCGAGGATATTTTGGTCGTTCGTGTACGAGTGCACGGTCGTCATGAAACCCTTGACCCAACCGAGATTATCGACGATCGGCTTGACCGCGGTCGCGAGACAATTCGTCGTACACGATGCATTCGAGATAACGTGGTGCTTTTCCGGATCGTATGCCGAATGGTTCACGCCGAGCACGAGCGTGATGTCTTCCCCTTTAGCCGGCGCCGAGATGATGACTTTTTTCGCGCCGCCGCCGTCGATGTGCGCGCGCGCTCTGGCGGCATCGGTAAAGAGCCCCGTCGACTCGATCACGACGTCGATGCCGTGATCTTTCCAAGGAATCTTCGCCGGGTCGCGTTCGGCGAAGACTTTAAGCGCCTTGCCGTCGATCGTTATGCCCTCGGCGCTCGCCGTGACGTCACCCGCAAAAGTGCCGTAATTCGAATCGTATTTAAAGAGGTGAGCGCACTCGGCCGGGCTCGTAAGATCGTTGACTGCCGCGATCTCGACGCCCGGATGCCGCTCGATCAGAGCCTTCGTAAAGTTGCGGCCGATCCGGCCGAATCCATTGATTCCGATACGCATAACGCTCCTCATGGCAAAAACAGGCCGGCCGGGCCCGCGCGGCGGCTCATCGGGATACCCGATGATTCTCCTGCGCCCCTCTTTCAATGCGGACCGAGCCCCGGAGTTAGGGTCCCGATTCCGCCACGGTTTAGCGTTCGCTAGCCGGCTCCGGTGCGAGCCCCCGCGCCATACGCACGAGCGCGGCGATACGGCCGTTGAGGGTCGACTTCATGACGGCGGGGTTGCAGCGCCGGCCGAGTTCGGCGAGCGTGTCGGTCGGATGCGCGAGTCGCAATTCGGCCGCTTCGCGCAGCGGAGCCGATAACGTTCGGAGGCCGCGGGCATCGGCGATTAAACCGATCGCTTCGCGCTGCGCGGCGGCGGCGCGCGTCGCGCGGTCGACGTTCGCCGCCTCCGTATTCACCAGACGGCGAATGCGATTCTTGGTCTCTTTGTATGCGCGTACGTCCTCGACGTGCAACATCGCCTGCGAGGCGCCGATGCTCGCGAGAACTTGCGCGATCGCTTCGATGTTCTTGAAATAAACGACCGTACGAGCTTTGCGTCGCGCGAGCTTCGGTGCTAAACCTTCCGCGCGTAGCACGCTCGCTAGGCGCTCTGCCGCAGCTTCGTCGGGCGGCACGAACTCCAAGTGGTAGCCGTGGGCCGGCATCGCGAGCGAACCGCAGGCGAGAAACGCGCCGCGCAGTTCCATCCGCCGGTCGCACCGGGCGCTCGTCCTCGCAATCGTCTCCGGCGGCGGAACGTCGATCTCGTAGGTCGCGACGCGGTGCAGGCGCGTGCCCGGGATCTTGCGGATGGGCCGCTGTTTTCGATCGTCGAGCAGGGACCACGCGAGGCGCGCCAGGGCCGGGCGCTGCGTCCTGAAGCGTCGCCGCACCCGATCGACGCCGTACAGGAGAAGGCCGTTGCGCAAGGCCGCGCGGCAATGCGATGCTTCGACTTTCGTTCGCGCCAACGCATCTTTGGCGTCGCCGGAAAGCGTCGATGGTGCCAAGGTGTTAGCGCAGCCAGTCTGCCGGTTCGTCGCGCCGTTCGGCGAGGACTTCGTACATGACGATATCCCGCAGCGCCGGCGTGACGCGCTCGGGAACGTGCAGCACGCGAACCGTTAGATATTTGCGCGAATAGTGGAGTTCGAGAACGTCCCCGACCTTGACGTCGTAGCCCGGCTTGAGGGGCTGACCACCGCCCATGATCCGCCCGTTGACGAGCGCCTCGTGCGCCTCGCTGCGGCGCTTGGCGAGCCGGCTGATCTTGAGATACTTATCGATGCGCACCGCGGGTCTCTTTGGCGGCGGACGAGCGCCCTCCATTTAGCCCAGCAGAGCGCCGTCGATGAGGAGATCGGCGCGGAGCCGCGTCGACTCGATGAGACGCAGGTTCGGAAGGTCGTTCTGCTCGACCCAAGCGACGGCGTCTTCCGCGCTGCGCCCCGTTGCGATATGGCGTCTGACGAGGCGTTCGCGGCAAACGTCGGAAGCGACGTCCAAGTACCAGACTTCGCTCAGCACGGCGCGTGCCGCGGCCCAAAAGGCCTCGTCCAGGAGCAGGTAGTTGCCCTCTACGACGACGAGCGAAATGTCGGCTGGCAGCGGGATGGCACCCGCAATCGCTTCGTTGATTCCGCCGTGTGCGAAAGCCGGTAAATACACGGTCTCCGTACGTCTGGCCAGGCGAGCGAGCGCGTTCGCGAATCCGGCCGAATCGAACGACGGCGGGCTGCCTTTGCGAGCCGCAAGCCCCAGCCGCACGAGCTCCCGGTTCGCCAGATGGAAACCGTCCATCGGCACGTAGGCTGCGGCAGGCCCGATTTCGCGAACGATCTGGTTCGCGAGCGTCGTCTTGCCCGAACCCGGCGGCCCCGCGATCCCGAGCAGGCGCCGCTCGGAGCCGACGAGCGCTCGCGCTCGCTCCAGGAGTTCGCTCGCCAGTGCGTTTGGGAAAGGCGCGACTATCCGGGCCGTCTTCACGAGCGCTCACTCGTCCGCACATCGTGCCGGCGCCTGCCGGAGCCTCAAGCAACGGCGGCTGCTACCTGGCGGCTACCTGAGGCGACATCGACGATCTGTTCCCAGCCTGCAGCGCAGGGCGCGAAGCGGCAATCGTAAGTAAGCGTCGCGCGATCACTGCCGCTATCGTACGATGGGCCTCGGGGCGAAGGTACGGATCGAAGCGCGCGTACGGACATGCTGCGCCGCTGCGCAATGCCGGCGTCAGGTCCCAAAGCGTTAGGCGCGCGGCGGCCGCAATTTGCGCCGCGCGCCGATTCGGGAGATCGATATCGTAGAGCGACGTGTCGGCAAGCGTGACGCCTTGCGGATAGTACGCGAGCGTGTCCCGGTCGCAGACTTGTGCGGGCGCCGGAACGAAGACGAGAATGGTGCGCGCGCCGACCGTCCGCGCTGCTCGCGCGATGTCGCGGTAGCGTTCGGTCGACGCGCGTACGGCAGGGCCGTCCCAAGCAGCGTGGCCGCGCTCGAGATAGGCAAAGGCGCCCAGACGATAGCCGTCGCCCGGCGGGCGATGATGGCGCCAGTCGCCTAAGGGTTTGATGAGATGCGCCGGCAAGACACCGCGCAAGCGTTCCAGCGCGAGGACCGACTGCGGGTCGTCGGCCGGCGGCCGGTCGAGACCGATCTCTCTGCGCAGCGCCGGCGTGTCCGTCAAAACGTTTCGCACGTCGTCGGGGTAGACTTGGACGAGCACGACGGCGGGCCGGTAGCGCCGCGTATACGAGCGCGCCACCGACGCCTCTTGGTTGGGGCCATAGCCGCTCACGGCGAAATCTGCGACGTCGGCCCTGCGGTGCATGCGAGTGAGTTCGTGCCGTAAAAGCTGTGGCCACGACACCTCGGTATCGACGCCCGCACTACTGATTCCATCGCCGACGACGAGCACCCGGAGTGCAACCTTGGACTCTTGCGGCGCGAGGTCCGGACCCGGGAAACCATCGGCGTTCGAGGTGAGCCGATACGCCATGCGCCCGGGTAAAACGATCGTGCGCGAAGGAATGAAACGCCAGCCGAACGCAGGGTCGGCTTCAAGCGCAATGCGCTCGCGCGGCCGGGACAAATCCCGGGGAGCGAACGCACGCAGCAGCAGCTCCGCTGCGAGCGGCAGGCAGATGATGGCGAGCGCGCCGCCGCCGAGCGCGAGGCGCGCAAAGGTGCGACCGCGGCGCACTTTCAGCCGGCCCAAAGCCGTTTCGACCGCCGTCGTTCCGTATTCTAAAACGAACGTTGCGGCCGCCGTCCCGAGGAGTGCGAGAAAAACGGCGGCCGCAATTCCGAGCGGCGTCAATTCGGGACGCACGAGCATCGCGATGATGAATTGATGCGTGAGGTAAATCGTGAACGAATGGCGTCCTACGAATTCGAGCGCGCCGCGGCCGGTTGCCCGCCACGCCACGAGCGGGTACAGCAACACGATCGCGCCGATGCCGAGCATCGTGGGCGCGACGATCATCCCGGTCAACGTGAACGAGCAGAGAAAGCCCGCTGCGTACGTGACGGCCGCCGCGACGCGAACCGCAGGCCGCCTCATGGTCGCGTTTCCGCGACTCGGATCGCGATCCCACCACAGTGCCAAAACGATGCCGAAGGCAAACTCGGGCAAGCGGGTGATTGCGAAAATTCCGCGCTGCCACATTTCGACGACGTCGCCATGGAAGACGGCGTGACCGACGGCAAGGGAGAGAAAGCCGATGCTCCACGTTCCTGCTAAAAGCGCGAGTGGTCCGCGCGTGCGCATGATCCACCACAAGAGCGGAAAAGCGAGATAGAGCTGAAGGATGACGCCGACGTACCACCACGAGGAAGAACCGTATGCGTAGGCAGCGGGGATGAAGCGCAGGCCGATCAAGCTCGCGTAGTATTGCCAATCGCCGGTCGAGAGGCCCGATGCCAAAAGCAGTCCGGTCGGCAAAAACAAGACGTGCGCGCCCCACCAGAACGGATAGATGCGCTTCAGCCGGGCCACGTAAAAGACGCGGGCGTCGAGCAACGCTGCAGCTTGCGAGGCGATCAGACCGAGCGCGAGCCCAAAGCCGCTGAGCACGATGAAGATCGTGACGGCTTGATCGGCGAGCCACCCGGCATCGCGCAGAGCCGTTAACGGCCAATCGAAAGGACCGGCGCCGCTTACCGGCACCCGAAACTGAGCGATGCGGTCGTGCAACGGCGGCCAAGTGCCGGTCGGCGCTCCCGCAAAGTTGCCGCCGGCCAGCTGCTCTACGATGTGATTGAGCACGACCCAGACCATGGCCACGCCTTTGAGGCGATCCACCCATTCTAAGCCTGGAATTCGCTTCCGTGCCGGCGTTGACGCCACGCAACGATCATTATCGTAAATTGCGCACGAGGCCAGCGTTTTAGCCCACGCTAGATAAACTGGCGCAAATCAGCTACGTAATTCCGGAATGACGCACGTCCCTTTCGCTCTACACACCACGACCGGCTCAGCGAGAAGTTCCGCGGCACTCGCCGAGATATCCGGACGACCGACGATCACTTGACGCGCCTCGAACACCATCGTTCGAGAGCGGTTGCCGTAGCGTACGATCCGCCCTTCGGCCTCGATGAACGTGCCGGCATGAACCGGCTCAAGAAATTCGACGAGTTCGTAGCCTGCGAACAACCCTTCATCGCCGCTGTCCCGGATGCACAATTCCGTCGCGACGTCTCCGAATAAGCCGAGGATGCGCGCGCCGTCGACCAGCCGCGTTCCGTAGTGAGCATCGCTCGCACTGAGTCGCAGCCGCAGTTGTACGATCTCGGAGGTGCGGTCGCTCACGCTGCCTGCAACTTCGCGAGTTGCCAAAGTTCTTCCAATTCGTCGAGGTTGAGATCTCCAAGGTTGCGTCCGGCGTGTGCAGCGTGGCGTTCCATAAACGTAAAGCGCTTGTAAAATTTGTCATTCGCATCGCGCATAGCGCCTTCGGCATCGACGCCGAGCGCGCGCGTCAGGTTGACGACCGTGAAGAGCACGTCGCCGAGTTCCTCGCGCACGGCGCGTTCATCGCCGTCGCGACGCGCTTCTTCGAGTTCGGCGAGTTCTTCGGCGAGCTTGGTGAGGATGTCGTCGAAGCCCGGCCAATCGAAGCCGACGCGCGCGGCCTTGTCCTGCATTTTCTGACCGCGTTGCAAGGCTCCGAGGCCGCGCGGAATACCGTCGAGCCGGCTGAGGCGCGTTTGACCTGAAGGTTCGAGCGCTTTGAGCTGCTCCCAATTCTGCCATACCTCCGCCACGCTCGCGACTGCGGCGTCGCCAAAAACGTGCGGATGACGGCGGATCATTTTATTGGAGAGTCCGTCGACGACGTCCGCGATCGAGAACTTGCCGCGTTCGGTCGCAAGTTGAGCGTGAAAAACGATTTGCAGAAGCAGATCACCGAGTTCTTCACACAAGTTGCCGTCGCTGCGCGCTTCGATGGCGTCCACGACTTCATAGCTTTCCTCGAGCAGATAGGGTACGAGCGACTCGTGCGTCTGCTCGCGGTCCCACGGACAGCCGCGGCGTAAGCGCGCCATGACCTCGACGAGGTCGTTCCAACTGTAGTGCGCCGAGGCCGGCGGCAATGGAACGAGCGGCATGGTAATTGCCGCCGCAAGCGTCGCGCGCGGCATGCCGGGAACGAGTTCGGTCTCGATGCGCCGCCCTTCGAGCGCCCGCAGCAGGAGCGGCAAACCGGGAAAATCCGAGAGTGGATTACCGATTACGCCGAGCGCTAGATCTTCGCCGTCTACCTTTGCGGCGAAAGTCTCGATTTCGTCGCTCGAGCCGCGCACGAACAGCGTTGCATCCGCGACCAGATCGCGCACGATCGTTACGCCTTCGCTTTCCAGGAAAAGCGCCAGTTCGGGCGGTGCGAGCAGCGTCACGGCTCGCCCCGCCGCGCGCAGCGCCTCGAGACTCCCAAGCGTCAACAAATCGGGGTCGCCGGGGCCAAGCCCGACGATCCGAATACGCCCGCTCATCGTGGCTGCAGTTTAAGCGGCGAGCTTACCGCGACGCGTCACGGACTCGCAGCCGAATTTGGGGCCGGCGGAGCCGCTGCTCCGCCGGCACCGGCTGCACCGGCTGCAGGCGCGGGTCCCGCCGGAGGCAGCGCATCCTTGAGCGCGCTATCGTAGATTTGAATGTTGGCTTTGCTGCGCAGCGTTGCCAAGAAGGCCGGAATCTGCTGCGTTTCCTGTTGCTGCGTAAGGAGCGCCTTGATCTTGTCGCGTGAGTTCTCTAGCGTCGCGACTTGAGCCGGCTTCTTTTCTTCGACGACGATGATGTGGTAACCGAAAGGCGATTTTACGGGCGCTCCGACGGCGCCGATCGGCTGCGAGAAGGCCGCCTGTTGGAAAGCCGGTACCATTTGGCCCTTGCCGAAGAATCCGAGCTCGCCGCCCTTATCCTTGCTAGACGGATCGGTCGAATATTGTTTGGCTAGGGCGGCGAAATCGCCACCGCTCTTGAGCTTTTGCTCGACCTGCTGCGCCGTGGGCAGATTTGCCACGAGAATGTGCTTGGCACGCACCTGCGCCGCCGTATCGAGCGTGGCGTGATTTTTATTGAGGTAGGCCGTGATATCGGCATCGGAAACGTGCAAGCTTCCGCCGACGCCCTTCTCGACGACCAACTTCTGACGCAAAATGTTGTGCACGTCGTTTTCCGTCAGGTTCTGCGACTTTAGAATCTGCTCGAACTGGCCGGGCGGATATTTCGCCTTGATGTCGTCCTCTTGTTTAGCGACGTCCGCGTCGGATATCGAAATCTTGTTGTCCTTGGCATATTGATCGATTAGCGCGCCCTGCACCAGCTGCTGCAAGACTTGCTTCCCTTGCGGGCCGGCTTCCAACTTCGCATCGAAATCCGCGCGGCTGATTTTCTGATCGTTGACGGACGCAACGTCGCCGCTAGCTCCGGACGCCGAGGAACAGCCGCCCACCGTTATGCCGAGCAGGGCTGTAGCTAGAACGGCTAGCGCGCGAGACGGGTGAGGCATGAGAACTCCAAGCTGACGAAGGTGCGAAGCCGCCCGGGACTTCGGCAAACCCAATCCGTTTCGCTCGCCCGCGACCCGCTGTCCTGCCACGGGTTCGCCTGCGGGCGAACCCAGACGCCCTGCGGGCGCGGGACGGGCTTGGAGCTTGGCGGGTACACGAGGGTTCGCCTGCGGGCGAACGCAGACGCCCTGCGGGCGCGGGACGGGCTTGGAGCTTGGCGGGTACACGGAGGGTTCGCCTGCGGGCGAACCCAGACGCCCTGCGGGCGCGGGACGGGCTTGGAGCTGCGGGTACACGAGGGTCGCCTGCGGGCAGACCCGGATAGGGTCTGCGCGGAGACGGGGTTTGAGCTGCGGTTTGCGGCTTAGGGGAGTGCGCGGCGGAATGTTAGGTTGAAGCGTTGACGACCGGTTACGGGGTGGTCACCTTCGGCTAGCGGTAAGACGCCGTGGAACGACTTGCGTGCGGGTCCGCCCCAGACTACGACGTCGCCGTGGACGAGCGCCAAGCGGCGCGGGCGATCCGAACGCTGCAGGCCGCCGAACAGGAATATTGCCGGGAGGCCGAGCGAGACGGAGACGATCGGGGCGTCAAAATCGCGCTCGTCTACATCTTGATGCAGGGCCATGCGCGCGCCCGG
>JAABUQ010003393.1_pt1 | contig 29271 bp, 23 predicted proteins | sample 5560001 | NCBI WGS metagenome assembly JAABUQ01 (sample SAMN10711888, study PRJNA513371) | rock metagenome | isolation source: Antarctica rocks | place: Antarctica: Victoria Land, Finger Mt nord | collected 2015-12-18 | reverse complement strand
AAAATTGTTGTTATCAAAAATACTAATTTGCGGGTGATTAGGTGAGGATTGTTTGCACTAGCTAATATTATCCAAAATCCTGACGGGGCAAGGGTTATATCTCACCACTACCTCCATATCACTACCCGGCGGATGAAATACCGAAGCCAGCAGAGGCCATTCATTACCCTCCAGGAATGCTTTATACCACCTTTCTTGGTAATATACCAGTTTTAGGCAATTTTTCGGTATTCTAAGCAACCTCTTGTTGTTCTCCTCAGCCATAAACAAGTGCTATTTTAAAAACAGCAAATTTTTTCAGCATGCTCCATCCGGTCACATAGGTAATACCAAAGAGTGATTTTCAGGAAAACAGTTGGGGATTAAAATATTTTTTGGACAGATGAATCTCCAATATGATTGCTACTAATCTTTGATTTTTTCACCCTTTGCTAGTCAAAATCAAGGCTTGAAATTAGTCAATAAAAAGTAATAATTTGTTGCAATTACAACAGGGACGGAAAATAAATTGATGAGTGCTCAAAATCTGAGAATTGTCTCGCTCATTCCCAGCGCCACGGAGATTTTAGCGGCACTGGGGCTAACCTATGCAATTGTGGGGCGCTCGCACGAATGCGACTACCCCCCAGAAATTCAAGACCGCCCGGTTTGCACCCAGGCGCGATTGAACTCCAATGACCCCAGCGCCCAAATTCATAACGATGTCAACAACCTATTGCGATCTGCTCTGAGCATTTATCAGATCAAAACTGATGTCTTAGAGCAATTGCAACCCACCCACATTCTTACTCAAGATCAGTGTGACGTGTGTGCCGTCAGCCTTAAAGAGGTTGAGAAGGCTGTTACTACCCTCATCCATAGCCAACCGCAGATTATTTCCTTGCAGCCCAATGTTCTAGCCGATGTCTGGGTTGATATTGAACGGGTTGCTGATGCAACAGGGGTTAAATCGCAACGGTTGGTAGAAGACCTCAAATGTCGTGTCAAGATTTGTCAGCAAAAGACACAGGCACTATCCGTGACAGAGCTTCCGACTGTCGCCTGCATTGAGTGGACTGATCCCCTCATGACTGCTGCAAATTGGATTCCAGAATTGGTCAAATGGGCAGGAGGACAGCCGCTGTTTAGCGTCACAGGTCAGCCTTCCCCTCAGTTGTCGTGGGAGACACTGGTAGCGACCAATCCATCTGTGATCATCTTCATGCCCTGCGGCTTTGATTTAAACCGGACTCGCCAAGAGGCGATGTTGTTAACTCAGCGTCCAGAATGGCACAACTTGCAAGCAGTAAAAAGCTCAAGAGTTTACGTCACCGATGGTAACTGGTACTTCAACCGTCCAGGGCCACGACTGGTAGATTCTCAGGAAATCTTGGCAGAAATTCTGCATCCTGAAATTTTCCAATATGGATACATTGGAACGGGCTGGGAACACTTGACATTAAATTAGGCATCACTCAATGTGGGAGCTATTGTTGCCCTAAGCCGCCCTGCCGCCAAATACTGCTAGGCCATAATATTTCCAAGGGACTGCGACTGGCTCAAACCCAGATGTTGTTAGCATTTGCAGCTGGAAAGTCAAAGTAGCCAACTGGTCTTGACTGGAGTGACCCTGAGTGCTAGTGGTTCCAAATTTGGCGCGAAGGGCTGTGAGTGTTGTTCCCTGCTGGAGAGCCCATTCCTCTCGCGCCGCTTGGTAAACCTCTGCCAAAGCTGGGTAAACAACGGCCGATCGCACTCAGCATCTTGTCATACCGGGGCAACAACTGCCTAATGCCGATGTCGAAATCAGCTGTTTGGGCAAAAACCTCTCCTGGAAATATCTGTTGCGGCTGAGCAGAGAAAGGCGCAATACTTGCTGTCATTGACTCCGCAGGCTGTTTCTTAGGATTTATGTCAGGCATTGGACTAGGATTCACCATCTAAAAGCGTGACTTTAAGGAACGGAAGATGACCGGCAGATGGTGTATGGTCAGTCACAGGTTGAGGAACTTAGCCTAAATTAAAGGGGAACACAGTTGGTGAGCATGAACAATAAACTTGACAAGCACCGAATCTTTGAATTATTTCACCGACTAGGTTTTTGGTCTATTCCCCTTGTTTGTGTACCCTTGCTTTTGTCTCTGGCACTGGCTAAATCGTTACTACCCTCAACGCCAGTTCGCTCAACTCAAAAGCGAAGCTCAGAAGCTGAGCGATCTTCGCAGTCGCACCTTCAGCCGATTCGCCCCAGCTTGGTTGCAACAAATCCCTCTGGCTCGAAGACTCGTAGCCACAATGCCCAAGTAACACAACCCCACAATGATCGCCATCAAGCCAAAGCTTCAGCGCCCGTAAAGGCAGCCTCAGATTTGGAAATGAAAATTGCGATCGCCAATCACGTTAGTAATTTACTGCTAGCCACCTCCACTCCAGGAATTGTCTTCGATAATGCCGGGCACGCCCTCAGAAAGCTACCAGCAGGGCAAGCGGTCTATGCAAAACCAGCAGGGCACAGCATTGACCTAAATTCATGGCAGGCTCCGCCCTCAGTCTGGATTATGCCAGCTCAAGGTGGATATGTCCATGCAGGAGAGCACTGGTATCGAGGCACAATCCGGCTGATTGTCCAGGGCAATGTGCTCTTAGCAGTCAATCATGTGAATTTGGAGAATTATCTGTCCAGCGTCGTTGGCAGTGAAATGTGGTCTAATTGGCCTCTGGAAGCACTGAAGGCTCAGGCGGTGGCTGCTCGTTCTTATGCTATAGCTCGTTATGTTCAGCCTGCTAACCCCTTCTACCAGATGGGTGCAGATGAAGCTTGGCAGGCTTACAAGGGTTTAGATGGAGAAGCCAGCAGTACCCATCAAGCTGTTAGAGAAACATCTGGGCAGATCCTCAGCTACAAAGGCGGTGTGGTTGATTCTTTGTACGCCGCTACGGACGACATCGTGCTTAAAGCTCATGGTGGTCGGGGCATGAGTCAAGAGGGAGCACACACTCTAGCTTTGCAAGGCTATGATTACCTGCACATACTTGGTGCCTATTACCCTGGAACAAGTTTGGCTAGACTGCAACAATCAAAGCAGTGAATTTACTGCAGGGGGTGCCCCACCTAATTGAAGCGCGTAGAGATTGGCATAGACCCCTGCCATCTCAATTAACTCAGTGTGAGTGCCTCGCTCCACGATTTGGCCCTGTTGAATGACTAATACCTGATCTGCCTGGGTGACGGTGCTGAGGCGGTGAGCAATCACGAAGCTGGTGCGACCTGAGAGCAATCGGGCAATGGCTGCTTGCACTAGCGCTTCAGTACGTGTGTCGATGCTGCTGGTGGCCTCGTCCAGAATCAAGATTCGGGGGTTCACTAAAACTGCACGGGCAATGCTGAGCAACTGTCGCTGGCCCTGGCTAAGGTTTGCACCTCGTTCACCCAAAACGGTGGCATAGCCCTGGGGTAGAGTTGTGATGAATTCATGGAGATTGGCGACAACGGCTGCGGCTTCAATCTCGGCAATCGTTGCTTGAGGGCGACCGAAGGCAATGTTTTCGGCAACCGTGCCAGTAAAAAGGATATTGTCTTGGAGAACCAGGCCAATCTGATGGCGCAGACTAGCCTGAGTCACGCTGCGGATATCTATCCCATCCACTTTTACGGCACCACCAGATACATCATAGAAGCGCAAAATTAGGTTGATGATGGTGCTTTTGCCAGCACCAGTAGGACCCACTATGGCAATCATCTGACCCGGCTTGGCCAGGAGAGTCACCCCTTTGAGAACGAGCTGGGTGGGACTGTAGCCAAAGGTGACTTGCTCAAAGCTGACCTCGCCCCGGATAGGGGGCATTTCAACCGCATCGGGTGCGTCGTTGAGTTGAGAGGGCTGATCTAACAGCAGGAAGATGCGCTCTAGCCCGGCTAAGGCCGACTGTGCCTGGGTATAAAACTGGCTCAGGATTTGAATCGGTCGGAAAAACTGCTGGACGTAGAGCAAGAAGGCAGTCACCGTCCCCACCGTAGCTGACCCAGTGACTGCCATATAGCCGCCTAATGCGAGTACTGTTCCAGTTGACAGCGTATTCAGAAAATCGATTGAGGGCAAAAAAGCAGCGGTAATTGCCACAGCCTGTACATTGGCGTCGCGGTTGGCAGCATTGAGAATGTTGAACTCTTTAATGTTGAGTTGAACTCGATTGAAGGCTTGCGCTTCGCGGACACTGCTAATATCCTCCTCCAGCTTAGTGGAAAGCTCACCAATCGTCTGACGGGTGACGCGAAACCTGGCCCTAGCCCAGCGAGCAAAAAAGCCTGTGGTGAGAATCATCAGCGGCACGATTAGGTTGCTCACAAGACCCAGAGGCAGGTTGAGCAGGAGCATGGCGAGGACAATTCCTACCAGGCTAAACAGGTTTCCTAGCATTTGGGCAACTGTCAGTCCAAAAGCCTGGTTCACCACACTCACGTCGTTGAGCAGGCGACTCATCAAGTCCCCGGCTTCGCTGCGGTCAAAGAAGCTCAAAGGAAGGCTTTGAATCTTCTTGAAAATGTCAAAGCGCAGTTGCGCCAGCAGATGCTGCATGATCCAACCCACGCGATAGATCTGAGCGCGGATTGCCAAGATGCCCCCCACGTATATAATCACCAGCACAGCCAGCAGCAGCAGCAGCCCCCGCAAGTTGCCCTGACGGATGAGATGGTCAATCGACCAACCGATTAATAAAGGTCCAAGCGCCTGAGTAGCTGCACCTATGGAAACAAACCCTAAGACAATTGGGATTTTTTGGCGATAGGGTCGCAGGTACTGCAACAGGCGTAGCAAGGTCGGGATTTGCCTCGCTGCCTTTTGTTCCGGCGCCACAATGGGTGCGATCGCTCTCATTCGATCCTCCTGATAGAAAGAGGCTCTTTCTTAACCTGAGACTCCAGAATCGATCCGTAGAGCGGGCTATTACGCATCAGTTCATCATGAGTGCCCTGTGCTACCAGATGCCCTTTATCCATGAGGAAAATCCGGTCAGCGTTGCGTACAGTGCTAATTCGCTGTGCAATCACGAAGGCAGTGCAAGTCTTGTGACGCATCAGGTCATCCAGGGATTCCTGGATCTGGGCAGCAGTCTTGGCATCGACGGCAGAGGTGCTGTCGTCTAGGATCAGGATGCTGTAATTGGTCAGCAGTGTGCGGGCGATCGCAATCCGCTGCTTTTGTCCCCCGGATAAGCCCACTCCTCGTTCACCCACCACGGTTTCATAGCCTTGGGGCAAGCTGGTGATGAAGTCGTGGATCTGAGCAGTTTTGGCAGCGGCGATCACGGCTTCCATCGGGGCATTCGGCGCCGCATAGGCAAGGTTATCACCAATAGTACCTGAGAAAAGCGTCGTCTCCTGGAATACAATGCCAATTTGAGAGCGCAGGCTCTCCAGTGTCAGTTCCCTCACATCATGACCATCGATGCGAACAGAGCCTGCTGTCACATCGTAAAAGCGGGGGATTAGGTTCATAATCGTACTCTTGCCAGAGCCGGTGCTCCCCAGAATTGCAATTAGCTCTTTTGGTTTGGTTTCAAAAGAAATGCCTTTGAGCGCAACGCTTGCGGCTCCGGGATAGCGGAAATGGACATTTTCGAAGCTGATGCGGTGAGTCGGCGCTGAAGCTGGGTTTCCGATGCCAGTCCATTGCGGAGGGAAACCCTCCTTCAGGGCTGACTCAGTCGTAGGGGACTGCTTTGGGCAGGGGACTGTATAGTTTTGCAAGGGTATCGCTCCCGGTCGGTTGCGGATCTCAATCTCAGCATCCACCACCTCGTAGACTCTTTCTGCCGAAGCTGCAGCCTGCGCAATTACTGGTGCCGCAAAGCCCACCAGCAAAATCGGCTGGAGGATCAACATCAGGTAAGAGTTAAATGCTACTAGCTCGCCAATTGTGAAAGATCCCCCAATCACCTGTGACCCACCATACCCCACCACGGCGACAGTGATCAGATTACTCAGCAAAAATATCAGCGGGAAGGTGTTGCGGAGCGCGCTGATCGTTTGCATGTTCACTGTCACTAGGTCATCGTTTAGCCTGGTGTACCTTGACATCTCGGCTGATTCGCGCACAAAGGCTTTGACAACGCGGATGCCGATCAGGTTCTCCTGTAAAACGGCATTCAGGTCACCGAGCTGTTGTTGCACCAAACCGAAAAGACTTTGATTTATCGTTAGAAAACGAGCCAGCAAAATGGCTGCCAAGGGCACCATTGCCAGGGTAATCAGCGCCAGTTGCCAGTTCATCACCAGTACAATTACTGAGATTGTAATCAGTGTAACCAACGAACCTACTACCTGGATCAGGCTGGTGCCTACAAAGGTTCTGATCTGCTCCACATCGCTGGTAATGCGTGTCAGTAGTTGTGATGTTTGTACCTGGTCGTGGTAGCTGAAACTGAGGTTTTGGATCTTTTTGAAGATTTTGTTGCGCAGCTCATAGGCGATTGCCTGTGAAGCTTGCTCTGCCCAAAAGCTCTGCCCGAAGTTGAACATGCCCCGCCCTATGGCGACCAAGACCATTGCGCCAGCGCTATGGAGAACCGTTGGCAGATCCTGCCGGGTGATGCCTTGATCGATCGCCCAGCGGAATAATTGTGGGGTCACGGCATTGGCAGCCGTCAGCAGCATTAAGCTCACAAAGGCCCCAGTCACAATTAGCCAGTAAGAGCGCAAACTCCAGAGTACGCGCTTAAGAGATTGCATAGGCTGCTGTCGTCTTCTCGATATCTAGGAAAATCGCCCTGAATGCTACATTAACACTACAACAAGAAGACCTCCACACCCTCGGTGCTTAATACACTTGACAACATAAGCCAATCCCAGTTTGCAATCAGTACCCAAGCCAGGAAAGCCTGGTGTCCAATAGCTTCCCTTGTTTAATCTTTTCAAAAAGAAATGTATTATTTTATACTATATGTCCAGCAATATTACACTAGTTTAAATATAGAAGCAATACTACTTCAAATTGGTTTTATAGGACTTTAGGTTGAATCTCTATCTAACAAGATATTACTTTTTATGACTTTTACCCCCTGTCAAACCTGAATATATAGATTAAATTATCTGAAATCAGAACCTTCAGCATCACCTGATTCACAGCAGAGTTTTATGGTTACAGCATGAAATCTTGTCCCCCTTTTCTTGAGCCCAGGTCTGTTTGCTTTAATATTTTATAGTTTTTAACATGGTTCAAATTGCAGATTTACCTTGGTGTTTAGTTGCTTCCGCTAGGAATTTTTCCTATTCCTCTCTTGAGTGTTTGTATCTTGATTATCAGTTTGCTTGTTTTAAATTTGGTCTGCCTCCTTATTTACACGTCCGCATTTCTAGAGTTGCAAATGAGGAGTTTAGACTTTGTATATCTCTAAAACTGTCGCAGCTCGTTGATGAAAATATAGATGCTTTTACTCGTCCTCCCTCTCAACTTTGGCGTGATTTACCTTTAACTTCTGTCAGATCCGATTGAGCAGCTTACAACTCAATCACAGTAATCTCTGGTCGGCACCAAGCTCTAACAGGAAGATGGTAGGTGCCAATTCCGGGATTGACATACAAGGGCCCAATTTGTGTTTGAAAAAGTCCCCTGTCGTACTTTCCCACATTCTCGGGTAGAACCAAAGCCCCCCAAAATGGTATGCGGACTTGCCCACCATGTGAATGACCAGCAAGCACCAAATCAAAGGAGCCTTTTACATCATTCACAAACAACGGATAGTGAACCAACAATAATCTCTTCAGTTCCTGTTTGAGTGGTGGTAACTCACCAAAGCCCATTGCCCCAACAATTTGAAGCCGCCCATCCTTGGTTATTCTGTCCTGATCCAGTAACCAGGCTCCACCCGTCGATTGGCAAAATTGAGCAATTGTGTCAAATGGCGCTCTACTAGCGAAGTCATGATTGCCTGGGACGCCATAAACCGGATATCGAATTTGACTCATCACATCTAGAGCTTCATTCAAATATACCGATTTCTCTACTAAATCGCCAGTAAAACCAACAAAGTCGGGCGATAAGGAGTTTACGGTTTCAACAACTTTTTTTAAATAGGCTCGGTCGCCTTTGTGGTGAATATCGCTGATGTGAACAATCCGATGGCTTGCCTTTGAGCCACCAATATTGAGATGATTGATTTTCAGCCATCGCGGTTCCCAAATCCAGGGTTCCAACATACACCAGGCAAAGGTCGGGAGCGCCAAGTGAATAAATTGTCGCCGACTGATTTTAAGCGCTGCCATAGTGTTTTCCTAGAACGACCGTTTTCTAATACACTAGCTCAACCTCGGTAGTCACTGGAACTTGGTTCCCCTCACCCCCCTGGCGTAGGGAGAGTTTCGGCTTAACTTGCAAAGCAATTATAAACTCCGTTCCTCCACTCACTTGGGAATTCACGGTAATTTGGCCTTGATGCTTTGCAATAATCTGATAGCAAATTGAAAGTCCTAACCCCGTACCCTTACCCACTGCTTTTGTGGTGAAAAAGGGGTCAAAAATCTTATTTTTAATCTCTGAGGGAATTCCAGGGCCATTATCTCGAATACGCACTTGAATCTGATTCGGTGCCACCATTGTTGTCTGAATTACAATTTGCTTATCAGCTTGCTTTGTTTGCTCTAGCAGCGCATCAATCGCATTACTAAGGATATTCATAAACACTTGGTTTAACTGGGCGGGATAGCACTCTACTAGGGGCAAGTTACCATACTGCTTGCTAACGGTAATTCCTTGTTTGATCAGGTGGTTCAGAATTAACAGCGTGCTGTCAATACCTTCGTGCAGGTCAACGGCTTTCACCGGAGCTTCATCCAGGCGGGAAAAATTGCGCAGCGACAAGACTAGGGAGCGGATGCGCTCGACACCCATTTTCATGGAAGACATGATTTTGGGAAGGTCAGCCGCCAGAAATTCCAGATCCATGTCTTCAGTCTGTGTTTGAATTACAGGTGTTGGTTGAGGGTATTGCTGCTGGTAGAGCCGCACCAAGTTGAGCAAGTCTTGAAAGTAGTCGTTGCTGCATTGGATGTTGCCATAGATAAAGTTAACGGGGTTATTAATTTCGTGAGCTATGCCAGCCACCATCTGACCAAGGCTGGACATTTTTTCGCTATGAATCAGTTGGGCTTGGGTTTGTTGGAGTTCGTGCAGAGCGTGTTGGAGGTGGTTAGCTTGTTGCCGCAATTGGGCTTCCGATTCCCGCAATGCCTTTTCTGCCTGCTTGCGCTCAGTGATATCACGCACAATGACCAGAACTTCGTCCTGACCACTGACTACAATCCGAGCCTCTTGCTCGCGGATATCGCCGTTCACCGAAAGCTGATACTCAAAGATTTGTAGCTCGCTAGTAGAGAGTGCTTGCTCCACGTAGTGCATGCGCTCTTTGGCCAATGCTGGTGGCAACAGTTTATACTCATTTTTACCTAACAATCCACTGGCTGGAACCGACATGTTGAATTCTTCTGCTGGCTTGAAGTCCAGGTATGTACCGTCTTTGCTAATTCGAAGCATCAAATCTGGTATTGCGTTTAAAAGAGCTTGTTTTTGCGCATCGCTTTTCTTCAGTTGCTGAGTGTACATGGCGACGCTTTGGATCAGTTGGTTGAGAGAGGTCGTCAACTGCCCGACTTCATCCTGGGTGGTGACTGGAACCTGGAGGTCAAAATTTGATTTCTCAGTTACCACGCGAGCTACTAGGGTTGCGGTTTCGAGCGGACGGGCGATCGCATGACTAGTATAGAGCGCTATAGCTGCTGCGATCGCCATCGATAGCAACATACTGGCGCTAATAAGCTGGGTTCGCAGTACTTCGGCTTGGTTCAAAGCTACCTGTGCTTGAAGCACTTCCCTGTGAGAATGATCAATTAGTTTTGTTAAGTCATTTGCTAGACTATCAAACTGATTCTCCAGTTTACTGGTGTTAAAATCCATTAGCGATCGCTGCAATACGGTAATGGCCTGTGGTTGCAAATGGTTCAGCTCGATTGCTCCCAGGAGTGCTTCTAATTTTTGGCTATAGGCTTCTGGGGTACTATCGTAAGTCCTCAGCCATTTCTTAAACCATGCTGTCTCTGGCGCTGAATCCTGAAACCTAGCTTTAGAGGATTTTAATTTTGAGAAGAGAGCCTTAGCCTGGTCAAGTTGCTCTAAAATTTGGGAGTGGTTGTACTCAAACTGTTTGTAATCAAATTGTTTTGGTATATTTAGAAGAGAAATCACTTTTTGCTGATGGGCTAGTGCCTGTAGTACGGCAATCTTCAAGCCAACCATGAGATTTTCTTCTTGCTGGTTCTGAGCTAGTATAGTCGCTGCCTGTGTTTGGTAGTAGTTTCCGATGCTCAACCCAGCGCCTGTTCCCAGCACAGCTATCCCAATTACCAAGCCATACCCATAACAAATTTTTTGCCTGATCTTCAATCGACTGATCTGGCGTTGTAAACTAATTGGGAGAAAGTCTTTGGATTGGTTCTTTGGAGTGAGCATAGTAGCTGTGCAATCAAAGCCGGTTCTGTCACTGGTATACTTTAGTTTGAGATAGCTCTCTGATTGAGCCTATAACAAGATATGTTCGGTAACCAAGGGTAATTTCACGGAGATTTTGACCTGGTTGTGACGAGCATCTGTAATAGCACGGAGCAGCGTAGGCGAGTAACGAGAGAGAGAATTCAGGTGATGAATCGAGCTGTAATTAAGTTTTCTTCTGAGGACTGCGGCATTTGCCACAAAATGTCTTTCTACGACCAGAAGGTAAGCGAGGAACTGGGTATGCAATTTATTGATGTCAAAATGCAGGATACGGCTACCTACCGGAAGTATCGCAAGATTCTTCTGAGCCAGTATCCCGACAAAGCAGAAATGGGGTGGCCCACCTACCTGATCTGTGACTCCCCAGAAGAAGACTTTCAGATTTTAGGCGAGGTGAAAGGGGGCCATCCGAAGGGAGAGTTTAGAAGTCGGCTGCAAGAGATTCTAGATACCGCTACGGCTAATCAGAACTGAGGATCTCAAACGATTTCACTTCTAGGACAGGGCCAATCATGGCCAACGTCATGATATCTGATCGCACCTGTCCTTCGACTTTTACTTTCAGTCCCGGTTTGAGTAACTCTTTGGGAGCGCCTTTGAGGAGTTCGTAGGTAACTCCATTGTCTGTGACCAGTGCCCAGGTACCAGGGCCCATGTCACTGCTTTGAATCGTGCCTGTAACCGTGATGCTCATGCGGGTTGTCCCTCTCCTTTGATTGCTAATCGAGCCAAACCGTAACATAGTAGAGCGTTGGCAATCAGGAAGATGCGAGCGATCGCGCCATGTCCCAAACCCCAAACCGCAGGTGTTACCACAGCACTCACCAGCAAACAAGCGGCCACACCCAGCGCCGAACCAATCGCAAACCACTTCCAGATGGAGTGTCCCAGCAGCAACGCCACTAAGACGAAAGGAATTAACACGCTAGCAAACAGGGGATTCATTGCACTACTACCCTGAACCGCGTTGCCCAGTTCTGGAATTGAACTGCCCAAAACCCGAAAAGGCCACTGGGGAAGGTCAAAGATATAAAAGCCCCGCAGTAAAAACAACCCGGAACTACCAGCAATCAGCCCACTGGATAAAGACCAACTCCATCTGAACGGGAAGTAAACCCGCAGAAACCAGGCCATAAGATAAGAACCCACTACCATCCCAATCTTGGGCAACAGCATCACTGCACCTCCATCAATCCAGAAGCGGGGGTTGAGATAGCCATTATCTCTTACCCACCGGAAGAAATCGCGGAAGGTGATTTGCCCCAGATGAGCAAGTTTGACTGCCCCACCTGCATCCAACTGCCCAGCGCCAAAGTGGTTGAGGGCATCATCTTGGATCACCCGCGACGACTGCTTCAGGACGCTGAGGATTTCATCTGCCTCTTTAACACCCGCTGCTTTTACCAGCGCTGCGACACCGGCGACGTGGGGAGCCGCCATGCTAGTACCCAGCCAAGCAGTAAGAACCGGTTGATTTGTTTCAGGGTTAATGGTCTCTTGCAGAATGCGACCAGCTGAACTACCGCCAGGCGCTGAGATATCCACCCCAGCCCCAAAGTTGGAGTAGGGTGCTTTTTCCCCAATTGGATCTAAGGCGGCAACGCCGATAACGTGGGGATAACGAGCTGGGTAGGAGGCAGCATTCTGGTTCGCATTCCCAGCTGCTGCGACTAAGACGACGCCTTTTTGATGGGCATAGTCAATGGCTTCTTTGAGCAGTTGGCTCTCACCAGGGCCGCCCAAGCTCATGTTAATCACATCTGCGCCGTTGTCAGCGGCAAACCGGATAGCTTCGGCAATATCAGCAACGGTGCCGCCGATGGCACTCAGCACTTTCAATGGCATCAGGCTAGCTTCGTAAGCAATCCCAGCAACGCCATAGCCGTTGTTAGTAGACTGGGCAATGGTACCAGCAACATGGGTGCCGTGCCCAATGTCATCTTCGGCCTCTACTCTGTCATTAACGAAGTCGTAGCCTTTGACAAACTTGGTATCTTTCAAGTCCGGCACAATAGTAATGCCGGTGTCAATCACGGCAACAGTCACACCAGCGCCCTTGGTTTCGTCCCAAGCCGGTTCGACGTTGATACTACGCAGATTCCACTGCTTGCTGTAGTCGGGGTCGTTGGGAACTTCAAAAGCAGTGTAAATGTAATTCGGTTCAATGAATTCTGTGGACTTGGCTAAGTCAGAATTTTTCAGGGCTTTTAGTGTATTGCTATCTCCCTTGACAATATACACGTTGTCTGCTATGGAAAATACACTGTTGTGCTGGGGTTCAACGTTGTACTGTTGTGCGATCGCGCGAACTCTCTCCTCAATCTGGGCAGCTGGGATATCTTCCCGAAAGTCCAGCACAATCGACTCAAACGAGCCCACAGCTGCCAGCCCCTTGAAGTTAAACAGGGCAAAACCTAGCCCGATTAAACACAAGCACAGTAAGAAAAGCCTTTTCATATCAACCGCTCACCGGTAGCGCCAAGTTTAATCACCAAAATAACTCATCTGCTTGCCTGGTGCGTTGATCTTACAGAAAATTGGGAATTCGTCTCACCCCTGAAAGCCTATGCTTTACCCTATCGATTAATCGCGTCACCGAGAACGACACCTACGCCGAGACATCCACCACCGATATCTCCGAAACCTCGTAGAGTGCGTTTCAGAGAAAAAATTATTTCGCTACGTTAAGTTTTATTGTGGTCAGTAAGGTAAAGTGCAGCGTTGGGGCCAATATATTATTCTTTGATGGATGTCTAGTCTTGGTATTGGTAAAATTCTGCCTCAATAATTTTAGAGCAAATCTGAGTTTTTTTGTTGTGATCTAGGAGCGGAACATGAGTGGTTGGTCAAAGGTTATGAGAACGGTGCTGGGTATCGTGATCGGGGGGTTTTCGGTGGCCGCACTAGCCTATGTACTAGGTGAAACGATCAGCGCGCCCAAGCCGGTTCTGCCCGACGCTAATTTAAGTCAGGAACTACCCCTTTGGGCTCAAACCAATATCGCTATTCACACTGGCGTTGCTGAATAGCGGTATGATGCGGAACGAGATTGCTAGCTTTCACGCCAGCATTTTATACCTTCAATCAGCAACGCCCTTGTAACAGTATTCCCAGTTTGGACGAAGCGTTCTTCGTTGATGCTGAAAAGGCTGTTTTCGTCATGGTCGTCGCCGCAGGGGGTACGGTTGCGAATAACGAAAGTCACTTATCCAAGCGCCAAACTATCTACGTCTGATCATCAAATAACACCTCCAAATCTTGCCGACCGCTCACCACCCGGAGAATTTCGATCCCGTCCGCCAGCATTCGATAAAAGATGATATAGCCATTCAGCGGCACTCCCCGCAGCCCTGAGCGAATCCTGGTATACGACTTGCCCATATTTGGAAAACTGACGAGATTCTGGCACTTCTGGTTAAACTCCAACAGCAGCCGTTCTCCCGCTTCGATGTTGCGCTCCACAAAATAATCGGCAATGTCATTCAGGTCACGGCTTGCCAAAGGAGCAATCACACAATGACTCATTCCAGCGTTCCCCGCGACTGCCGGAACTTGTCTTGCAACTGCTCCATCACGATTTCGAGTGGAATTCCTTCTCCCCGCTCTAACTCCGCCGCCGCCTCATCTACCTGCTGGCGGCTCTTCTCAATCCAGGCTTCGTACTCCTGGGACTTTTCCTCCAACAGCTTAAACGCCTGTGCTAGCACCTCATCAATTGAGCGAAACCTACCCCGCGCTATTTGCTCTCGAATAAATCGCTCTTGCTCTGGTTTAAGAGTAATACTCATGTCCTTTCCCCTACGCAGAAAACAATTTTAGCTATGTTTCCTGAAGCCCGTTGACTGGTTGATCCAGTTTTACCGTTGAGTTACTTAATCAACTCCATGTTGGCACTACAGTTACAGATCAAACTAGGGAATAGAGGTAAGGGCAGACCATGACTTTTGTCATGGGAGATTCAGGACTTTCGTCACGGTTAGGTTATTACTTTGGCCTCATGTGGCTACCGAGCGTCATTTCTAAGATTGACAATAGAAAACCAGATACGGGTCAAAAGATTTGCCAAAGTCCCGAGAACAAATTTCCAGATCCAGAGAACCAAGAAAGGAACGAATGAAATTTATCTTGAGGGCTCAGCAAACAATGCCGCAACTTTTGCCGCTAAGGTTTTTTCCTAAAGGACGGATAGGTTTATTCCTGAGCTGCGTGAGTTTGCTATCCGCCTGTGGTGCTTCCAGTGCGAAAACACAGCGCTCTGCAACTGGAATGAAGCAGGCTGTGCCAGTGACGATCGCCACTGTAACCCAAAAAATGGTTCCGGTACAACTCCAGGTAATCGGGAACGTGCAAGCCTATACTACAGTCACAGTCAGAGCTCAGGTGGGCGGAGATCTTACAGGGGTCTATTTCCGACAAGGTCAAAGAGTGAAAAAGGGGCAACTCCTATTTACCATTGATGACCGACCCTTGATAGCATCGCTCCAACAGGCTCAAGCCACCTTGGCCAAAGACATTGCTCAGGTTAGACAAGCTCAAGCAAACGTGCTCAAAGATCTTGCTCAGGAGCAGTATGCCCAAGCGGCAGCCCGTAGCTACTCGACATTGGGAAATCAGGGTGCGATTAGCCAAGTGCAAGCCACTCAGTACGTCACCAATGCTCAATCCGCCGCCGCCACGGTTGCTGCTGACAGAGCAGCAGTGCTAAATGCCCAAGCAGCTGTGAATGCCGATAAAGCAGCGGTGCAAAATGCCCAAGTACAGCTTTCTTATACTAAGATTTACTCGCCAATAAACGGACAAGCTGGGACTGTGATAGTTGACCGTGGCAACCTTATTCAAGCAAACAGCACGAACCCGTTAGTCACCATCAGCCAGATTCGTCCAGTCCAAGTAGCCTTTTCACTGCCAGAACGGGAACTACCGGCAGTCAGAAAGTACATGGCTAGCAGCAGGCTAACCCTGCAGGCAATCGTTCCCAATGCCAAGCAGCAGCCGGTATCTGGCGTGCTCACAGCAATCAATGGTGTTGTAGACAACACCACCGGGACGATTCAACTACTAGGAGAGTTTTCTAACACCCAAGAGTACTTGTGGCCGGGGCAGTTCGTTAACGTAATCCTGAATCTGACGAGCCAACCGAATGCGATTATTGTGCCCTCCCAGGCAGTCCAAACCGGGCAAAACGGACAGTCCGTCTTTGTGCTCAAGCCCGATAATACAGTCGAATCCCGTGCGGTTACTGTCAGTAGAACATTCAATGCTCAAGCAGTGATTGCTCGAGGACTGCAGCCCGGCGAAAAAGTCGTAACCGATGGTCAATTCAATCTCGTCCCTGGAGCCAAGGTACAAGTCAAAACTGCCCAACTGCGAGGAGGGAGCGCTTCATGAACCTTGCCGAAATCTTCATCCGTAGGCCAATCATGACGACGTTGGTGATGATTGGCATCATCATCTTCAGTCTGATGAGTTATCGGTTGCTGCCAATCAGCGACCTGCCTACAGTCGATTACCCAACGATTCAAGTCTCTGCAAGTCGGCCCGGTGCTAATCCCGAAACTATGGCGGCATCTGTAGCGCGGCCCTTAGAAAAACAGTTTTCTAGCATTGCTGGTCTGAATATACTTAGCTCCACCAGTGCTTTGGGCAGCACCCAAATCACACTCCAATTCGATCTCAGTCGTAACATCGACGCCGCCGCTCAGGATGTGGAAGCAGCGATCGCCGCTGCCGCCGGTCAGATTCCGACAGATCTGCCGAATCCCCCCTCATACACCAAGGTCAACCCGGCTGACCAGCCGATTCTCTACCTCTACCTATATTCGTCAACTCTCCCCCTGTCCAAAGTAGACGAATACGCCGAAACCTTCTTGGGTCAACGCCTATCGATTGTCAACGGTGTCGCCCAAGTACAGGTATACGGCTCCCAAAAGAACGCCGTGCGCGTCCAGCTCGACCCTAATGAGTTAGCGACGCGAGGGATTGGTCTCGATCAGATTCAGACTGCCCTCCAGCAAGGCAACGTTAACTTAGCAACAGGCTCGCTCTCCGGCAAGTACCAGAACTATACGCTGCAAGCCAATGGGCAATTGGAGAACGCAGCGGCATATCGGTCTTTGATCGTGGCTTACCGCAATGGTGCCCCAGTACAACTTCAGCAACTCGGGCGCGTGATTGACGGCGTTCAGAACGATAAAATAGCCACTTGGCTCAACAACAGCCGCGCGATCATCCTGAGTGTGCAGCGCCAACCTGGTACCAATACGGTAGGAGTGGCAGACGCGATTAAGCAGCTCTTGCCCAAATTGCGCACTCAGATCCCAGCGGCAGTCGAAGTTGGCATTCTGTACGATGCCTCCCAAGCAGTCCGTGACTCAGTCAATGATGTCAAATTCACCCTAGTGTTGACAATTGGCCTGGTGATCTTGGTGATCTTCTTATTCCTGCGCAACCTCTCGGCCACGATTATTCCTAGCTTAGCACTGCCGGTGTCGCTAATAGCCACCTTCGCGGTCATGTACCTGCTGGGTTACTCTCTAGACAACCTCTCATTGATGGCGTTGACGCTCTCAGTTGGCTTCGTTGTAGACGATGCCATCGTGATGCTAGAAAACATTGTTCGCCATATGGAAATGGGAGAGAGTCGTTTGGAGGCAGCGCTGAATGGCTCGAGAGAGATCGGCTTCACAATTTTGTCGATCACGCTGTCACTAGTAGCAGTATTCATCCCCATGCTGTTCATGGGCGGAATACTAGGACGGCTGTTCCATGAATTCGCCGTAACGATCGCCGCAGCGATCTTGGTGTCCGGTTTTGTTTCCTTGAGCCTAACGCCGATGCTATGCAGTCGGTTTGTGCGACCACCTAATCACGCCAATCAGAGTCGTCTGTTTCGGCTTTCAGAAGCATTCTTTGAGCGCCTGCTAAATCTGTACGATTGGAGTTTGAAACTCGTCTTAAAATACCACCGCACCACGATGCTGATTTCCGGGGCGTTGCTGGTGGTTACGCTTTACCTATTCGTGGTAATTCCTAAAGGGTTTATCCCTAGTGAAGACACTGGACAAATCACGGCCATTACCCAGGGAGGAGAGGATATTTCGTTCGACGACATGGTGCGGCACCAGCAGGCATTGGCTGCCATCATCCGTCAAAACCCTAACGTAGATGCGGTCGATTCGAACGTCGGCGCTGGTTCGAGCATTGGTGGCGGCTCAAATGCGGCGGGTAATTCCGGGAGTTTTTTGATTCGCCTCAAGCCCCGCTCCCAACGCCGCGACAGTGCTGACTCTGTGATTCAACAGCTGCGAGTGCAAGCGGCTAAGGTGCCCGGAATCCAGATTTTCCTACAAAACCCGCCAGCCATACCTGTAGGGACAGGGCAAGGAACAGGGCTGTATCAGATCACGTTACAAAGTACAGATGTGGAGCAACTTTACCAGTATGTCCCGGAATTTGAAGACAAGATGAAAGCCTTGCCAGGACTACAGGATGTCAACAGCGACCTGCAACTGGGTAATCCACAAATCCAGGTTCAGATTGATCGGGATCAAGCTTCAGCGCTTGGCATCACAGCGCAGCAGATAGAACAGACCCTAGAGCTGGCTTACGGGAATCACCGAGTTTCAATCATCTACGCTCCCAGTAACGAGTACTACCTGATCCAGGAATTAGAGCCCCGCTACCAGTCTGACCCGAAAGCTCTGTCGCTGCTCTACGTCAGCTCGAGTAACGGTCAACAGGTACCCTTGAACACTTTTGCTCAATTCACCCGCACCTCTGGACCACTTACAGTCAATCACTTCGGTCAGATGTATGCTGCAACGTTCTCCTTCAACCTGGCACCCGACATATCGCTAGACAAAGCCACTGCGCTGGTGGAAAATCTCGTGCGCGACACTGTCCCCGCAACCATCATCACTAGTTTTCAGGGTTCTACCCAACTGTTTCAGTCGTCGTTGCAGAGTCTGGGAGTCCTACTGCTGGTGGCAATTTTGGTGATTTATCTGGTCTTGGGAGTCCTGTACGAGGATTTTATTCACCCAGTGACGATTCTTTCTGGTCTGCCCTCAGCCGGACTAGGGGCGTTGTTGGCTTTAATGTTCTTCCACATGGAGCTGGATGTTTACTCGTTTATCGGCATCATTTTGCTGGTGGGCATTGTCAAGAAAAACGGCATTATGATGGTTGACTTTGCGCTGGAAGCTCAACGAAATGATGGTAAAAAACCGTTCGACGCTATCTACCAAGCCTGTCTAGTCCGGTTTCGCCCGATCATGATGACTACGATGGCCGCCCTGATGGGGACTTTGCCCATAGCCCTTGGTTTTGGTGCTGGTTCTGAATCCCGCCGCCCTCTGGGGGTAGCAGTTGTCGGTGGCTTGCTGTTTTCTCAGTTGTTGACCCTCTACATCACTCCCGTTTTTTATACCTACATGGAAGCTGGGCGCAAAAGGCTAGGTAAATTCAAGCCGCTTCGATCATTAGTTCAGCAATAGGTTTTTTTGTATGAATCCCGCCGAACTCTTCATTCGTCGCCCGATCGCCACTACCCTGGTGATGATGGGCATCCTCATCTTCGGCCTGATGAGCTACGGCCTGCTGCCGATCAGCGACCTGCCCAAAATTGATTACCCGACGATTCAAGTTTCTGCTAGCCTGCCTGGCGCCAGTCCGGCTACGATGGCCTCATCTGTGGCCTCGCCGCTAGAAAAGCAGTTTTCTAGCATTGGTGGCATAGATTCTTACAACTCTACCAGTGCTCTGGGGACTACCCAAATTACGTTGCAATTCGATTTAAGTCGTGACATCGACTCTGCCGCTCAGGATGTCGAATCTGCGATTAACGCTGCTGCTGGTCAGTTGCCCCCTAACCTACCAAACCCTCCCACCTACAGGAAGGCTAACCCGACAGCCGCGCCAATTCTCTTCCTGTACCTGTATTCAAAAACCCTGCCCATCTGGACTGTGGATGAATATGCAGAGGTAACAATTGGTCAACCAATCTCGATGATCAACGGTGTCGCTCAAGTGCAGGTTTACGGTCAGCAGCAGTATGCTGTTCGCGTCCAGCTCGACCCCAACGAGCTGGCCACCCGTGGAATTGGCATCGACCAGATTCAGACTGCGATTAAGCAGGGTAACGTTGACTTGCCTACGGGCTCGCTATCTAATAATTACCAAAGCTTTACAATTCAAGCCAACGGTCAACTCAATGACGCAGCCGCTTATCGACCTTTGATAGTTAGTTATAAAAATGGGGCTCCAGTGCGACTTCAAGACTTGGGCCAAGTGAGCGATAGTGTTCAGAATAACAAGGTGTATAGCACTTTCAACAACATTCACTCGATTATTCTGGCTATTCAGCGCCAGCCCGACACGAATACGGTGGCAGTAGTAGACGCAATCAAACAGCTTTTGCCTTCCCTGCGATCGCAAGTCCCTGGTGCGATCGAAATGGGCATTATGTATGATCGCTCCGAATCAATTCGCGCCTCAGTCAATGATGTGAAGTTCACCTTAGTGCTAACGATTTGCTTGGTTGTGTTGGTGATCTTTCTCTTCTTGCGCAATCTCTCAGCAACGATTATTCCCAGCCTGGCGCTGCCAGTATCGATAGTAGGTACCTTTGCCGTCATGTACCTGCTGGGTTACTCCTTAGACAATCTCTCGTTGATGGCGCTGACACTCTCTGTAGGCTTCGTTGTAGATGATGCTGTTGTCATGCTGGAGAACATCGTCCGTCATATGGAGATGGGAGAGAGTCGCATGCAGGCGGCGTTGAACGGTTCCAAAGAGATCGGCTTCACGATTTTGTCAATGACGCTCTCACTAGTGGCGGTGTTCATTCCCATGGTCTTCATGGCTGGAATCCTCGGTCGATTGTTCCACGAATTTGCCGTGACAATTGCCGTGACGATCTTAGTATCCGGTTTTGTCTCTTTGAGCTTGACGCCGATGCTATGTAGTAGATTTGTGCAGCCTACTAACCACCGGAACTCAAGTCGTCTTTTCCAGACTTCGGAGCGCATATTTGATAGCATACTTGGGGCTTATGAGTCAAGTCTCAAACAAGTCTTGAAGCATCATCGCACCACAATGATTGTTTCCGGTGTGCTCCTGCTGTTGACAGGTTACCTATTCGTAGTGGTGCCTAAGGGGTTCATCCCTACTGAAGATACAGGGCAAATCTCGGGGAGCACCCTAGCAGCGCAGGACATTTCCTTCGATGCCATGGTGCAGCACCAGCAAGCTCTAGTTGATATCATCCGTAAAAATCCGGCTGTGAAGGCTGTTAACTCGAATGTTGGTGCTAGTGGACCGAATGCGTCGCTTAACTCCGGTCGGATTGTGATTCGGTTAAAGCCGCGCTCCCAACGCCGGTTTAGTTCTGACCAGATCATCCAACAGCTGCGACCGAAACTGGCGCGGGTGCCTGGCATTCAGATTTTCATGCAGACCCCACCAGTGATTCCAATTGGAGGCCAGCAGTCAAGAGGCTTATATCAGCTTACTTTGCAGAGTACAGATGTGCAACAGCTCAACCAGTACGTTCCCCAACTCTTAGCTAAAGTAAAGACCTTGCCAGGACTGCAGGAAGTCAACAGCGATCTGCAATTGAATAACCTGCAACTGCAGGTCGAGATTGACCGGGCTAAAGCTTCAGCTTTAGGCATCACCACGCAGCAGATTGAAAACGCTCTAGCGCTAGCTTACGGTTCTGGCAAGGTCTCAACCATCTACGGACCCAACGATGAGTTTCAGGTCATCCTGGAAATGTTGCCGCAATATCAGCGTGACCCAGATACTTTATCACGATTATACATCAGCTCTAGTAGCGGTCAACAAGTCCCCTTAGGGACTATTGCTAAATTCACCCAGGATATTGGACCGCTGACAGAAAATCACTTGGGTCAGCTCCCTTCTGCGACCATTTCTTTCAACCTGGCACCAAGCACCTCTCTAAGTCAAGCGACTGACGCCATTCAAAAACTGGCTCGCGCTACTGTGCCTGCTACCATCGCCATCAGCTTTCAGGGTTCAGCTAAGGCTTTCCAAGCCTCGCTGCAAAGTCTAGGATTGCTGTTGATTGTGGCAATTTTAGTCATCTATCTTGTCCTCGGTATCCTATATGAAGATTTTTATCACCCGATCACAATTCTGTCAGGTCTTCCCTCCGCAGGATTGGGGGCTTTGTTAACTTTGCTAGTCTTTCACGTCGATCTAAATGTTTACTCATTTATTGGCATCGTTCTTTTGGTAGGTATTGTGAAGAAAAATGGCATTATGATGATTGACTTCGCGCTCGATGCCCAGCGAAACGATGGGAAAAAAACTGTTGATGCTATTTATACTGCGTGTCTCGTCCGGTTTCGCCCGATTATGATGACCACCATGGCCGCTCTCATGGGCACTTTACCGCTCGCGCTTGGTTTTGGTGCTGGCTCTGAGTCCCGCCGACCTTTGGGGCTGGCGGTAGTTGGTGGACTGCTGTTTTCTCAACTGTTGACCCTATACATCACTCCTGTTTTTTACATTTATATGGAGTCTTTCCGGGAAAAGCTGAGCAAACGCCAGTCCCGACGAGTCTTCGCTCAAGCTAAGGTTAAGCAATAGTAGAGTCATTTAATTAGAGATGGAACGTGGTCTTTTGTGGCTGCCCTTGCTGGCAACTTTTATCTTGCTCACTTGGCAGGGCTGGAATGAGTATCGAAAAGTCGAAGCTTATCGTAACTGGGCGGAGCAATTTGAGCGGGCTAAGTACGATATTTATGCAGTGTTGGGTCAGAATGGCAGCAATTTGACGTGGGGAAAACCCACACGCCAAGGCCCAATTAAGCTGGAGACCTTTTCCTTAAAGGATGTGCAATCAATTCGCTTGCTGGTGGATGACAAGCCAGCCGAGATGGAGACACCACCCCGTAAAGGTAATGAAATATCCCTGGAATTTGTTTTTCCAGACCCAGCGATTTGTGTACGTGTTCCCTTTACAGAAATTCCCCTAGCAGCTGAATGGGGAAAGCATTTACAGCAGGAATTGAAACTATTGAATTTGAAACCAACTGACTCCTGAATTATGACTGAAACACTGACTACCCTACCACCTCAATTTCCCGACCATACTCAGTTACCGGAGTCGGATGGTACGTTTGTGAAAAATTTTCAGGAGCATCCCCAAAGCCTAATTCTGACTGACTCGATTGGATCTATATTACAGCAATTGCATCCAGATGGGCAGTATTGCATTGGTCAGGACTGCGGAATCTACTGGCGTGAAACTGACCCACCAGAGAAGGGGGCAGAGGCTCCTGACTGGTTTTATGTGCCTGGTGTCCCACCTCGGCTTGATGGGGTAATTCGTCGCTCCTATGTGCTGTGGCGGGAATACATCACGCCTACTATTGCGCTGGAATTTGCCTCTGGTGATGGTAGCGAAGAACGAGACACCACTCCCTTATCTCGCCGGGCGGAGGGAGAAGTCACGAAACCAGGTAAGTTCTGGGTCTATGAGCAAATAATGCGGATTCCCTTTTATGGCATCTATGAAGTCAATAATGGCAAGCTAGAGGTCTATCACTTATTAGAGGGGGTTTATCAAAAGATGATTCCCGATCAGCGGGGACATTATCCCATTGCCCCAATGCAGGTGAAGTTGGGACTGTGGCAAGGAACTTACCAGAATCAGCCAGAGCAACTATGGCTACGCTGGTGGAACTGGGAGGGAAACCTGTTGCTGATTGGCAATGAACGAGCCGAGCAGGAGCGGCAAAAGCGACAACGGCTGGTAGAAAAACTGCTTTTGCTCAGTCCCGAACAACTTACAGCAATGGGCATTGACCCAGAAATGTTTTCTTGAGATGGTATGAGCTTTACTAGGGAAGTGTATGGTCATTTTGGTCACGGGTGCCGCTGGTTTTATTGGTTTTCATCTGAGTCAGCGGCTACTGGCTAGGGGGGACGAGGTCATTGGGCTAGATAACCTCAATGATTACTACGATGTCCTGCTTAAGAAGGATAGGCTTGCCCAACTGCAAGCTGAATCAGGTTTTGGGTTTTACAAGCTAGATTTGGCAGATCGTGAAGGTATGGCTAGGCTGTTTGCAGAGCATCACTTTGATCGGGTGGTCAATCTGGCAGCGCAGGCGGGTGTACGTTACTCCTTAAAGAATCCCCATGCTTATACAGATAGCAACCTGGTTGGTTTTATTAATGTCCTAGAAGGTTGTCGCCATTCGGGAGTTAAGCACCTGGTATTTGCTTCCTCTAGTTCGGTTTACGGTGCTAATACCAAAATACCATTTTCTGTTCACGACAACGTAGATTACCCACTCAGCCTATATGCTGCTACCAAGAAAACTAACGAATTAATGGCTCATACCTATAGCCATTTGTATGGTCTGCCGACTACTGGGCTACGTTTTTTTACCGTCTATGGTCCATGGGGGCGTCCAGATATGGCGTTATTTCTGTTTACCAAAGCAATTTTAGAAGGGCGACCAATTGATGTCTTTAATTACGGAAAGATGAAGCGCGATTTTACCTATATTGATGACATCGTAGAAGGTGTTGTCCGCGTGCTGGATAATATCCCTCCTCCTAATATCGCAGGTTCAGGGAATACATCAAACACTAATATCAGTGATGCTGCGTATAAAATTTACAATATTGGCAACAATCAACCGATTGAATTGATGCACTTCATCGAGCTGCTAGAAGATTGTTTGGCTATGAAAGCAGAAAAAAATCTGCTGCCGCTTCAACCAGGTGATGTACCTGTAACCTATGCAGATGTCGATGATCTCGTCAAGGATGTAGGCTTTAAGCCTAACACACCTATCGAAATCGGAATTGAACGTTTTGTCAAGTGGTATCGGTCTTATTACCACGCTTAAAACTTCAGTACCAGTTTCTACTAATCGACAAGCCTAATATTCAGTGCGATCGCGATCTGGGCGGGATGCAGCAGAGTAGGTGGCGCACTGGGTCAACGGCAGCTGGATTTTTCTCGTTATCGTAGCTGGTACACCCATCTCAGCATTGGTATAGAGCCGTTCAAATTCGCGTTCAAAATGGGCGGCAACGGTGGAATTGTGAATCACCAATAGGGTCTCATCATTCTTACTGTTGGCTGCCTCTGACCAGTTGTGGGAGCCTGTGATCACCGTTTGCCTATCGATGACAGCAAACTTATGGTGCAACAACTCACCCTGGGGTAGCTCGGGTACACCCACCGTTTTTATTGGATTTTGCCACAGATGTTGGACACCTTTGAATTTGCAGCTGTGGCTAGCAACTCCCTGCATGGCTAGTCCCTGACTGTAAGGGCGATAGGCAAAGTCCCGCGAAATCAGAGCGCGTTCCTCCACCCCCCGTTGATGTTCTGTTTCCAGGATGTTGGCAATATGCTGTTCTGAGAAAACAAACAAAGCCATGTCTACTGATTGGCTAGCCGTACTCAAAGTTTTACCGATCAGACCATTGCCGCTCTGTTCCCAGGGTTGACTTCTGGACGTAGGAGAAAAATCCACTTCTATCGTGGTGTCTCCCAATTTGACTTGCCGAATCGGTCGAAATGGTTTCATTAGGCCAAAATTTTTCGTATCTGGCTTGCCTCCCGGCCCATCACCCCACATCAAGTTAAACTCCTGGGTGAACAGGGTAGCCAGTTGGGGACTCTCAATTTTCACCAGGTTGTTGGCATCCCCCTGACTCTCTGAATGATTCATTGCTCCGTGGATTTGTTTGATGGTGAAGTTGGCGGAGGTGACAATCAGGGCTTGACCATCAATGTTGATAAACTTGTGATGCATGATTACGCTTCCACGTGAACCATTAGCTGTGTTGTCAATTATTGGTACACCACCGTCGCGCAGCATTGTCACGGCATCTCCTGACGATTGACTCAGCTGCCGTTCATTGTCATAGCGATCGCGATCTCGAGACGGTAGTTTCGCTACTTCATCTGGAGTGAGCACACTTAGGGGGCGACTGTAGTTCTTATCTAAAATTACTCTTACCTTGACACCGGCTTTCTGGCGGTCAACGAGAGCCTGAGCAATTTTGGGCAACCGCAACTCCATCACTGCTAGGTCTACCGTGGAATGGGCAGTTGCAATAGTATCGACAATTTCTTTTTCTAAGTCATCTCCTGGTCGAGTCTGGTGGCGGTAAGGATCTGTGTATTCTGATGACTGTTCGTGATTAAAATATACCTGAACTAGAGGGTCTTGAGGCAAGGGAGCTGGTCGCTGATGCAGCCCTTGCTGTTGACAAGCTTCGGTGGTCAGCAATAGGAGCAAGGCGGAACAACGAAGCAGGCGGTTGAAATAATTAAGTAGCATAGATGTATAAAACTGCGCGACACCCTCTATCTTCTACGCACTTAGACGCAAGTGTCAAATTATATACTTTAGATTTGTAAAAAGATTGGGGATGCACGGCGCAGTATTAACCTTCGCCGCTGAAAAAAAAGAACGCGAGCATGGAGAACGGCAGCTTACCCCCCTATATCCGGGGGGCCTAAGTGGAGGGAGTATGGGAACAAGTGAAGTGTTAAGCGCTTGGCTTGACCTTATCCTTAAACACCTTCCCTGCCGAGAAAACCGGCACTTTGGTTGCCGGAATGGTCATTTGATCACCTGTTTTAGGATTGCGGCCAGAACGCGCTGATCGTTCCCTAGACTCAAAAGAGCCGAAGCCGATTAACACTACCTTGTCGCCAGACACAACTGATTCGACTATGGTATCAATAGTAGCACTGAGAATGGCGTCAGCTTGTTTTTGGCTGACTTGGGCTTTGGCTGCTAAGGCGGCAATCAGTTCGGTTTTGTTCATGAAATCATCAGACTCTAGAAGGCTACTTGCAGCGATTTTAGCCGAATCCTGCAGCATGGCTGAGCTATGAGACAGGTATTATAAGGAAGTATAAATGGCTGAAAGGTCTATGCAGCAAGTAATCAAGGGAATCTATTTAGATTACAGTGCTACAACGCCGCCGCGCCCAGAGGCGATCGCGGCGATGCAAGCAGTCCTAACCCAGTATTGGGGCAATCCTTCCAGCTTACATGAATGGGGACAACGAGCGGCAACGGTGGTGGAACAAGCCAGAATGCAAGTTGCCCACTTACTAAGTACACCTGAAGAACCTGAGTCCATTATCTTCACTTCTGGCGGAACGGAGGCCGACAACTTGGCGATTATGGGTGTTGCCCGTCGCTACACCGCACCCCAACATTTGATAATTTCGAGTGTGGAGCATTCAGCTGTTGCCGAACCGGCTAGGTTGCTGGAACAGTGGGGCTGGGAAGTGACTTGGTTGCCGGTGGATGCAAAAGGCTCGGTTAATCCCCTCGACCTTCAGGCGGCATTGCGGCCCAATACAGTTTTGGTTTCGGTCATCTACGGTCAAAGTGAAGTCGGTACACTGCAACCAATTGAAGCACTGGGCAATATTGCCCGTTCCCATGGTGTGCTGTTTCATACGGATGCGGTTCAGGTGGCGGGGCGCTTGCCTATAGACGTGAAAAACCTGCCCGTGGATTTGCTTTCACTTTCTAGCCACAAAATTTATGGCCCTCAAGGTGCTGGGGCACTTTATGTCCGTCGTGGTGTACAATTAGTACCTTTGCTATGTGGTGGCGGTCAAGAATTGCGACTACGTTCTGGGACACAAGCAGTACATGCGATCGCAGGCTTCGGTGTCGCAGCTGAACTGGCAGCACAAGAAATGTTGTCGGAAACCCCTCGCCTGATCCAGTTACGAGACCAGCTGTTTGCCCAACTGGCTAATACCCCTAGCCTAATTCCCACTGGCGATCGCCGCTCACGCTTGCCCCACCACGTTAGTTTCTGCCTACAACACGCGCATGGTGAAAAAATCAGTGGCAAAACCATCGTGCGGCAGCTTAACATGGCTGGGATTGCTATTAGTGCTGGCTCTGCCTGCCACAGTGGAAAACTCACCCCCAGTCCAGTACTGCTAGCGATGGGCTATCCTACCCAGGCAGCCCTAGGGGCTATCCGCCTAACACTGGGCCGCGACACCACGGCAGCTGATATAGACTGGGCGGCAATGGTGCTCAAGCAGATTTTGGAACGGCTGATCCTAAAAGAGGAGATGCCACCTCCCCCCCTCACTCCTTTAGTTCACTAACATGGCAGAACTTCCCAAGACCTTAGAAGACGCGATCGCACAAGCTAGAGAAGCAACCCAGGCAGCGATCGCAGATGGTTATTCCCGGTTGCAAGTAGAGTTGCTGTTCCCAGAACTCAAACCGATGCCGGTAGCCCTGCAATTTCTCCCAGTCTTTGACCAGCTCGGTTCCCAACTCAAAGTTTTCTTTCCCGATGCTGGTGCAGCTGCTCTAGCCCGTCGTGATTGGGGAGACGTGCCGTTTAAAATCCTCGAAATCGGTACAGGAAGATTGCCGGTACAGCAGCAAGTTCAGCCAGAAGATAGGGCCTTCTTGTTTGTTGCCCCCTCAGCGGTGGAAGTGGCTCAAGTGGAAAAGCTGTGCGAAGAAGCAGGTTCTTCGCGGCCCTTTGTTATGCTCAATCCCCGCTTGGAAGACGTGTCAACCATTGGCATAGGCTATGCGGGGCGGCAATTGCGTAGTCGTTTCCTCAACACCATTGAATCCTGCTACCACATCCGACCCCTAGACGGAGCGGCCCTATTGCGCTGCTACCCCGACCCTTGGCAGGTTTGGCGGGAAACCGGCAATGACTACCAGCTGATTGCAGAACTGCCCAAGAAACCAGTAGGTGAGGAACTTGACCAAATCCTTGCAGGGACAACTCAGCCATCTGGCTCCCCACCACCTAAAAAGGCGGGGTTCCTGACCAATCTACAAAGGTTTATGCGTACCTTAAGTCGTTAGACAGCTTGCATGCTCTAAAAGCAAAGCGGCTTCTAGTCGTTCAAACTCGATTTGAAGTTGCTTCACCAGTACTTCAGCACCAACTGTTGTCCCAGCACACCCCATTGTTTCGAGAGCTTCGCACACTTGAGCCAGAGGAATTCCCCCCACAGTCACACTCAACGACCTAAAAGCATGGGCTGATTTTTGCACTGCGGCAGCATCGCCATCCGCCACCGCCAAAGTGATAGCTTTGAGTCTTGGCGGTGCGTCTTCCAGGTAACTCGAAATTACCTCTGCCAGGACTGACGGTGCATCGTCACCAGCCATATCCCTTAAAGCTTGAAGCACTTCAGCATCAATAGAGGGGTAGGGGGCTCCCCCTGCTCCCCCTGCTCCCCCTGCTTCCCCTGCTCCCCCTGCCCCTCTGCCCCTCTGCTGATCTCCACTGTGTCGGTAATTGTCCAAAGCTTGGACAAGAGTTTCGACCCGTAGAGGCTTGCTGATGTAGTCATTCATCCCAGCGTTGAGGCACTCTTCGCGATCGCCTTGCATGGTGTGGGCAGTCATGGCAATAATCCAAGGTCGGGATGCAGGCGACCGCTGCTTTAAAATCCACCTGGTCGCTTCTAGTCCGTCCATCTCGGGCATCTGCACGTCCATAAACACCACGTCATAATCCTGGCGGCTTAAGGCAACCAGAGCCTCTTTGCCATTGCTGGCGACATCAGCGCTATAGCCCAACTGCTGCAGCATCAATAGAGCCACCTTCTGGTTTAAAGGAATATCCTCCACCAACAGCAGGCGTAACGGCAGCTGTTGTGCTAAGAGCGAATCAAATTGTGGGGGTGAGGAATTGTGCGGGCGCACACACACCCATTGCTGGCTAAAAA
>JAABUQ010003392.1_pt1 | contig 29274 bp, 22 predicted proteins | sample 5560001 | NCBI WGS metagenome assembly JAABUQ01 (sample SAMN10711888, study PRJNA513371) | rock metagenome | isolation source: Antarctica rocks | place: Antarctica: Victoria Land, Finger Mt nord | collected 2015-12-18 | reverse complement strand
CCGGTGATGCCGCAATCGTAGTCCGCATCGGCCCGCACGTAATCCGTGCCGTCGGCGACGATGTTGTCGACATGCAGCTCGTGGCCCCGAATGTGCTCGCCAATCAGAATCGGGGTTTTAATGACCTGGCGGAGCTTGCGATGGCCGAAGGCAGACGTGCCGCCGTCCTTGTACGGATCCTCCAGCCACATGAACCTGGCCTCGTCGCACGCCAACCCCACTTTGAGAGCGTCGGACCACGTGTTGTACTCGCACGCCGGGTCCAGCATCAGGTCCATGCCGTCGCCGACCGCGCGACGCGTCTGCAGCACCGTTGCCACTTCGCGTTCGATCGGGCCGGCGCTCCAGCCGTGGATCTTGAAGGCCGGGTACCCCATTGCCTGACAACGCGCTGCGAACTCGCCGAATGCTTCTGGGGTGCTCAAGCCGCCGTTGTCGTCGCCGTGGTAGGTGCTGGCATAGGTCGGCAGAGTGCGCCGAAAACCGCCAAGCAACTGTGAGACCGGCGCGTCGTACAACTTGCCAGCGATGTCCCACAGCGCGATGTCGACCGGACCCATGCCCATGCGGTCGTGCTTGCGCAGACCACGTTTGAGATCGTTGTAGACACGCTCACGTTCGAGCGGGTCCCGACCCAGCAGGTACTGGGCCAGCATGCTGACCTGCGCGTAGGAAGCAGGGTTGCCACCGGCGTACTCGCCGACGAGACCGGCGTCAGTACCAATGGTCAGGACATAGCCCGTCTGCTTGAGTCGAGTACCCTCGCGATAGACCTGATTGAAGCCGTTGTGTTCATCATTCGCCAGATTGGCGACTTCATACCCGAAGCGGTGGACGGCGATACGATTGATTCGAAGCGCACGCGGCATGCCTCTTAGCGTACAGCCGAATACCGCTCCTGCCGCGGGCTCGTCATCGCCGCCACTAGCGCGTAGGACCGGACTCGGTCCGCGTGATCGTGGACGATGGTGGTGAGCATGAGCTCGTCTGCGGAGGTTTGCTCCAACAGATCGGTCAGGCCACGCTGGACGGTTTCGGGATCGCCGATGATCTGATGCACCTGTCGCGACTGCATGGCCTGGCGTTCGAGTTCGGTGTACGGATACGCCGCGGCCTCTTCGGGGCTCGGCAACAGGTCCGGGTAGCCTGCCCGCAGCCGCAAAAATGACAGCGCCCCCGGCAGGGCCAACCAGCGCGCGCGCTCGTCTGAGTCCGCGCACACGACGGCAGCCGCGACCATGGCGTACGGCTTCGACAGCGTGGCCGACGGACGAAACCCGGCGCGATACAGCGCCAGCGCTGGCAGCGTGTTGTCTGGACTGAAATGATGCGCAAACGCAAACGGTAATCCCAGATAGGCGGCCAATTGCGCGCTGTACCCGCTCGAACCCAGCAGCCACATTGCGGGCACGTTGCCGCGGGCCGGCACCGCGCTGATCCGCGCGTACAGGTGCCCGTTCGGAAACGAGCCGTCGAAGAAGGCCATCACCTCGCCGAGGTCTTGTGGGAAGTCGTCGGCCGAGATGTCCGAGGTGCGTCGGAGCGCTGAGGCGGTTACCTGATCGGTGCCTGGCGCGCGACCAATACCCAGGTCGATGCGGCCGGGATGGAACGCTTCGAGCATGCCGAACTGCTCGGCCACCACGAGCGGCGTATGGTTGGCAAGCATGACGCCTCCGGAGCCAACTCTGATGGACGTTGTGGCACCCGCAATATGGCCGATGAGCACCGCCGGGGACGAGCTGGCAATGCCTGGCATGTTGTGGTGCTCAGCCACCCAGTAACGATGAAAGCCGAGTCGCTCGGCGTGTTGCGCCAGGTCGACACTGTTGCGCAAAGCCTCGGCTGAAGACGATCCCTTGCTGACCGGGGCCAGGTCGAGCACGGACAGCGGTACATCGCGCAGATCAGCCATAGGCGTTGGTAAGTATGCCGCTATTCACCGGCACGACCCGCGCTTTAACCGTGAGTTGATCCCCTAAAGTTGGCCGTGGCCCTCGGCAGCCAGTTGTTAACGGACGAGTCAGGCCCATGCGCGCGGCGACCGCGTATCGTGGGGGCACACGCCCCGTCGTGACGTTGATCTGACCATGCCCGCCTACTTCGTCGGGCGCCTGCTCGCCGCGGCGCCGGTCGTGTTCGTCATTTCCCTGCTTGCATTCGGCCTCCAGGCCATGACCCCCGGTGATCCTGCCTACTTGCTGCTCCAGGCCGCAGGTCGGCAAAACATCAGCCCAGAGGACGTGGCTGTCAAGCGCGCCGAGCTCCAACTCGACGACCCGCTGCCCGTCCGCTACCTGACCTGGGTTAGTGGCGCCGTGCATGGCGATTTTGGCCGCTCCTTTCGCTCGTACACCCCAGTCATCAAGCTCTACGCCGACCGCATCGGCAACACGGCGCTCCTGGCCGGAGCCGCGATCGCCATTGGGACCATGGTCGCGGTGCCACTGGGTACGCTGGCCGCCTACCGTCGCGGCCACGCACTCGATCGCCTGGCCCAGGCCGTAGCGGTGTTCGGCTCGGCGGTACCTGGATTCTGGATTGCGTTCGTGTTGATTTTCCTGTTGTCCGCCCAGTGGCACCTGCTACCCGTGTTCGGCACGCCGACCCCCAAAGGCATCCTGATGCCGGCGCTGGTCCTGTCTCTGTCGACCATCGCCATTCTTACGCGGCTTACCCGCGCCGCGGTGCTCGAGACGCTCAGCCAGGAGTACGTCGTGGTTGCGCGGTCGAAAGGCCTGGACGGCAGAGCCATTGCCAGCCGACACGTGTTGCCGAACGCGCTGGTGCCTGTGCTGACGCTGCTCGGTCTCGAAGCGGCGAGTCTGATGACTGGTGCAGCCGTGGTCGAGTACGTCTTCGCCTGGCCTGGCATCGGCAAGATGGCCGTCGACGCGGCTCTTGTGCGCGACACGCCGGTCGTCGTCGGCTTTGCGGTTGCGGCAGGCCTGATCTACGTGACCACGAATTTTGTGGTTGACGTCGCCGTCACCGCGCTCGACCCGCGCACCTCCGCGCGATGAACCGTCCGGGCCGCGCCGTGTTGGCGCTGCTGACCCTGTGTGTCGTTGTCGCTGCCGGCACCGGCCATCTCTGGGCGCGCGACCCATTCGCCCAGGATCCGGCCGCCCGTCTGCTGGACCCGTCATGGAGCCATCCGTTCGGCACCGACAATTTCGGACGCGACATTCTGGCGCGGCTGATCTTCGGCGCACGCTGGTCGCTGGCCGGCGCGGCCGCGGTCTCCTGTGGCACCAGCGTGCTTGGCTTCGCCATCGGCGCGCTGGCTGCGAGCGGCAACCGCCTCACCGACAACCTCATCGGGCGAACCATCGAAGGCCTGCTCGCGATGCCCGGACTGGTGATGGCTCTGGCACTCTCGGCCATACTCGGGCCCTCTTTCGAGAACCTGCTGGTTGCGCTCGTGGTGACCGGCTGGCCCAGCTCTGCGCGCCTGTCGCGCGGGTTGATTCTCAACGAACGCAACCAGCAATACGTGCACGGGGCCGTTGCGCTCGGCGCGGGCAGGCTGCGCATTGTCGTGCGCCACATTCTGCCGAACGTGCTCGGGCGGGCAGCCGTTCTGGCAACCGGAGACTACGGCAAGGTCATCCTCGGGCTGGCGTCGCTGTCATTTCTGGGGTTGGGGATGCAGCCCCCAACCCCAGAATGGGGCGAGATGATCAACGAGTCGCGCGGTTATTTCCAGACCCATCCGTGGCAGATGATCGCGCCGGGCCTGTGCATCGTGGTGACAGTCCTTGGGGTGAACTTCCTCGGCGACGCGCTCCGTGACCGCCTGGACCCGCGCACCAACCGAGCCAGGAGTTCGGCCGAGAAGCGCATTTGACACGCCAAAGGGTCACCGAACTCCGTTCAAGCAGATTGCCTGGAGGGCGACTCCGTGGCAGAAGACTTTTCGGCCGCCCCTCTAGGTAACGGACAGGCTGCTGTCGATTAGATAGGTGTCATCCGGATGAGGTGTGAAGTTGTTGACCTTGCCACTGCGATATGCGCTCACGATGGGCGCCACGGCCAGGTAGACCACTGGTATGTCAGCTCCAGCAAGCTCTTGAATCTGGCGTGACAGGGCTTGCCGACTGGTTGGGTCGAGCTCGCCCCGCAACCGGGTGAGCAGATCCTCTACCCGCGGATCACTGTAGCTGCCCCAGTTGAGCGAGCCGTCTTTTCCAAGCGTCCGCGCCAGCTGAAACAGGGGATCGCCAGTCTGCACCGAGTTGAAGGAGACCATCAGGGCGTCGAAGTCGCGGCTCTTGATCACGCCGCCGTAGTCCTGTGTCTGCTGGAGCTTGACATCGAATCCCAACGACTTGAGCTGGGCCTGGATCGACACGCTCATCGGCGCGAGCTCCGCCTGCGTAATGTCCGGGTTGAGCAGCGTGAAGGCCAGCCGCGTGCCATTGTTGGCCCGAATCCCGTCTGAGCCCACGGTCCAACCAGCGTTGTCCAGCACGCGCCTGGCACGGTCGAGATCAGTGCCCTGCACTGCCACCGAGTCCACGCCGATGTTCGGCGGAAAGACCCCGAGAGCGGGGGCGCCCTGTCCGTCCAGCGCCAGCGTGACGAAGAGGTTGCGATCGAGCCCCCAGGCGAACGCCTCGCGCACCGCCGGATCGCTGAGTGGCTGCCGGGTCATGTTGATCTCGACCGAGTCCACGAGTCCCGACGGGATCGAGGCAACGGTGAGGTCCGCCCCCAGCCCGCGTACCACCTCGGGCGGCACTCGGAAGATGAGATCGGTGTCACCCGATTGCAAGGCCAGAACCTCGGTATTCGGGTCGACGACCTTCTTGACGGTGATGCGAGCGATCGGTGGTGGCCCGCCCCAGTGCTCGGCGAACGGTTCGAGCACCAACTGGTCGTCGACGGCGAGGCTGGTGGCTCGGTACGGTCCGGTACAGATGATTCCATCCGCGCCACCAGGTGTGCTCGGCTTGTGAATGATGAAGTTCGACGACGTGAGGGCATTCGGGAAAACGCCCGTCGGCTGAGGTGTCTTGAACTCAACCGTGGTGTCGTCCAGGGCCGTGATCTGGGCCGTCTTGCTGATCAGCGCGTCGCCGTTGGGGTAGGCCACGTAATTCCGACGGAACGCCTCGACCACATCACCAGCCGTGACCGGCGAGCCGTCGTGGAATTTCGCGTTCGACCGAAGCATGACCCGCCAGGTCAGCGGGTCTATGTTGACGACGCTCTCGGCCAGCCAGGGCGCGAGCTCGTAGCTGGGGGTCAGCCGCATGAGCGTCTCGCCGACGCCGAAGCGGAGCACATTGGTTTCTACCAACGCGTCCATGCTGTTGGGAAACGAGGCAACCGCAATTCTGAGCTCGCCGGTCGCAGCCGCGGCGGCTCGCGCCGTCCCAGACGATGCGGCCAGAAGCGGGCTTGCGGCAGCCAGCCTGACGCCAGACGCTGCGAGCAGTCCGCCCGTGGCAGTGACAGCAGCGGCGCGCAGCAACGTCCGGCGAGTTAGCCCGACCGACTTTTCACGAAGAGTTCGCTCCACGACCGACTGTTCTAAGCAACCCGCCAGTCAGCCAGATAGACCCGGGGTGTAAACCGCCCGTAAACGATTGGGTCGTCAGCCGACTGCGCTGCCCGATCGGGACCACTCGGAGCCGGTCGGGAAGGTGTGCGCATCGAGCGACGCGGGCCACATCGTGGAGCTGTAACCCGGCGCGCTGGGCGGCATGTACCGACCCGCGTGCATTATCACCGGATCGACAAAGTGCTCGTGGAGGTGATCGACGTACTCGATCAACCGGTCGTCCATTGAGCCACTGACGCGGAGGAAATCCACCATCGACAGGTGCTGGACGTACTCGCACAGCCCGACTCCGCCAGCGTGGGGACACACCGGCACGCCGAACTTGGCGGCCATCAGCAGCACCGCCAGCACTTCGTTGACGCCGCCCAGCCGGGCCGCATCGATCTGACAGAAACCAATCGCGTTTGCCTGAAGCAGCTGCTTGAAGACCACCCGGTTCTGGCAGTGCTCGCCCGTGGCCACCTTGATCGGCGCGAGCGCCTTTGCAATTGCCGCGTGCCCGAGCACATCGTCCGGACTGGTAGGCTCCTCGATCCACCATGGGTCGAAGCGTGCCAGCTCCCGCATCCAGGTGATCGCCTGGTCGACGTCCCAGACCTGGTTGGCGTCGACCATCAGCTTGCGGTTCGGGCCGATCTCTTCGCGGATGATCCGCAGCCGCCGCGCGTCGTCCTGAAGATCGCGCCCCACCTTGACCTTGAAGTGTGCCCAGCCCTGGGCCATGCCTTCGCGACAGAGCTCGCGCAGCTGCTCGTCCGTATAGCCCAGCCAGCCCGCGGAGGTGGTATAGGCGGTGTAGCCGTTTTGACGCAAATAGGCTTCACGCTCGCCCTTGCCGGGTTCGTTGCGTCGCACGATGTCCAGGGCTTCGGCAGGTGTCAGCGCATCCGTGATATAGCGGAACGGAACGCACCCCACGAACTCTTCCGGAGTCATGTCGGCCAGCAATTTCCAGACGGGTTTGCCGACGGTCTTGGCCCACAGATCCCAGGCCGCGTTCACCAGGGCGGCGGTGGCCAGGTGAATGACGCCCTTCTCGGGGCCGATCCAGCGCAACTGACTATCGCCAGTCATCCGATACCAGAACGCGGCCGGATCGGCGGCGAGCTCCTCGACCGTCTGTCCGCGCAGCAGGTACGCCAGCGACTCTATGGCAGCGACACATAGCTCGTTGCCGCGTCCGATGGTGAACGTAAAGCCGTGTCCCTCGAGACCGCCCGGGTGATCGGTCTTCAAAATGGCGTACGCGGCCGAATAATCAGGGTCTGGGTTCATGGCATCCGAGCCGGCCAGCGTGCGCGAAGTCGGAAACCTGATGTCGCGAGCGATGACGTCGGTAATCCGGGTGGGCATGTCTCTAGGTTGCCGTCCAGCCACCGTCGAGCACCACCGCTGAGCCAGTCATGAAGCCGGCCTCGTCCGAGGCGAGATAGAGCGCCAGGTCGGCCACCTCGCCCGGCCGCCCCATGCGCCCGATCGGTTGGCGTGCGTGCAGCTCTTTGATGGTCTCCTCGCGGGTATCACTGTGGAAGCGCTCCACGTAGCCTTCGACGAATGGGCTGTACACGGTCCCAGGGCAGATGGCATTGCAACGGATGCCTTGCTTGACGTAGTCGACCGCTACCTGCCGCGTCATGGCGATAACCGCACCTTTGGTAGCGCAATAGGCAAACCGCCTGGCGATGCCAATCATGCCCGCGACCGAGGCGATATTGACGATCAATCCGCCGTTCGGCTGCTGATCCAGCATCTGGTCGACCGCCGCCTTGGTCCCGTGGAACACGCCAGTCATGTTGACGGCGATGAGCTTTTGCCAGTCGGCGGCTTCCGTTTCCTGGACCGAGCCGACGTGGCCGACGCCAGCGTTGTTGACGAGCACGTCGAGGCGGCCGAAGCGTTCGACCGCTGCCCCGACCGCCGCCTGCGTGCTGGACAGGTCCGTCACGTCGGTGCGCCAGAACAGCGCCGACTCGCCCAGCTCAGAGGCGACCTGCCGCCCGCCGTCCTCGCCGATGTCGGCCACCACGACGCGGGCGCCCTGCTCCACGAAGCCGCGACACGTCGCCGCGCCAATGCCGCTGCCACCACCAGTCACCACCGCCACTTTGCCATCCAGTCGAAACCGTGCCACCACGTGCGCAATGGTATACGCGCGGGCGTCCAAGCAACTCAGCCGCGCCGCACAGGAACTGCAGGTGACGGCATCGAACGTCATCTGAAGTGGCCATACCCGGCCGGCAAAGGCCGAGGTACGCTGGACATCATCGACCAGGAGCCGAACAATCCTGGAGGGGAGCGATGCCCCTATCATCAGTGGCCCTGCAGCGGGAACGGCCGTTACGCACCGTAGCCAACGTTTGATCGGGTCTCCATTTCTAGCCTGACATCACTGGCATGCAGAACCTCTCTGGCTACATGTTCAAGTACCGTGGGTCGATGCTCCGTGCCAGGACAGGGAATCTGGCTCGGGCCAAACTACCCTAAGGAGAAACTTCGTCAAGCACGGCAATGAGTCAATGTACCTTCGGTACGTTCCGCCAACTGGCCCCGGCTAACTGCGCCAACATCCGGGAGCTGTTGGCTCCGGAGGTGGATCCGACCAGACCCCGGTACTTCGGTGGGCCGGGCGTGAGCCATGGAGCCTTGTCCCATTCGCCCAGCGCTACGCGGCCTTCAAGTTCTTGCACCTCGTTGCCGCCGAGCACGGCTCCAACATGTTCGATGGCGCCACCGTCACGTCGGTCGCCAGCTGGACCGACAAGTGTCCTGGCCTCAAGAAGCTGTCCGACGCGGAGATATAGACGTGATGTCGCAGACCACGACCCCGCTCGTCCGCTGGGCGCGGGGGTGCTCACGGACTTTCATTGTACCGATGGCTTTTCAGCGCACAGCGTACCCTGTTGCACCACGACCGGCGCCGCAAACGTGGGCTGCCAGGCGGGCCTATACTGGACGCGCACATATTCAGTGTTGGGCCAGCGTGGGAGGACAGGGCAATGGTGCCACGATCGACGCGACATGCGGGAGTGTCTCGACGGCGGCTGCTTGGAGGAATGTTGGCTGCCGCGGGCGGCAGTGTGCTGGCGGCTTGCGGCCAGACTGCACAACCAGCGCCCGCCCAGCCAGGGGTAAGCGCGCAGCCAACGGCGGGCGGCCCTGCCGTGCCGACGGGGGTTTCCGGCGGAGCGCCGACGGTACCGACGCCCACCGTACCGGCCGGTGCGAAGGTGGTGACCTTCTGGATTCCTTGGGGTCAGCCGGAGCGACACAAGTGGGTGGACGACTGGGGCGCTCGGTTCCACGACAAGTATCCGGACCAGGCGCTCAAAATGGAGTTCGTCGGGTTCGCCAACATGCGCCAACGGTGGATCGCAGCGCAGCAATCCGGCCAGATGCCCGAAGTGCTAGCGGTCGGGTTTGCTGAGGTCGGCTCCGCATACGTAGCTGGCGCAGTAGAACGCGCGGACGACGTCATCAAAGATCTGGGCGGCAAGGAGTTCTTCCTGGAGGCGCCGCTGTCGCTCTGGCAGTACCAGAATGCCTACTTCGGCCTGCCTCTGTACGTCTTTCCTCGCATGTTGTATTACCGCAAGGATTTGTACGAGGCCAAAGGGCTCCAGGCTCCAACCGACTGGGACACCTGGTACCAAGGCGCCAAAGCGCTGGCACAACCCCCGGATCGCTGGGGCTCGTCGCTGGCGCCCGCTGACCACTCACCCGAGGTCATCGAGTACCTGATGCGTGGCCAGGGCTCATCTATTTTCGACAAGGACGGCAAGGTCCAGCTTGGCACCCCGGAAGGCGAAGCAGCAGTCGACATGTTCGCCAGGCTGCTCAAAGATACCGGTCCCCAGGGCATGGCCAATTACACGGAGGACGACCAGGTCAAACTGTTCGTCTCCAAAGACGTCGGGAGCATCCTTACCTGGCCCGCTCTGTTGCAGTGGGTGGCCCAGCAGGCCCCGCAGCGCGTACCGAACGTTGGCGTTATTGTCCCGCCGGGCAAGGGCAGCAAGGTCCGACCGGTGACCTCGAACATCGGTTTCGGTTTGGGTAAAGGGTCCAAGAACCTCGATGGTGCCCGCAAGTACCTGACATTCATCATGCAAGACGAACCCAACCTCGACTTCCTGCACTCGATCGCTGGCGTCTTCCCCGCCACCAAGTCCGTCGCCGCTTCACCGAAGTTCCCCGAGCAGCCGATCCTCAAGCAGTATCCCGAGGTCGTCAAGACGAGTCTCGAGGCCAGCAACGATGGTGTCGACGCCGGCTACATGTACGGATTCAATCCAACCAACCAGCTTGCGCTGACCACCACACCGGGCCTGCCCGAGATGATGCAGTCGATCGTCTTGGAGAACACACCCGTCAAACAGGCAGTCGACGACCAGGTGAAGCGGATGAACGCGGCTATCGCTCAGGCTCGGCGTTGATGGCGACACGGACAGCGGAGCGGGCGGTCCCGGCGGTCCGCGGCGGCGGAGGAGGTCTCGGCTCACTGATCGACCGGCACTTCATGTGGATCGGTCTCGCGCCGGCTGCCGTGTGCCTGGTGCTCGTCCTCGTTTACCCTGTGCTTGCAAACGTTGGCTATTCGTTTACCAACCGCTCGTTCCTGTTCCCTGACACCAGTTTCGTTGGACTGAGAAACTACGCCGACATTCTCGGCGACGACGTGTATGGGTTCTGGTCGGCCTTGCGCGTCTCTCTCATCTGGACCTTCGGAACAGTCCTCCTGCAATTCTTGTTCGGCCTCGGCGCGGCGCTGCTGCTCAACGAAGAGGTGCGCGGGAAGCGCTTCTTCCGTGTGGCGCTGTTGGTGCCGTGGGCTTTCCCCGTCATCGTGTACGCGATGATCTGGCGCTGGATGCTCAACGATCAGGGTGGCGTCATCACCTGGCTGGCGGTCGCGCTCGGGCTGATGCCGGAGCCCGTTTACCTGCTCGGTCAACCGGCCACCGCGCTACTGACGGTCATTGGTATTGCCACCTGGTATGGCTATCCGTTTATGGCGGCGTCACTCCTGGCGGGCATGCAATCCATCAACGAGGAGTATTACGAAGTCGCACGCATCGAGGGGGCCACAAATTGGCAGCAGTTCTGGCACGTGACGCTAGCGTTTCTGCGGCCGGTGATCGTGGTCGTGCTGGTCCTACGGACGATTTGGGTCTTCAATGCCTTCGAGTTGATTTACCTGCTGACGGGCGGCGGTCCGAACGGGGCGACACTGGCCCTACCGTTGCTTGCCTACAACCTGGGTTGGCAGCAATTTCTACCCGGCAAGGCGGCGACGGTGTCCGTGCTGATGCTGGTCGTACTCGCGGCGGCTGCGTTCGTCTATTTCCGCGCTCTGGCTGCCCAGCGCCAGGTTGAACGTGACTAGCCTTGCGCGCAGCGTGACGACTGCTCCCCCGCGCGTGCGTGCCGTGGTCCGTCGGCGCGTGCTGCACGCGGCTCTGGTATATGGCGGCCTGTGCGTGTATAGCCTGATCGCCGTGTTCCCGCTGTACTGGCTGCTCAAAAGCTCGTTCACCATCGGCCTGGACCTGATCGCCGCAGTGCCGAGCTTGTTGCCACGCGGCCTTGACCTGTCGAACTACCAGCGCGTGTTGTCGGTAGGCCTGATCACGACATTCTTCGGCAACAGCCTCAAGGTGGCGCTGATCTCGACCGTCTTTACGATCGCGATTGCGAGCCTGGCCGCCTATTCGTTGAGCCGCTTCCGCTATCGCGGTCGTCGTCTGATCCAGAGCAGCGTGCTCCTAGCGTACATGTTCCCAGGCATCCTGCTGGCGGTGCCGCTCGCGCTCGTGTACAGCCAGCTCGGGTTGATCAACAACCATGTGGGGCTGGTGCTGGCTTACGTAACCTTCAGCTTGCCATTTGCTCTGTGGCTGCTGATCGCGTACTTCGAGACCATCCCGCACGAGATCGACGAGGCTGCTCGGGTTGATGGCGCCACGCACCTCGACGTATTCCTCCGCATCATCCTGCCGTTGGCCGCGCCAGGCATCGTCACCGCGTCCATCTTCGCCTTTCTTGCCGCGTGGAACGAGTTCACCCTGGCCCTGGTCTTGATTCAGCAAAACGAGCTCAAGACGTTACCTACGGGATTGGCGCTTTTCCTGCAGGGCGGCCCGGGCGACACCATCGAGTGGGGTGGCCGCATGGCGGCCGGGGTGATGGTCATCATCCCCTCGCTGGTTTTCTTCTTGCTCGCCAGTGGCCGGATTGCGCGCGGCCTGGCCGCCGGCGCGGTCAAAGGATGAGCCGTGAGCCGTACGGAGCCACGGGCCTGGGCGCGCACTTCAGCTGAAATGCTCCTGCACAACGCGTGATTCGTCATTCGATGTTCGCGGTCGAGCCGTGGTGCATACGTGAGGTGAGCCTCGATCTGGACGTGCTTCCCCAGACCGAGTCTGTGTTTGCGCTGTCCAACGGGCACCTGGGACTGCGAGGCAACCTGGAAGAAGGCGAGCCTCAAGGTCTGCCGGGAACGTACTTGAACTCCGTGTACGCGCTACGGCCGCTGCCCTACGTGGAGCCAGGCTACGGTTACCCGGAGTCCGGGCAGACGGTGATCAACGTCACCAACGGCAAGCTGATCCGCCTGCTGGTCGACGACGAACCGTTCGATGTCCGCTACGGCACGCTCCGCGCTCACGAGCGGATCCTCGACTTGCGAGCGGGCACGCTGACACGCCGAGCGGAGTGGGTCTCGCCGGCCGGCAAAGCAATACGCGTGTCGTCGATTCGCCTGGTATCGTTCACGCACCGCGCGATCGCCGCGATCAGTTACGCGGTCGAGCCAGTCGACGCTTCGACCCGCGTGGTGGTGCAGTCCGAGTTGGTGGCCAACGAACCGATGCCGGGCGCAATGCTGAGCCGCGACCCGCGTCAGGCCGCGCTCCTGGAGGCCCCGCTGCACTCGGTGGACCACGGTTCCAGTGGTCTGACCGTCGAGATGGTGCACAGCACTTCCGGCAGTGAGCTCATGGTCGCTTCAGCCATGGACCATCTGGTCGACGGACCCCAGGGTACTGGCGTCGCGTGCGAGAGCTCGCCGGACCTGGGGCGCGTGACCGTAACCGCTCGGCTCGAGCCAGGTGAGTGCCTCCGCGTCGTCAAGTTTCTCGGCTATGGCTGGTCCAGCCGACGTTCGAGCCGCGCGCTCCGCGACCAGGTAGCCGCGGCCCTGGCCGGAGCAAACCAGGTGGGCTGGGCCGGCCTGTTGGCCGAACAACGCGCCTATCTCGACGAGTTCTGGGAACGGGCTGACGTCGAGGTCGACGGCGATCCAGAAGTTCAGCAGGCGGTGCGGTTCGGCCTGTTCCACGTACTCCAGGCCGGAGCCCGAGGAGAAGACCGAGCTATCCCCGCCAAGGGCCTGACCGGTCCCGGCTATGACGGGCACACCTTCTGGGACTCTGAGACGTTCGTGCTCCAGTTGCTCACCTGCGTCCTGCCAAGCGCCGCTGCGTCAGCGCTGCGCTGGCGGCACTCGACGCTGACGCTGGCTCGGGAGCGGGCGTCCCAGCTTGGCTTGCACGGCGCAGCGTTCCCATGGCGAACGATCGACGGTCGGGAGTCTTCCGGCTACTGGCCGGCGAGTACCGCGGCCTTCCACATCAACGCCGACATTGCTCACGCTGCGGCTCGGTACGTCTCCGCCACCGCCGACGAGGCGTTCGAGCGCAATTCGGACTCGAGCTCCTGGTCGAAACAGCACGGCTGTGGTGCTCGCTCGGCCACCACGACGAGCAGGGTCGGTTCCACATCGACGGGGTGACCGGGCCCGACGAGTACAGTGCCCTGGCCGACGATAACGTCTATACCAATTTGATGGCCCAGCAGAATCTCCAGGCTGCCGCGTCGGCGGCAGCCCGCCACCCGGAGCGTGCCCTGGAGTGCGGCGTGGACCCAGCCGAGGTCGCCGCATGGCAGAGCGCTGCAGTGGCGATGTTCGTCCCGTACGATGCCGCGCTGGGCGTGCATGCGCAGTCGCAACGATTCACCGAGCAAGAGGTATGGAACTTCGACGCCACAACGCCCGATCAGTACCCGCTTTTGCTGCACTTCCCGTACTTCGACCTGTACCGAAAACAGGTCGTCAAGCAGCCGGACCTGGTGCTGGCGATGCACCTGCGTGGCGACGCCTTTACCGACGAGGAAAAGGCCCGCAACTTTGCCTACTACGAGCGGATTACCGTCCGCGATTCGTCGCTGAGCGCCGGCACTGAGGCGGTCCTGGCCGCGGAGCTGGGCCACATGGACCTCGCGTACGACTACCTGGGGGAGGTCGCGCTGATGGACCTCAACGACCTCGAGCACAACACGCGCGACGGCATCCACATGGCGGCCGTAGCCGGGGCGTGGATCGCGCTTGTCGACGGCTTCGGAGGCATGCGCACCCGCGCCGACGCGCTCTCGTTCGCTCCCCGACTGCCGACTGGATTGAACCGGTTGGTCTTCAATCTGTCCTATCGGGACCGATGGCTTCGGGTAACCACGACCCCCGCCACCGCTTCGTACGCCCTGCTGTCCGGCGCACCCCTCCGGTTCAGCCACTACGGTCGAGCCCTCACGGTCACCGTCGACGCGCCCGTGCGTCGCAAGATTCCCGCGCTGCCCGAACGCCCCCGCCCAACGCAGCCCCCCGGCCGCGAGCCGCCAAGCCGGCGCCTCCCAAAGCAGCGAAGAGCCTGAACCCGTGGCTAAGCCGAATGCCTCCCCCGGCCAGGAAAACCCGTGAGGCAGCGGCTCAACCCAGGCTGACGAACCTGCCCTCCGAAGGGACGCCCTGCGCGTTCAGCAGGAAGAGCAGATAGAACCCGGGCGGAGCGACGTTGGCCTCAGGCGGGGCCTGCAACGTCAACACGCTGCCGGCACTGCCGAGCGTCACGAGCCCCACCAGCCGCTGCTCCATGTTGAACGAGTGCGTTGTGCAGCTGGGCCGAATGAGCACCGCCGACGTGATACTCTCCGCCTGCGCAAAGGTTACGCTGAACGTGGCTGCATAGGCCACCGACGCCGGCGCGTTGGTGATCACTGGGCGGGGTCCACGAAACAGATAGGGCGGGCTGAACACCTCGAGCCGATGTTCCGGATAATCGTAGGGCGGGAGGTTGAACAGAAAGTCCTTGCCGCCCACGAGCACCTCAGCCGTCGGCAGCAGCACCGCGGTCGAGTGGTAGGAGCGGGGCGTCTTCAGCGATGTTAGCGTCGTCCACGACTCGCGGGACGGGTCGAACAACTCGACGCTGAGAACCGGGTCGATGCCCATATCGGAGCGGCCCGTGGCGCTGCCTCCGACGACCAGCACCGTTCCATCCGGCAGCAGCGTCGCGTCAGGCATGACCCGCGGGCTGGACATCGGGGCAGTGTACCGCCAGGCCGGCGACGCCTCACTCAAGTCCAGTACTTCGACGGATTCGACCGCTGGCGTATTCACGTCGAGGTCCTGCGGATCGGCGCCGCCACCGCCGATAGCGAGCACGCGCGCTCGATACGGCGGAGTGTCGGTCGGGAGCAGCGGCAGCAAGACAGAGCTGCCCTGACCGGGGTAGGTCCGCGAGTGAGGCGCCGCGGCCAGCAGCTCAACTGGAGACCAAACGTTCGAGCTCCAGTCGTAAAAGCGGGTGACGTTGCGCGAATGAACCAGGAGCTCGGCCGATGGCAGCACGTACACGAAGGGATACAGATCGATCGTCGGAAAGTCCGCGGGAAAGTGGCTCGAGAACGGGCTTGGCAGCGGAATTCTGGGCTGAAGTCCGGCCGTGCCGTCGAATAACTGGAGGGTGTTGTTGACCGGTGCCGTGCTCGAGACTGGTCCGCCGCTGCCCATCGTCCCGGACATGGTCAACACCTGGCCGTTTGGCAACGCCGTGCAGGTCGGATACCAGCGGCCGGCATCCATATCCGTGACGTGCTCCCAGAAATCACCATCCGGATGGTAGAGATGGACTCCGGTGAGCCCGTCCATGTGCCCGCCCACGGTCAGAATCCGCCCATCCGGCAGAAACGCATGACCACTACAAAACAGGTGATGGTGCTGCGCAGGAAAGTGACTGGCACCCGACGTGAGGTCGATACTGGCCTCGGTGCCGGTGGCTGCGTCGAAGTCGGTATTGCCCCAGACCACCAGTTTGTGCGTACGCACGACCGCGGCATGAATGGCGACGATCGGTGGCGCGTAGCGGACGCTAGTAGAACCTACCACTTCGGCGTTCGCGGGTTGTTCGGCGGCGACCGGGAACGGTCCGCTCCACACTCCGGTTGCGCCGTCGCGCGAGTAGTGGACGACCTGCGTGCCGAGGCTGGCCACGACTTCGAGGTTGCCGCCAAAGGTGCTCTGGATCATGGCGACGGCGTCCACGTTGCCAGCGCCAAATTGTGTCGGGCCGTGCCAGCTGAGCTGTGGGTCGGCATTGTCACGCCACCAGTGACCCATGCCACCGCCGGCCAGGGGTGCCAACAGCTCGTAGTTGCCGGAGCTGCTCTGCAGTACAACGTGCCTGCCGGAAATGCCGTCGATCTCCGCGATCGGCGTCGGCCCGTGCCACGCCCAGGTGGCGCCATCGTCGCGCCAGTAATGCACGAGGTGGCCCGACACGCGGGCGAAGACCTCCAGGTTCCCCGCCGGACCGAACGTGCCCTGCAGCATGGCGACCGCATCGACTCCGCCGCTGCCGAAGGTGGTGGGCGGACTCCACGGCAGGCCAGCCGCGTCGTTGTCGCGGGACCAGTGTGCCAGGCCGCCGCCACCCGCGACGGCCAGCGGCGCGACCACCTCGTAGTTGCCCCTGGCACCGTGGCTGCTCTGCAGCAGTGCAACGTCCTGGCCCACGGCAAGGCTGCCGGGCAGAAGCGTTCGCGCCTGCCAGCGTCCATTCGTGTCGTCGTCACGCCAGTGGTGAACGAGCTGGCTGCCCTCGACGGCGACGAGCTCGAGGTTGCCCGTCACTCCGAAGTTGCCCTGAATTAGTGAGACGGCATAGGTGTCATCCGGGCTGCCGAAGGCAAGCGTCGGGCCCACCCACGGTGTTGTCGGGCTATCGTTGTCGCGCCAGAGCTGTACGGCTCCGCCACCTTCGAGACGAGGTACCACAAGCTCGAAGTTGCCAGCCGCTCCGTGGCTACTCTGGACCAGGAAAGTGCTGTGGCGGCCCTGCACGCCTATCTGGCCGCACGCGGTTGTGGAAGAGCCGTTGAGTTCGACGTGGCGGCCTCGCTCGTCTTGAGGTCGTGTTTGGAAGAATCGACTTTCGCAGTTGAACGATCGATCAGCAACTTTGGTGTGAATCCAAATACCGCGGCTATGAAGATATTCACGGGTGCAGCCTTGAGGCCACTGCCGTGGGCGCAATGACTGCTGTTGCTATGAACGCAGCCTGAATGCTGCCTTTGTCTGCGTTTGGAAGACATGCGAGGTCATCCACCTGGTCCTCGGCGGGCCTGGAACCGGTACGGAGAAACATGCGCCACCTCCAACATGCCGCCAGGACGACGAACTGGCCTCTTTCGAGACCAAAACCAGCACTCACAGCGTGCGTCCACCCTACCACAAGGGCGATTCGTCCCAATGATGCCGCCCACCCGCCGGGTCGACATTCTTCATCCCCCTGGTGTGTGTGGTGGGCCGACATTACTGGCCCAACCCCTGCGAGTCAAGACTTCCGTCACGCCACTGCCCCTCGCCTTGACGGCGAGCGCAGGTCGCCGTACGCTGTTGGCGGCACGTTGGGAAATGGATTTCCTAAATTCCGCCGACACGCACGTCACCATCGCCCAGGTTGCCGCGTCGGCCGGCGTCTCACCCGGCACTGCCTCTAAAGCCCTCAATGGCCGCGGCCAGTTGCGGTCCGAAACTCGTGAACGCGTCTGGGCCGCCGCGCGCGCGCTCGACTTCCATCCCAACCGCCTGGCGAGCAGCCTGCTCCTCGGCCGCACCTACATGGTCGGCGTGCTGTCCAGCGACAGCTTCGGCCGCTTCAGCATCCCCCTCGTCCTGGGTATCGAGGACGCGCTCGGCGCAGGCCAGATCGCCGTCCTGTTCTGCGACGCCCACGGCGATCACGTCCGCGAGCAACACTACGTCCGCACCCTGCTCGAACGGCGCGTGGACGGCATCATCGTCACCGGTCGGCGGACCGATGCCCGCGATCCGATCAGCCGCCGCCCGCTGCCCGTTCCCGTCGTTTACGCGTACGCGCGCTCGGGCGAGACAGCGGATCTGTCGCTCTTACCCGACGACGAGCAGGGCGGCCGACTGGCGGGCGACCACCTCGTCGCAAGCGGCCGCCGCCGGGTTGCGCACATCACCGGACCGACGCGCTTCGACGCGGTGCGCGCGCGCGAACGTGGCCTGCGCTCCGTGCTGGACGACGGTGGACTGCCGCTAGCCGCGGGCGAGGCGTTTTACGGACCCTGGTCCGAGGAATGGGGCCGCGAGGCGACGCGCCTGGTGCTTGATGCTGCCCCGGACGTCGACGCGGTGTTCTGTGGCAGCGACCAGATCGCGCGGGGCGTGGCCGACGCGCTGCGCGAGCTCGGTCGGCGCGTGCCGGGTGACGTAGCCCTGGTTGGATTCGACAACTGGGACGTCTTCGCCGCAGCTTCACGTCCGCCGATCACCAGTGTCGACATGAACCTCGCGGAGTTAGGCAAGCTGGCGGCACAGTCCGTCCTTGCCGCCATGGACGGCCAGCGCGAACAGGGCGTGGTACGCCTGCCGTGCCGGTTGGTTGTGCGGGAGTCGACTGGCTTCGGCGGCCTGCGCGAGTGGCCTGACGCCACGCCGTTGTCGTAGTCCGTCTCACACGCCCGATAGGACGTACCCAGAAAGGAGCGCAGTTCGTGCCAAACGATCGATCCACCTCCAGTACCTCTCGGCGCAAGTTCCTGCTAGGCGCGCTGGCGCTCGGCGGCGTAGGCCTCGTCACCGCTTGCTCTGGGGCGGGAAACAGCAGCCAATCGCAGCTCTCGGCCGCCGCGGACGCGACACGCACCGCCGCCCAGGCTGCTCAGGCCCAGCCATCCGCGGCGGCGACAGCCGCGCCCGCCCAGGCGCCTGCCGCCCCAACCGGCGCGACGACTATTCAGTTCTGGTCCCGCTTCGACTTTCTGCAGGGCGCCATCGGGCTCTACAACGACGAAGCCAAGCAGAAGGGCAAGAACGTGTTCGTGAACTTCACCACCGTGCCCGGTGCCCAGATGGTCGAGAAGCTCACGACTGCGCTGGCCAGCAAGTCACAGCCGGACATCATGAGCCTGGACCTCGTCCAGTGCCCTTACTTCAACTCGCTCGGAGCGTTCGTCGACATCAGCTCGCGCGTCAACAGCCTGGCATACAAGGACGAGTTCGCCCAGGGCATGCGCAAGCTGGGCGAGTACCCGGCCGGCAGCGGCAAGCAGTTCCAGCTTCCGTTCTCGGCTGACAACTCAGCCCTGATCTGGAACAAGTCGATCTTCCAGGACGGCGGCCTTGATCCAGAGAAGGGTCCACAGACGTTCGAGGAGTTCCGTCAGGCTGCCATCAAGACCACCCGGGCCCCGGATCGCTATGGCATGGCCTTCGACGGCCAGACCGGCGGCAGCTTCATGTTCCGCTTCATGCCATTCGTGTGGGCCAACGGCGGCGAGTACCTCAACCCTGAAGGCACCAGGTCGCTCATCAACTCACCCCAGGTTCTGCAGGCGCTGCAGCTATGGGTGGACATGATCCAGCAAGATAAGGTCGCGCCGCAGGGCGCGCACACGTGGAGCTCGGATGACGTGCGCGGCGCGTTCGTGGGCGGCAAGGTGGCGATGATGCTAAACGGCAACGCCCAGGTCGCGCTGCTCAACCACGATGCGCCGAACCTGAACTACGGCATCACGCTGATCCCAGGCCCCACCAGCGACAAGCACGCCTCCTTCGCTGGCGGCGACATGCTCGGCATCGTGGCCGGGACGAAGCTGGAGCAGGAGACCTGGGACTTGATGCAGTTCCTGACCAGTGACAAGGTCCAGGTGGACTACCTGGCCAAGGCGGGCACGATCCCGATTCGGACCAGCTTCTACACCAACCCGTATTTCGACAAGGAGCCGCGCTACCAGGTCTTCACCCGCAGTCTCGAGGTCGCCCATGCGCCGTGGACACTCAAGTACAACCGCCTGTACGACTCGCTCCAGGCCAACTTGCAGTCAGCCCTGGCCGGCACCAAGACGGCGCAGCAGGCGCTGTCCGAGATCGAGGTGGTGCACAACAAGATCCTGGCATCCTAGTCGATGACAGCCGGCGCGACACTCCACGAGGTCTGACATTTCATGGGAACCACTGCCGTGGCCGCCGCGCGTCGGCCGGTTGCTCGCCGGCGTCCGCCCTGGCAGGGCAGCGTTACCGGGCTGCTGTTCGTCGCGCCGGCCGCTCTGGTCAATGGCTTGTTCTTCCTCGTCCCGCTCGTTTTCGCGCTGTGGATCTCGCTCCACACCTGGCCGGTGCTGGGCGAGCGGCCCTTTGTCGGGTTGAAGAATTACCTGGACCTGATCGAGGACGGCACATTTTGGGGCGCGCTTTGGTTCACCATTCGCTACACGCTCATCGTGACGCCGTCGATCTTCCTGCCCGCGCTCGGCCTTGCGCTGCTAGTCAACGAGCGCCTGCGCGGCGTCAGCGTGTTCCGCACCGCCTACTTCGTGCCGTACGTCATCGCGTTCGCCACGACCAGCCTGATGTGGAAGTGGATCTACAACGAGGTGTTCGGCCTACTGAATTACGTGCTGCTCACGCTTGGGCTCATCGACCAGCCGGTTAGCTGGCTAGGCGTGAGCTCTACCGCGCTGATAAGCATCGTCGTCGCGGTGGCCTGGAAGACGGTCGGACTGAATATGATCCTGCTCCTGGCCGGCATCCAGGCCATTCCGGGTGACCTGTACGAGGCCGCCGCCATCGACGGCGCGGGCGCATGGCAGCGCTTCTTGCGTATCACCCTGCCTCTGCTCCGGCCAACCATGGCAATGGCGCTAACTGTGTCGGTCATCGGCTCGTTCCTGGCCTTTGACCAGTTCTACATCATGACCGGCGGCGGTCCAGGCTACGACACTACGCCCATCGTGATGTGGATCTATCGCACCTCGTTCCAGTTCTTCCAGATGGGCTCCGGAGCGGCCATGTCGTTCGTCTTGCTCGCCGTTCTGGCGCTGCTGAGCTACACCCAGACGCGCGTGCTGCGCAATGTGACGGAGTACTGAGCCATCATGCGGTCCTTCTTCGAGCAAAGCGCACCGACCCGTACGCTTTACTACCTGCTCAATGCTGCCCTGGCCATCTTCTTCCTGGCCCCGTTCTACTGGACGATCACCACGGCGTTGAAGCCGATGCAGAACATCCTGGTCTATCCACCCCAGCTCGTTCCCGATCCGGTGACGCTGGACAACTTCTACTTCATCTGGTTCCAGCGGCCAGAAGTGCGTGGCTACTTCGCCAACAGCTTCGTCGTCGCCGTGGGTACGGTCGTGGCGATCGTTGCGCTCAGCAGTCTGGCCGGCTACGGCTTCGCCAAGCTGCACTTGCCCTTGAAGGGACCAATTTTTGCGTCGATTCTGCTCGGACTGATGATTCCTCACCAGTCCTTGCTGGTGCCGCTGTTCGATATCATGCAGCGCGCGGGGCTCATCAACACCCAGTTGGGGCTGATCCTGATCTACGTCACCTTTCAGCTGCCATTCAGTACGTACATCATGCGCAACACGTTCGAGACCATCCCATCGGCAACGCTGGAGGCGGCGCGCACCGATGGCGCCGGTGAATTCCTGATCTGGCGGGTTATCGCCCTGCCGCTGGCGCTGCCCGGCATGGCCACGGTGGCCGTGCTGGCCTTCATCTTCTCGTGGAACGAGTTCCTGGTGGCGTTGATTTTCACCACGACCGACGCTCTCAAGACCGTCCCAGTTGGACTCGCGGTCATGATGGCGGTCTATGGCACCCAGTGGGAGCTCTTGACCACGGTCGCCACGCTATCGTTCATCCCGGTCATCATCCTGTTCCTACTGACCCAGCGCGTCTTCGTGCGCGCTGTCGCGGCAGGCGCCGTCAAGTAACTCGCACCTCGTCACCTGGAGGAATGCGCGCTCGCATGCAACGCTTTAGCTTCGATTTCGGCGACCCGGTCTTCCGCGTCGGCGACCTGGACCTCAGTCTGCAGATCATCACCTTCGAGAACGTGTACGGGCTGGATCCGTCGCGAACACACGTGACCACCACGCCTGATGGCTGGCGTATTGTCGCCGACGGACTGACCTGGGCCGGCGGACAAGAGCACAGTCCGGGTGGCGCCAGTATCACGGTTGGCCGACTCGGCGACGGGTCCGGCGCAGACGTCGTAGTTGAGGCTCACCACACCTCCACCATCCGCTGCACCAAGCTACTCGTGCGCGGACTACCGTCCAGCACGTTGCTTGCTCGGCGCTGGGAGGAGGAGCCGATTCCGAGCGACGGCGTCGTGTACCAGTACCCGGGCTACCTGCGCGTGCGCGATACGACCGTCGCCGCTCCGCTCGTGTTCCTCCGGCCGCGCGACGGAGGCGCGTACATCGCCTTCCGCTCGCTCGACGACCAGGTGCGTTGCAAGCGCTTCGCCTTCGAGGAAGCCGATTGGTCCACAACCGTCGAGCTGATCCATGAGGAGGCGGCCACGTGCATGGGCAACCGCGTGACGGTCCCGGGGTGGCGCATACAGCGCACCTCTGACCCGGCCGCTCGCGTGCGTGCCCACGCCGTCGACACCGCGCAAACACTTGGCTTCCGGCGCTGGGAGGAGCGCTCGGACGTGCCGGCCTGGGCGCGCCAGGTCGCCTTCGTTGCGGCCCTGCACGGCATGCACTGGTCGGGCTACGTGTTCAACACGTACGAGCGCATGCTCGCGGTCCTGACGTGGATCACCCGCCGGATTGAGGGTCGGCACGTCCTGGCGTACCTGCCCGGCTGGGAGGGACGCTACTACTGGCAGTACGGCGACTTTCGACCGGATTTGCGGCTCGGCGGCACGGATGGCTTCCGCCGCCTGGTCGACGGCGCGCATGCGCTCGGAGTGCGTCTGATGCCGATGTATGCGGCCAACTCGGCCAATGCTGGGCTGCCTAACTTCGAGCAGTGGGGTGTGCCCGCGCGGATGCGCACCGCCGGCGGGTACGTCGACCAGGGCAACAAACCCGACTGGGATGGCTCCCGCTCGCATGACCCGACCTGGCAAGCCATCCTCAACCCCGGCGCGCCCACCTGGCGTGCACGCCTGGAGCGGCAAGTCGGCGAGCTGCTGGAGATGTACGGCCTGGGCGATGACGCGGTCTTCTTCGACACGACCCACTGGTGGCAGAACGACCCGAACCACGCTGTCTTCGATGGGCTCGTCGCGCTGCGTGACCAGCTGAAGTCCAGGTTCCCGAACCTGCTCTTCACCGGCGAAGGCTGGTACGACGCACTCGGCGCGGTGACGCCAGTCTCGCACTCCGAGGCGCACCTGCCGGTGCGCTGGGCTGACGAGATCTTCGGCCCGTACAACCGCTACTTCGACCACCTGGCGACTGGCGACGCCAGTCGCGGCAGCACCGGCGTGCACGAGCGCGGCACCCAGGCATTCGAAGTGCGACCGCTGGCGCGCCACCGCTGGCCGACGGCCACTATCGTCGATGGGACCATCGAGCGTGCCCCGGAGCAGGTCGAGCGGTTGATCGCGCAGGGTCGCGAGTACGCCGAGCGCTTCCTGAGCGCGCCGCTTGCCACGAACGCAAGGAGCCTGTGATGTCCATAGTTACCACCGAGAAGAAGGGCCCGGTCGAGACCCGCCACAGCCCGCATGCGCGGCTGCGCACCCTGCCCATGGATGCCGTCGCGCTTGGCTCAGGGCTATGGACACACAAGCAAGCCGTCATCGGCGACGACAGCCTGCGCCATGGCTACCGTATGCTCGAGCAAGCCGGCAACCTGTACGACCTGCGGCTGGCAGCCGGCCTGGCGCAGGGTGACTACCGCGGACCGCTGTTCCAGGACTCGGACGTGTACAAGTGGCTAGAGGCGGTCGCCTACCAGGGCGAGCGCGGGTTGACGCCGTCCGTCCAGGCCATGGCCGACGAGGTCATCGGGCTCGTCGTCGCCGCCCAGCGAGAAGACGGCTACCTCAACTCGTACTACCAGATCGTGGAGCCTACCCAGCGCTGGAAGCAGCTTGGTGTCGGACACGAGCTGTACTGCGCTGGCCACTTGATGCAGGCCGCGATCGCGTTCCGTCGCGTGCTGGGCGATAGCCGCCTGTTCGAGGTGGCCTGTCGGTTCGCCGACCACATCGACGCGACGTTCGGTCCTGACAAGCAGCCGGGCACATGCGGGCACCCGGAGATCGAAATGGCGCTGGTAGAGCTGTATCGCGAGACCGGTGAGCGGCGCTACCTGTCACTGTCGCAGTTCTTTGTCGATCAGCGCGGACACGGCATTCTCGGGCCGAGTCGCCTGGGCGGCGCCGCTTACTACCAGGACAGCGTGCCAGTGCGCGAGTCGGTCGAGGTCGTCGGCCACGCCGTGCGCGCGCTGTACCTGACGGCCGGTGTTGCCGACATCTATCTCGAGACCGGCGAACAGGCGCTGTTCGACGCGCTCCAGCGCCAGTGGCAGGACATGGTTGGGCGCAAGCTGTACGTGACCGGCGGCGTCGGCGCGCGCTTCAGCGGGGAAGCGTTTGGCCAGGCCTACGAGCTCCCGAACGACCGTGCCTACTGCGAGACGTGCGCCGCCATTGCCAGCATCATGTGGAGCTGGCGCATGCTGCTGGCCACCGGCGCTGGGCGCTTCGCCGATTTGATCGAGCGAACGTTGTACAACGCGTTGCTGAGCGGAGTGTCGCTCGACGGACGGCAGTTCTTCTACGTCAACCCGCTGCTCAGCCGGGGTGAGCCCGAGCACGTCGGACGGGGTGGTCCGCGCCGACAGGATTGGCACAGCACCGCTTGCTGCCCGCCCAATGTCATGCGCCTGGTCGCCTCGATCGGCCACTACCTGGCCACCAGCGACAGCACCGGACTGCAGATCCACCAGTACGCGCCGTCGACCATCGTCGCGGAGTTGACGCCGGGCCGGCGAGCCGGCGTGCGAGTGGAGACCGCCTACCCGTGGGACGGCGACGTACGCATCGAGGTAGATGCCACGGATACGCAGCCGTGGCGGCTCGAGCTGCGCATCCCGGCCTGGTGCGACGACGCGACGCTGCGGGTCAACAGCGAGTCCATCGACCTGTCCGCCGTCCGAGACGGCTACATCGCCGTCGACCGCGCCTGGCAGCGCGGCGACCATGTCGAGTTGCACATGGACATGACGCCGCGTTTCGTCGAGGCCCACCCGTGGGTAGACACTACCCGCGGCTGCATCGCGCTGGAGCGCGGCCCACTGATCTACTGTCTCGAGCAGGCCGATCACGCCGATCTCAACATCCTGGACGTCGAGGTCGACCCGGCCCAGTCGCTGCCCTCGGTGCAGCGCGGTGATCTGCTGGGTGGGGTCGTAACCGTTCAGGTCCACGGCTACGAGGTTGACCACCGCGGCTGGAGCACGACCCTGTACCGCCCGTTGGGCAAGGATCCGTCGGCAGAGCGACGCCCGGTGAGCCTCACGGCCATCCCCTACCACGTGTGGGCCAACCGCGCGGCCGGCGCGATGCGGGTCTGGCTGCCCGCGGCGAACGGCTAGCCCTCCCCTGCGGCAGCTCATAGGCTACTGCCACGTCGGAGTGGGCGTTGCCTCCACCAGGCCCGCCGGACCGCCGCATGATGCCCAGCGTGCGGTGTGGAACCTGGCGATCAGCGCTCGGCGACGCCGAGGTAGTCCATCAGTGCCGCTGCGTACACCTTGGCCGTTTTTACTACCGCCTCCGCCGGAATCCGCTCGTCGATGCTGTGGTGGAAATTCAGAGTGCCGTAGGCGAACGTGACGACTGGGACAGGCTGGATGGCCAGCATTTGCGAAATTCCGGTTGCGGCCGGAATGCCGGCGATCGTTGGGACCTCGCCCTGGGTTTCGCGGATCGCATCCGCCAAAGCGCCCACCAGTGGGTGTTCAGCGGGCACCTCATTTGACGGCACTTCGCGCAACAGCTCAACCGAGACGTCTAACCCATTCCCTGGATCGGATAACTCGTCGCACAAGGCGTGCAGCTCGGCGAAGGCTCGGCGGGGGTCCACGCTCGGATCGATGCGGCGATTGACGTAGAGCTCGACCACGTCGGCTGGTCGATTCGCCGCGCGCTGGCCTGTCCTGACATTCATCAACCGCATGGGCGGCTTGCCCGTGCCAACCACCGGGTCAACGTAGGCGTTCACTCCAGCCATGTACTCCTGGATCACCGGCATCACCTTGGCCAGGTTCTCGACCGCGGTGACGCCGTGCAGTGGGGTCATGCTGTGGTAGTTTCGGCCGCGTATATCGATCCGATACAGGTGCATGCCCGCGAATGCTCGCACCACATTGGTCTCGCCGATCGCGGAGAAGTACCGCCGCGACATAGGCGAGAACTCAGTCGTGGTTCCGAAAAGCGCCACGTCCACGCCGAAATCGCGCGTGCTGGCCAGGTGACGCATGCCGGCCAGTCCGCCCGTCTCCTCATCCACGTCGTTGATGACGACCAGGTCGCCCTTCAGGCGCACGCCGGCCGCTTGCGGCGCCCGAACGGCCCACACGAGCGACGCCGTGGGCGATTTGTGGTCGCAGGTGCCGCGACCGTATACATAGCCATCCTTGAGCTCGCCGCCGAATGGGTCGGCGCTCCAGCTTGTCTTGGTCTCGCCTGTCTCAGGATCGATCCAGCTCTCACCGTCCTTGACGGCAACCGTGTCCACGTGAGCGTTGAAGAGGAGGCGCGGGCCGCCGCCCACGCCCTTCCACTCGGAGATCGTGTTCGGGCGGCCGGGCTCGAGCGCCTCCTGCTCCACTGTGAGGCCGAGCGACTCCCACTCGGCGCGCACGAGATCCGCCATCTCTGCCTCTCCGGCCGAGCTTGGGTCCAGCCGCACATTGACACTGCGAGTACGCACCATTTGCTGGAGCAAGCCGACGACATTGTCGTGGTGGGCGTCAAGGTAGCCAACCGCGGCTTGTTTGTGGTGGGACAGAGTCATAAGACCTCCAGGCGCCGTGGATCGTAACGTGTAGAGTACCGCTCGGTGGACTCCGGCTATCGTTCGCTCAGGCGGGGGTCGAGCGCATCACGCACGCCGTCCCCGAGGAGGTTGAAGCCGAGTACCGTCAGCATGATCGCGACACCCGCTGAAAGCGCGATCCACGGCGCTTTCTCCAGCTGTTGCGTTCCGCTCTGGATGATGCCGCCCCAGGTGGGGGTGGGTGGCGCAACCCCCAGGCCGAGAAAGCTGAGACTGGCCTCGGTCAGAATGGCGCCGCCCAGGTTGAGGGTGGCGATGACCACCACTGACGAGAGGATGTTGGGCAAAATGTGGCGCGCAAGGATGCGCGTGTCCGAGGCACCCAGCAGCCGGGCGGCACCGACATACTCGGACTCGCGGGCGCCGAGCGTCGAGGCCCGCACAACGCGCGCAAATCGGGGCACACTGGTCATGGCGATCGCGGCGATCACGTTCACCAGACCAGAACCGGCGGCGGCGACGATCGCGATCGCCAGCAGGATGGGTGGGAAGGTCAGCAGCACATCGACAACGCGCACGACGATTGCGTCCGTCCAGCCACGATAGAAGCCCGCGACCAGCCCGAGCACCAGCCCCACTAGCGCGCCCACGGCCACTGACGCCATCCCGACCATGAGCGAAACACGCGAGCCATAGACCACACGGCTGAGCAGGTCGCGGCCGAACGCGTCGGTGCCGAGCACAAAACCAAAGGTCCCGGGCGCAGCCAGCCGCCGCGCCAGCGACTGGGCACTTGGGTCGCGCGGCGCGAGGACGGGCGCCAGCACGGCGATCAGCCCGATCAGCATGATGAGGACGCCGCCGATGGTCAGGCTGGGATAGCGGCGGAGCAGTCGAACCAGGCGCAGCGGGGTGCGACCCGCGAGCCGGCCGCGGATGGCGGGAGCTGCCGCGGGCGGGAGCAGGGCTACGCGTACTTGATGCGCGGGTCCAGCCACGAGTACAGCAGGTCGGTGGAGAGGTTCACCAGGATCAGGAAGGCAGCCACGCAAAAGGTGACGCCCTGGACCACCGGGTAGTCGCGAGCCAGAATAGCGTCGACCAGGAATTTGCCCAGTCCAGGCCGTGCGAAAACGGTCTCGGTGATGACGGCGCTTCCGACGAGATAGCCGGTGTTGAGCGCCGCTACGGTTGTCAGCGGCACGGCGGCATTCTTGAGTGCGTGCACCCAGAGCACGCGTCGCTCGTCCAGCCCCTTGGCGCGCGCTGTCCGCACAAAATCAGCGCCGAGCACGTCGAGCAGGCCCGAGCGGGTCATGCGCGCCAGCAATGCCGCGGTGGCCAGACCGAGCGCGACGCTGGGCAGAATCAGGTGCTGGAGCAGCGATACGGGATCGTTCGGCTCCCCGACACCGATGGCCGGCAGCCAACGCAGCCCAACCGAGAAGATCAGGATGAACACAATTCCCAGGAAAAAGACCGGCGTCGCCGTGCCCACGGTGGCTAACAGCATGGTCCCGTAGTCCCATGGGCTGGCTCGCCGCACCGCGGCGACAATACCGAGCGGCAGGCCAATGATGAGGGCGAAGACCATGGCGCCGAGCGCAAGCTGGAGGCTGGGGCCGACACGCACGAGCACCTCGTCGAAGACAGCGCGCTTGGTCAGCAGAGACTGGCCCATGTTGCCGTGAGCGTAGTCGACCAGGAAACTGGCATATGCCTCCGGCAGAGGTCTGTCCAAGCCGAGTTGGTGGCGCAACACGACCACCTGCTCGGGCGTGGCAAGGTCGCCCAGCATGAGCCGAGCCGGATCGCCTGGCGTCAGACGAATAATGAGGAAGACCAGACTGGCCACCCCGAAAAGGGTGATGGCAGAAAGCCACAGCTGGCGGAAAAGATGCCTGCTCACCTCGCCTACTGCTGCGTCACTGACACCGGGTGCATCTTCATTGAGCGGAACGGGTCTGAGACGAAGCCTCGGATGCGCTTGCGGACGGCGAAGATGTGCTTCTCGTGGTCGAGAAAGTCGTAGTAGGCGCCGTCGTTCACGGCCTGCTCGATCTTCCTGGACAGGTCCTGGCGCTTGGCCAGATCGCTGGTCTTGCGGAACTCGTCGATCCAGGCATCCACGTCGGCATTCGACACGTATGCCCAGTTGCTACCTGGCGGAAAACTCTTGGTGTGGAACCAGGTGTACAGGAGCCGGTCGCCGGTCGGCTCCTGACCGCGACTGAGGATAAACATCGGCGCCTGGGCCTTGGCTATGGCCTGCAGCAGGGAGGGCGTGTCGAGCACCTTGATTTGAGCGTCCAGGCCGACCGCCTTGAGCTGTTCCTGAACAACCGTAGCGGGGTTGGTGAATCGGTCGATGTTGGGCACCCAGAACTCGAAGGAGGTGCCACTGGGATAGCCGGCCTGAGCCAGGAGTGCTCTGGCCTTCTCTGGATCGTACTCGTACTGGGACAGGCCATCCACGTGAGCATCAACTCCGGGCGCAGCTGCCTGCGTGGCCACTTCGGACATGCCTTTGAAGAGGCCACTCACGAGCCCCCGTCGATCAATGGCGCGGATCACCGCCTCACGCA
>JAABUQ010003391.1_pt1 | contig 29279 bp, 18 predicted proteins | sample 5560001 | NCBI WGS metagenome assembly JAABUQ01 (sample SAMN10711888, study PRJNA513371) | rock metagenome | isolation source: Antarctica rocks | place: Antarctica: Victoria Land, Finger Mt nord | collected 2015-12-18 | reverse complement strand
TACTACAACCGCACGATGGCTAAACCATTTTTGTGGAAGTTTGAAGGCTACCCAGAGTCTGTCTAATCTGGTGCGTTACTTCTGCCGAACTGCACTAGAAAGCGTTTACCTGAAAAATTACTTCAACGACTATTTGGCACAGTCGCACAGAATTTGTCAAAGCAAGTTAAAACCGAACACTTGTGGTGCGGTCGCCATGTCAAAGTTATCGATGGTTCAACCGTGTCTATGCCTGACACTCCCTTAAATCAAAAAGCTTACCCTCAACCTAGTAGTCAAGCTCCTGGTTGTGGTTTTCCTATCGCTAAAATTGGAGCCTTATTCAGTCTTGCTACAGGTGCTGCGGTGGCTCTAGTTATCAATATATCGAATACACACGATATTAAATTGGCTAGACAGATATATCAATTCCTTAATCCTGGCGATGTTCTCTTAGGAGATTGTGCGTTTTGCTCCTACGCCGACCTGTTTTTCATCCAAAAACACACTTGTGATGCTGTTTTTCGTCTCTCTCCCACTCGCAAGCATGAGATAGAACGTGGGAGACGTAAACCGTTAAACTCTTATGAATCAATCGAAGTCTGGCACCGACCAAAAACCCGACCCAAAGGTTTGTCACTTGAAGAATTTGCTCAACTTCCTAAAACTTTAACTATTCGAGTTATTAAGTACTATATTCCTAGCCCAGGGTTTCGTACTAAGTCTGTTGTTTTAGCCACAACTTTATTGGACTCAAAAGTTTATTCTACCACCGAAATTATACGTCTATATGGTCAGCGTTGGCAGGTAGAACTCGATTTGAGACATTTGAAAACTACTTTAGATATGGATGTTTTACGCGGCAAGACTCCTGAAATCGTCCGTAAAGAAATCTATGCCCATCTACTGGCATACAATTTGCTGCGAACTGTGATGTGGTCAGCGGGAATAACATCTAAAGTTGACCCCTTACGCTTATCTCTTCAAGGAACTCGTCAGCATCTAGACAACTTTATTCCACAGTTAGCCTCTGCTTCACCTCTAAAACAAGTTCAGCTTTATCAAACTCTACTCAAGACAATTGTTCACAAGCTGGTGCCAGAACGTCCGGGACGATGCGAACCAAGAGTGAGAAAGCGCCGCCCTAAGGCTTATCCCTTGATGAAGAAACCCCGTCAAGTCTTACGTCAGGAGGGTTTTACCGCTAACGCTTTTCCTTAACTTAGTGCCATTCGGCTATAAACCAGAATCGCCTGGAAGTAACTTACACAAATCTCCATTCTTTAGGGGTAATCAGCGGTGCCTTTCCGTGAGGCGAGCGCCACTCTCCCGTAGTACAGTGCCGCCAGAAACCGGCAATCCACCTACCCAAAATACAAACCTCAGCCGATAGCCAGCCTCCACGCCCATCGGTTGAAATATTGGCATGACGAGAGGCTGCTGGAGTAGCGTTAGGCTCGACTGGGGCCTCTGCAGGTGGCGAAGCTGGTGACGCTTGGGTCATTGATGGCTCTGCTGCCTGTGGACCCGTTACTGGTTTATCGTCCTCGGCTGCTGCTGGTAACCAATCCCGCGCTATGCCCCATTCCCCAAAGCGTTGCTGCAATGCACTCACCTGTAAAGGTGCGAGGGAATCCACCACAGCTTGCAGGTATGAAGGTTGGCGATGGCGCTCGAATTTTTCCAGTTCAGCGGGCTCACGCACATTTAAGAGCCAGTTGCGCCAGGTGCGCAGTGTGGCGCTTGGTATCCGAGGGACATAAGCATCAGGGTCGCGCCGGACGGGTAGCCCATCAGGTGAAGAAAGCCACTCGGCTGGCACCCAGTAACTCTCCCCGTCAAGCGGTTTAACTCTCAAGTAGTCGTGGAATTCGTGCTCAGTGTTGCGCCCAGTTACCATCTGCTCAATTTTGAGCGGTTTTTCAACTGATTGGTTCGCCAGCGGCTTGGCGGCGAAATTATCCAATGCCAACGATAGCAATTGGACTTCTTGACCTGGGGCTACCGGCTGGGATTTGGTAACACCCCCCCCTAGAAAATCATAAATACTAATATTACCGGGGGGGTGTGACGCGGCATCAGGTTCTCCGGGGTTATGTAGAAACTTAATCCACCACTCTGATATCAAGACCAAGGCGGGTGCATCCACTTGGGCAGTGCAAACTTGATGTCCCAGGTCGGTAACAAACTTTATCCACCACTCTGCGAAAAAGACGAGCAATGGTGCATCAGAGTGGTGATTATCTTTAATCTCCGCCTCAATCTTGGCCTGCATCTCGCTTGAAGTTAAATGCTGAAATCTTTTTGCCTCAACTTCATGCTGCTGCTCTCGCTCCAGCAACCGTTGTTCACGCACATTTTGGCGATGCATCAGCACAGCACTGCCAAACTGCCAAGATTCAGGTGCGATTTGGTAAAACCTTCCATCCCTAGTCTGCCGAGAAAGCTTACGCTTGAGCCCTACGGCATCACACAACTGCGCGTGAACCTGAGAATCAGACGTTTGCACAGCATCAAAGCGCTTCTCAAGTGCAACCACCTCACAAACCAGTTGCGCCAGGGGGGATAATTGGGAGCAATACTCGTCGGCTTTTTCCTGATTAGTGAACAGTTTAGCTTTTACTTTAGAAGTAATGCCACCTGAGAGAGCGTTTAACACCCATAAAGCTCCGAGGTGAGTGCGAGGAGTAAGCGCCGCTCTTATTGCCTTGTGCGCCAGTGTTCTGCCATCAAAGAGATAGCGCGGTGCAACACAAATGGTAATTCCCAAGATTTTCTTGATGTCTAGCGCCTTCAATCGCGCCCGTTCCCCTAAGGCCGTAAGAGATGTAATTGAGTATTCTTGTTCCGGGTCAATGAACTCAACTAACCCCAGGTCAGATAACAAGTCGCGCTGTAACTTGAAATGCTTCAGATCAGTAATGACATGATGCTTACGGCGATCGCTCAAGTCCATCCGCCGAGCCATATTCTCTGGATGGAGCAGTAATTCGAGCCGAGTCAGCTTGCGTCTTTTCTGGCCCACCTCATCAGCCTCGACAAGTTCGGGGGTAACTTCCATGCCATAGAAATCATGCAGCTCAAACTTTTGGATGGTGCAACGCTCGTAAAAATCGGGATTTGGTTTGTTTTTGAGCGATTCGTGCTGCTCAGAAGTTAGCAGTGGGGATACACATATTGTAGCAATTTCTGCGCCATCGACAATACGTTTGCGTTCCTCCAGTTCGGACTTAACTACTTGAAGCCCCGTCAAGAATTCCTCTTCAGGGTGCGGACAAACCTCGTATCCCATCCCTTCTAAGTGAGACTTAAATACTGACTCAATGTTCATCAATGACCAATTGCGACGCGCGAGGAGCGAAGCGACAAGTTGAAGAAACTCTGGATTATCAATCCCCACCATTCCGGTGTTTGGATCAATTTTCAGGGACAACCCATCAGCTTGGTTTTTGTGGAGGAAGTCACTAGCAATATTATAACAGTTAGTCTCAAGTCCCCTCCGTCCTTTTGGATTGATCCAGAAGCTGAGGGGTACGTTGGGCCGATAGCGATGAGCAATTTGCCCTAGTTCAGTGTGGGCCAGGGTGAAGCCGCTAAACAAGCATATTATCTCATCAAACCCATCAAAGTCAATGCTAACTCCTGATTGGATGGTAGAGTTGTAGATCATGTAGTCCAGGGGGCTGAACTTTAGCATGTTATTAATGTTCTTGATGAAATTTCGGATTTCTTTCTTGCCGCTATTATCACCATGAATTATTTGCCCTTTTTTGTCAGGGAAGCGAGTTTCTAATTGTAGAGCTAGGGCTTCAGGCAAGTTTTCAATCCCTTCAATCGTGTCGATTCCTGATAACATTGCCCCGGATTTTTTCACGGTAGTTTTCGAGTCGCAGCAAAAAAGTACCCGCAGCCCTGACTCTAGCATCTGGCAACCGTATTCAAATGCTGCTGATTGGTCAGAAAATTGATATGCTATTCTATCCTCGTTGGGCTGATATGTGTTCTTTAGAATGAATGGGGTTTCCCCTCTAAGGTGAGTATGCCAGTCAATTACTGGGCCACTCAGGTCAGCATCTGCCAAGATGTAGCGTTGGGCCGTGGCAACGAAGTAGGTGAATGTGGCTAAAATCCGTTCCCGATTACGCTTACAGGTGAACCCGGTGGTAAGGTGACTTGTTACCTGATCTGCCTCGTCCACAATCACCACATCAAAGCGCTTGTTTAGAGTCGGAACTCGCCAGAGCGAATCAGCGGTAATTACCAGCCGGGTAACTTCGCCTAGATTGATATCATCCTCGTTGTAGCAACGGCAGGCGTAGCGTCCGGCTAAAGCTTCAGCCAGTGAGATTGTGTTCGTCACGAGCAATAGCGACGTGTCTGGTGAGCTGACCATCTGGGCCAGGGCTTGAGTCTTCCCAGTATTCATTTGACTAACTAGACACAGGAAAGAATCATCTATCCCCTCCAGGTTCAGATAGCGCTCATGTACTATTCTTGAGGGCTTGTACCCTAACTTCCATAAAGTTTGTGGGGCAGGTGCCTCTTGTTTCTTCTGCCCCCAAACAAAAGCGTCTGGGTGCGGATTGAGTTCGCGCTCTAGACGAGAGTGCCATTCACGCTTACGCCGCTTGCTATCTATAGCATCTGCAATCTCCTCGTTTTGCTCTTGCTCCGCCAACCATTCCACATATTGTCTATAGGCGTCAGCATTGGGTTCTTCCCCTAATGGGTCAACAACAATGTCTGCTACATCCTGCGGTGTTGCATCTGCTAGCCTTGACCTTGTAGCTTCAGGATGCAGTTGGAAAAACTCATCGGGTGCTATAGCCCGTACTTCTGACCACCGACCGGCGACCAGCAGCTCGTCGATATCTTGGTGCTGTTGCTTATCAGCCTGCCCCCACCATAGTACCTCAACCGCATAGCCCCATGCCTGACACTGTTTGATGGTCTGATGGTTGGCAGCTGGGATATTGCTCTTGTTAGCTGTAGCTCCGGCGTCTGGTGCGAGTGCTACCCGCTGGGGTGCCAATCGTTCAAGATAGTCTCGGAGCGTGTCTGCCCCATAGTGACCAGCCGCCGCCGTGCCGATTACTGCAATGTCATGTAACCCCATCTGCCATAACATTAAGGCAGTTAGAGCACTTTTGAGCGCACCTTCGCAGAGAATTGCCAGGGAGATCCGAGTGGCATCAGGATGCTTCCAGCAGAACAGTGGCAGTTCACCGTTAGGCATCTGTGGCCCATTCCCCCCCTGACGTTGGCTACTGAGCCAGACGTATTTGCCTGGGGTGCCGCTATCAGTTTTTACTTGAGCGCCAGTAATCTTTCCATCTGGGTTAAGGGCGTAAATGGCAATTCCATCCACCCCGGCCAGAGCGCGAGTGAATGGGTCAACCCCTGCCAAATCAGGCGAGAGCCCCATGATTCTCTGCCCTGGATTCCAGGTAATGAGCGCTCCCAGTTCAAAAGCTTTCTCAACCTCGCCCTCAGTTAAGCCCCGCTCAACTAGAACTTTTCGGTGGCGGGCGATTAGCGTCAGCTCCTGGTTGACAAGCCGATATTGGGTGGAGCGCTCCTCAATACTTAGTCGCTTGGCTTGTCGTTGCGCCAGTTCTTGGTCGCGCAGTCGCCGCTTGAGGTCTTGCTCCTGTCGCCAAGCAGTTCGCTCCGCTTCATTCGAGTTGTCGTGTCCATCATCGGGAACAAACAGCCCACCCATGCCATTGCGCAAGGGCTTGACGAAGCGGTAACCGGGTGGAGCGTCCTGTTTACTACTGCCCCGCAGACATAGCACCCCTCTATTTAAGTTAACGAAGCAACCATGACCATTGTTGCAGACAGGGCAGTTATTATTTTTGCTGCTGCGGGTGCCTTTCAATTGGCACCTCCTCTATGTCCGACGTGGGCATGGAGTAGCAGGAATGACTTGGAAAGGTGAGCATCATGCTGCCAAGCGTCTCCACAAGGAGCTTGGTTTTCTTCCCGCCGAGCTAATGCTTGAATTAGGAAGGGATTGCAATTTTTTGGCATCTGTCGGTTCTCCGTAGTTGGAGCCGAGACAAGACGCAAGACCTACGCTATAGCAACAACGCTCCTGCACTGCTATAATCAGCAGTGAGTAAAGCCCCTCCAAAAAGCTTTTACCTGTTGCTGGGACTGCGTTTCTTGCGTCGTCCCGGCTTTTAATTTTTCACGCTTAAATTTTGATGAATTGTAAAAGCCTTAGCGTCCCCGGAACTGAATCACCTGATGATTTTCGGTTCTGTGGGAGTCGGCTTTGAGATGAAATTTTTCTATAAGCTGCAGATAATCTAACTGGCGGGGGGTCAGCCACTCCCGGCGCTGGAACAGATCGAGTAGCCCAACTTCTGCCTCATCCAGCTCAAGCCTGCGTAAATGCAGCACCCGCTCTGCTAGCTTTAGCATCTCAGCCGTGGGTACATCAACCGGCTTTAGATCGCGGGGGAATAGTTGCAATGATTCGGAGCCCATGTCAATACTCAGGCTCCCCATTTCGCCAATTTTCGTTACCTTTCCCCAAAATCCATTCCATTTCTTTTGTTCTGGCGAGGCGGCTTCGTGGCGCTCTATACGCACAAAAACGATATCACCTATGCGAACTGGGCAAAGTGGAGCTGATCTGACCAATAAGCATAGCTCGCACGGCTCAAACCTGATTTTGTCGGCTAGACCTTCAAAGCTAACCGAGATTTGTTTCTCCGGTGCCAGAATCTGCTCAACTCGCCCCCTTTGACCAACGTAGATCAAGTTTTGCGCATGGGCATGTGAGCTGATCTCTACCCAGTCGCCTATCGAGAAACCGGCGAAGCTTGTTTGAGATGGATCGCTAGAATCTGCGTTGCTAGAATCTTCGGAGTTATTTTCTTTGATCATTTTTACCGCCTGTCTGGGTGATTTAGCTTTACCACTGATTATTAAGTTGGCGATCTTCTGACGTTCTTCAGGGGGTTTCTCTGCCAGCGTATGAGCGGCATCTACGCTCTGCTCGTTAAGTACCTTACGGAGTACTTGGGCTACTTCCAAGTGGCCGAGGGAAGCTTCGGAGTCAATATTAGCTACGACCTTGGCTGCTTTGGCGTAGGTGCGACCAGAACCGAAACCTACACGATCAGCGATGTGATCGCGTGTAGTTCCTTTCGAAGTGAGCAGCTGTGGAAAATTTTCCATAGCTGCTCTGCCAGTACGGTTGTTCTGGGCAGCAACTGTTCGAATCCTGGCTTTGGTTTCCTCAATCTCTTTCCACGCTTCCCCTTCCCGCACCTTCTGCTCAGTGGATTTGAGCCTGCTAGAGTTCTCTAGTAACAGCGCCTCTAGTTCTGCCAACTCGTCCGCGAACTCCCTCACCTCCACTATGATGCTCTCCCACCCCAATGCCAATACAGCCTTACATCGCTGATGGCCACTGATAATAGTGCCTGTTGGGGTAATAACCAATGGCTTTACCCATCCAGACATGCGTATTAACTCGATTAGCTCAGTTACGTCCTCTTCTTCGCCATAGATAGCGGAGTTCTTTTGATGTGGCTTCAGAGTCCTGGGGTCATACTGCTTGAATACTGGTGGTGGAGTATCGACCCTTTCTTCTTTTCCCGGTTGACTGCTGCCTGGAAACGTTTCTGCGTCATCGATTGCCTTTTTCCTTACCATATTGAGTTCCCTAAAAATCAAGGATGTGCATATTCGCCCATAGGAATGGGCAATGCACTTATCCGCAAGTGGAAAAGCGTTGTGGTTGCCTTCAGTGCTGCGCCTGCCAGTAATGCTTCTACTAGCAAATAAATGATGCGCATTCTTTAAACCAACTGAGCTGGGTTAACTGCCTAAGCGGCGTTGCACGCTTGTTTGTAGCGTTCTTGTCCAGATGGAGTACGGATTCATTTTGACCCTGACATGTATAGGTTGACTTACTGCGCCCCGCATCTCTTCAGTGCGAACCGCGCTTAACCGTTAGATGCCGAGTGCCAACTCTCTAGCTACTATGTCCGGCACTAGGTCGCGATATCTGCTGTGCGTACCTTGCTCACTTGTGCTATAGCTTCTAATTCAAGCAGAGGTCTGTTGAAGATGGCCTTCTGTCTATCGTCAGTAACTATCGCTAGATGGTCATACGATGATAGAAGCTGTTTATTTGTTGGTGGGGAAATACCGTCATCCAGTCTCAGCGCTGCATCTCTGCCGTGATCAGGAGTAATACAACGGAAAAAAATTGTTGACTGATTGCTAAGCGCGAAAAAACAAGCTATAGTCATAGCAAAGCGGCCCACTTTAAAGGGCGGGTAAATGGATACGACTTCTAGGGCACCTGGGGCTAAAGCCAGGTGTCTTACCCATTTCTAGGCAAGACACTCATATCATACACCATCTGCGTTGGATTGCATACTGGCATACTTGCAATGGTTTAAACATGCGCCTCTCCAAAAATGCGTATAGAAAGCCGATGCATGGAAGCGCAGATCAAGGAGTTTTGGTTTCAGCATAAAGATTGCATTTTATTTTATAAGATGTGCAAGGCGCTTCCGGGCTAGAGCGTTGCCGCGTCCTTTTATGAGCCGGATCGCGGCTTTGGCTGAGAGTCGGGGTCGGACGACGCAATGAAAGGTTTAAGCTTGTTGCAGATATCTTCGATTTCATGGGGGATGATGCCATTCCCCAGCATCTTCTGGCGTTGAGTCTTACTAATCGTGATTTCTTTGCCGCTGGCGGTGATACCTTTTTCAGTTGAACCAACGGGCCAGCCCATTAAACGCTCAAACTCAGTTGCGGTGAGGGGACGCTGCCGACGATAACAAGTCGGGATTAACGCCGCCAAGCCATCCTTCAGTTTTCGGGGGCGTGCGCCGGTTCTAAGATGAGAGCAAGTTGAGGCAAGGGAACAAGCCTCTTCGGGAAGCTGGCTGGAAACCAAGTAATCTTCCCCCTTGTATTCAACCACCTTCCAGGCTCCACCGCCGCCCTGGTGTTTGCCGCCAGTGTTGGCGAGACTGCGCAGCGTGGGGGCGAGTTCTGTGTAAGTGCGATCGCCCGCCGCACCACGGTACATAACAGCAAGGCGCTTTCCAGATTTTTGGGTTTCTGCGCTTGGTGAATGCAACCATCCGCTACTGGTTAAGGTTGGAGACTCAACCGTTCCTTGCCAGCCACTGTTTGGACTGCCGATAACAGCATTCCAGTGGCTACCACATAGAGATGTTAGTGGTGGAGTTTCTTCGCACTTTAGGCGATCGCCACTGGAATACTGATCCAGAATTGCTTCCAAATCATCCAGGCATTCTTGCAGCGTTGGTCTATTCGGCTCAATCTTGCGACACTGCACATTCCCGGTAACGACCAACAACGAAAACTCGGGGGCGGTTTTGTGGCACCCAGCGATGTCCGTTTCTGATCTGCCATGTGCAGTCATACCCCACTTTCCCAAACTCCCAGAGGATGCGCTTGAAATCCGAGCCCTTATGGAAGTCCTTAACTGACTTCGCGATTGCACATGTCTCCTGTGTGATTCCCCATCCTCCAGTTTCAAAGCGCTGAATAATTCTAGCTGCCTGTAATGATGCTGGGTGGGAGGTGCTGCTAAGAATCCCTTCGACATTCTCAAAGATAAAGTACGGAGTTTTGAGTAATCGAAGAAATCTGAGTCCCTGATAAAACAAGCTTCCACGAGTTCCTGCAATCCCGGCTCTTTTCCCAGCAGTTGAAAAATCGGGGCAAGGCGCTCCGAAGATATAAAGCGACGGAACAGGGAGAGAGGAGATGAATTCGTCGGAAAGTTCCCTGATGTCTGCTTCGATAACTTGGCATTCTGGGAAACGCCGCCTGAAAACAGCGGCAGACCATCGGTCTTTTTCGATTGCCCACAGAGGAGCGTATCCAGCGCAAATGCTGCCCCAGCAGTCGCCTCCTCCCCCTGCGAAACAGTAGGCAGCGGTGAGTTGAGGCATGATTCAGTCCCATTCCCAAACAATATCGGTTGAAGTATGCCCATTTCTAATCAGATGGCAAATAGGTTGATGATGCTGCGGAGCTTGTAATAATCAACTGTTTGGAATGCCGTTGCAGATTTCCTTGCTTCTCAAGCTGCTGGAGAATTCGCGTTACCGACACTCGCGTCGCAGAGATCGCCTCTGCCATTTCCTGATGGGTCAGCGTCAAATCAATTAAGCGCCCCTGGTCAACATCGCGACCAAACTTGTGGCTAAGCCAGACTAAGAATTGCCATAACCGTAGGGAAACCGGCTGGCTGTGGAGGATGCTCAGCAGATGTTCAGTTTGCTGAAATTGACTGACTAATACATCTAGCGATCGCTCCAGCAGCATTGGAGACAACATGCTTACCTTTACATTGGTAACACATTGCATGAAGTAAGGATTTAGCCGGGAAAGAGGCGATCCCAGAATTTCCCCTGGCCCCCAGTATCCCAACGCAACACGCTGATTGTTTGGAGTCCGGGTCCACGTGCGGACAACCCCGCTTTCAACTTGCCACAGGCTATCTGTCGTTGGCGAAAGAAAGTCTCGGGTGCCAAAAAAATACTGGTTTGTAGAAGAATGTGGAACCGGCAGAGACAACAAACACTCTTCGAGTGTATATGTAGGCATTTGATTTCATTGATAAAGGGTAAAACTTGACATAAACGAATAGGTTTATTGCTGATAACACAGTTATCAGCCGGTGTTATCAAGCTCGATTAGTTGTCGCGATCAAAGAGAGTTGCAATACCCACTTTTGAAGCTTTCAAGATTACCCATAACTTCTATTTTTTTTGAGTGTTGTATTCGGACAAAATAAAAGTATCTGACAGTCCTTGCGCCCAAATATTCACGCGTCACATATTTTCGATTAAACGTGTGAATATTCGGAACTATTTTTTGGGAACGGTTAAACCTCGGTGCTCCAACATTTGACGCACCTCTGGACTTGGCATGTAGTTATAGCCAATGGAGTTATGCACCGAGTCATCAATAATCTGAGGAGTCAGCAGCACAATTACTTCTTGGCGTTGATTTGTTTTTTTTGTGCTTCTAAACAAAGCACCTAGTATAGGAATATCGCCCAAAATCGGCACTTTGACGACAGTTGATTGGTCTGAATCTTGAATGATGCCTGACAAAACTAAAGTCTGATTGTCTCGAAGGCGGAGCACGCCAGAATTCAGCGATCGCTCAGATACCAGAAAAATTTGTTGCTGACTACCTGTGCCAACGCCTATGGTAGTAGTGCCTGCCGGTGCGCGTACAATCGGAGCGACCGATAGAGCCACAAAACCATTATCGTCAATCCGCGATGGTTCGGATAGTCAGGGATAAACCTACGTTTTCTTTAGTAGCTGTTACCGTTTGGATGGCAGCCCCGGAAGTGATATTGGTTTGGTTTGTGACGTTTCCAACCACTTCAGAAGTCAGGTTGACATTAGCCTGCTGACCTGATTGGACAATTAATGTTGGATCAGTCAAAATCTTGGAATTACCACTCGTTATTGACGCTTGCAAGATAGAGAGAAACCTGTTGGAGTGTACCTGCAAACCCTGAAACCCCCCAAAATCAGGTTGGGAGGTCTTGCCAAAATTCAACGTGGCAGTGCCTTGAGAACTTTGAAACGAGTTATTGTTAATCCCAAACGAGAAGCTGGCGTTAGCCTGGTCGGTTGTTGTCAGGTTGACATCGACAATCTTGACGTTTACGGCAACTTGACGACGACGCGAATCAAGCTGAGTTAGTTGAGTCGTGGCAACATCAACTTGTTTCGGAGAACCAACCAATGTTACTGAATTGGTGCGCTCGTCTCCTATTGCCTGTAAACCCCTGAGTATCGGCACAGAGTCTTGGAAATTAACCCGCTGAGTTTCAATTCTCGTTTCTGTGCTGGTCTGGGTTTGAGTCGTTGGCTGTGGTGGGGCGCCCGCAGTACCTCCCGCAGCCAAAGGCACAGCCGTCACGCTGGTAATTACTCGTTCACGGCTGACGGCACTTTCTGCACCGAAGCCAACCAAAAAGTTCAGCGCGACTCCCACTGTGACTTGATTAAGTCGGAAGCTGCGCACGATAAGATTACGAGCCTGATTGGGCAGTGTAGTGCCGACTAAAATCGTTCGACCATTCCGGTTAGCTTGCAGACCGCTAATGCGGAGGACGTAGTTGAAGACGTCTTGAACCGACTCCTGAACGATATCCAGAGAAATCGTCGGTCCATCGGTGTTGCCCGCACCACTCGCGCCTACAGGACTAATAGCTGGTTGACCATATTCACCCGCTGCCGTATTTGCTGGCGTAAAGACAAGATTAAGACCGGCAGCACGGGCAAGCAGGGCCAGGACTTCTCGCGCTGGAGCATCTCGCAACACCAGGCGGGGAACACGTTCGGTGGTGCCCAGATCAATCAGAGCCGGGGAGGCATCGCTATTCGAGACGGCAATATCTCCCACAGGTGGTGCGATCGCTCTCTGATTGAAAGGTTGAGCCGGACTTCCTGCTTGAGCCGTCCCCGAACCCGACTGAACTGGTTTCCCATCAATCGTGAGCTGAGGATTTGGAACCATAACGCTTGGCGTTTGTGTACTCTGGCTTTGGGCTATTTGAGGTCTGGCTGAGGAGTTGGGAGGTGCAGTTAGAGTGGAGGGGGTTGCTGGGGCACTAGCCGCCGCCGTTCCTGATCCTGGGCTAAAGCTGAGGGTAATTCCTTGGGCGGATCTTTGGGCAATTTGACCACTGGGGGCGCTGCTGGTACCAATGACTTTGATCCGGATGGTATTGGCGTCGAGTCGCGTGATTGCGACCGAGTTAATCCCTGGGGCTGGGTTTTGAAAGCGGAAACCGTTGACTTGAGGTAAGCGCAGCTGAGTATTGACAATATCTTCCACTAAGACCTGACCCCGAGTGCCAGTGAGAATTTGGGGACGAGCGCCCGTAGAAGTTTCCAGAACTAGATTCAGGCCACCAGCTGTTGGATTCAGCCGCACCCCGATTACCTGAGTGACTGCCGCCCATACGGGCTGAGTCCCTAGTATAGCGCTCGCGGTGCTGACCAATAGTGGAAAACTACAATGATGCTGTTTCACTTTACCCTCCCCTATGAACCCCCCCCTTAGTACATGATTACTTTGAGGCAAGATCGCATAAGCGCTTACTAGGTTTAAGCCTTCTAAACCAGAGCAGACCTGCACCAATGGCAAAGGCTATTGTACCGAAGCCAGCAGTTGGCTCTGGAACGGGCGTGGAAGCGGTGTCGCTAACGTTCTCCGCTTTTGCACCGAGGGCGCTGCTCAAAGTTAACGGAGCAGCGCCAGTAGGTTGACCGTCTACAGTGACAGTCCCATCAAAAGAATAATCACTCCAATTGCCATCGCCATTTGGGTTGGCACCCGGAGTTTCAAGCGTAAAGGAATTCACCCGAAGGCTTATGCTGTTGATGGTATTCCCTTTGAGATCGGGATTGCCGCCAAACAAAGCACCGCTTTTAGTTGAGAAAATCTGGGAAGTGCCTAGTGTTCCCAAACCGAAAGACAGTGTTACTTTATGGGGGTTTCCTGAAGTTAAGGCGGCGGCAAAATCGTTGAAGTTGGAATCATTTTTCGAAGTCGCAGTAAATGTCTGACCTACATCGGCAGGGGTGATGCTCGTGTCATTGAACAATGGTGCATTGGTCGCCGGAGCGGACGACCCTGGCCCTGGCCCCGTTGCCGCTGGAGCTAGAGCCAATGTGGGGTGAAACTGCTGAAAAACATCGCTAATGCCACCACTAGCCGTGAAATCTTCGGTGCCAAGGACAGCCGCCTGTGCTCGGCCTGCTTCTAATGCGAGCAGGGCAATGGCAATGGCTAAAGCTAGCTTTTGGGGATTGGCGGCTGGATATTTTTTGGGGGTATGAAAAGTACGGACATCTGAATTGCTCATGTTTTGTCTCCAAAGAATTTGAGGCTTGACTTGGATACTAAACTGACGGCTAACTGGCTTGCTTGCCTATCAATGAATTTGGATTTTGCCAAAAATTTGCTAATTCAATTGCTCTTGGCCTCCATTGGGGATTCAACCTGAACATCCGCCGAGGTCGTCCGCGTCCCGGCGCTTTCTGCCAGTAAGCAGTGATGGCGTTTTCAGATTCTAGAAATTCCAGCGCACTGTAAAGGACGGTATCAGAAAGCAGATATCGCGGGTTTTCGATCTTCAGCCGCTCAATCAGACCTGTAGGGTAGGACTCTCGTTCCAACAAAACTGAAAGGACATAACACACCGCTAGTTCGGGACGCAAATAAGCAGGAGATGGGTTTTTGAAGAACTGGTAAATTTGTTCTATTTTCATTTTTTTTTGCCTCGATAAAACAATTTTACTTTTTAGCAGCTTTAGCAGCCCGTGCTGATTCCTCCGAGCTGACTGGCATTATTGCCTGCAACTGGAAAAACGTATTAATTAGAGCAGGGGCGCCGCGAACCACCTGGTATGAAGCGTCAGTAGGCGGTGTGGGTGCCAACGTCGATTGATAGTCTTTAATCGTCAACAGAGGCTGCATCCGCTCGATATTTCTAAGAATAGATTCGGTTTGTTCAAAGGTTCCGGCAAAGGCGATGTTGAACACCCGGCGTTTGAGCCTACCGTTAACACGCGCTCCGAGTGAACCATCCGCTTGAGCTTCATCCGCCTGATTCCCTGGCACAAATCGCTGTAGTTGCGCTCTAGCTTGATGCTGCTTGACCAAGGCATTGGCAGATTCAACTATGCGGTTGAGATCTAGCAGCAACGTATTTAAGCTTTTTTGATTAGCAAACATAGCCAACACCTCTCTTTGCTGATTTTTTGCCTGTGCCAGAGCAGTTTTTAGGGTATGAGTCCGTTGCAGTCCCACTTGAATACGTTTAACTTGCGTCTGCTTCTGTGCTAGGGAAGCTGCCAGGAGCTGATGGTTTGACCAGGCTGGCATGAGTTGATTTAGGGATAGGCAAATTCCTCCGCCTATTCCTAAAACTGCAAACAGAGCACCACTGAGTTCTGGAGTCAGCGTAATACCGAAAGCACTAGGGATATCTGTCTGAAAGCGCAATTCAGAGAGAGCAGGATAAAACTCTTGCTCTCTCTGAACAGCTTTAATTTCAGGAATTATCGTTTTTGGGCGCACCTTTCATCTCCAAAACTGAATTAATCTATACTAATTGTTTCAGGCTGAGGAGTAAATCTTCGTCTTTACACGGCTTAGTAAGGTAGTCTGCTGCACCGAGAAGCTCAGCTCTTTTACGACTTTTTTCATCATTATTCGATGTCAGCATCACTACGGGGAGAGCTGAGAATCTTGGGTCTGATTTAACGTGGGTCAAAAATCCATAGCCATTAAGATTGGGCATATCAAGGTCGCAGATTACGGCACTAACGCCTAACCCCAACTCAAGTTTATCAACAGCTTCTTTGCCATCAATAGCAAGTTCTGGTAGATATCCCGCTGCTGATAGGATCGCCGAGACTATAGAGCGAATGGTGAGTGAGTCGTCTACAACTAAAATAGTATGTTTTGGCGGAGTCGGTTCTGTTGCCGCTGGGATTTTATTGTTCGAATTGGATATTTGGGGTTCATGAGCAGGAGTAAGAGTGCCGAGAGCAAAGTCCTGAATGTGGCTATTCTTGTTCTTATCCAAAACTTTTCCATTCGACTTAGCTGAGCCATTACAATAACCATTTTGGGAACTAGCTTGACCCTGAATAGAACGATAATTGGAATTGCCATTAAATCCGTTGAAGAGCGTCTGATTGGGTTTTGTACTATCTGCTGATTCTTCAGCTTGAGTGGCATCACATTGATCTGCTAGTTGCTCAATTTCTTGGCTCAACGCAAGTAGCATTTGGGATGACCGCTCGTGCTGCCGGAGCAGCTGAAGAATCAGTTCTGAAGTATGCTCATGCTCATCGTTAACGAGATTGAACAGTTCCATTAAGTGTTCTTTGTTGTTGCTGTCAATCCCAAATTGTTTTGGATGAGAGTGATCAATACCATACTTATGATTAAGAGCCAAGGCTGATTCTGGGTTTAGTTCCGAGAAATCCTCAACCTTAAATCTCGCTGACGGCAGAATAGAAAGCTGAACTGGAACCCTTGATGAATTTTCAATTTTTTTTTGCTCGGAGGGCGCATCCTCCCTAGTGTTGTCTAATTGCTCAGTCAGATCATCAAATTGGCCTGACAGCACCGCCTGTTGCATGCTCCGTAGTTTTTGCAGGGAAATCGGAGCAAGAGCTTCAACTCGCTCAGGGAATGCTGACAGCTCTTGAATAATTGATTCACACAGGCGACTCCAGCCAACAAGCTGCAACATTTCCCCAAGCTCGACCAACGACTGTATAATCGCTAAAACTTCTTTGAATAAGCAGGATTTATCCGCCTGCTTTAAAACCGACTCTAGAAGGTACAAACACTGATCTATCTCGGTTTGAAAAATCAGGGCTACCACCGATTGAGATTCTTTTAGTGCTGAATTATCAGTTTCAGCGGGAGTCAGCTCTTTTAGAATCAAATCCAGTTGCTCGAAGAGGGGATGTGCCTGAGTTTGTAACCATTGTCCATCAACTTTTTCTCCCTCACGATTGAGGCCAAACACTTTCCAAAGCGTCTCTTGAGCAAGGAGGAGCAGGTATTCCAGTTCAGAATTTCTCTTCGGAATGCGATCCTTAAAGACTTTGAAAAAACCTTCCATCCGGCAAGCCAGCTCACCCAGGCAATGAAATCCCGTCATCCGAGCGCCGCCTTTAATTGAATGAGCAGCAAGGATTACAGCATTTAATTCTTGCTGCTCTAGGCGGGATTCAGCGGCTAATTGATAAATTGCTGATTGGATTGTATTGAGATGCGTCTCTGCTTCTTCTAGAAACACAAGCCGAATTTCTGATGCTTTCGACTCTGGCATGGTATCAATCACCTGTTTTGCCCCTAGATTTTTCCCGGACATTATGAGTCACGCCTAAGTATTGAATATCTCTTGGTGCTGAGAGCCGATGCCAAAAATATGGGGGAACCCTCTTTTAGGTTATTTGTCGGTTCCAGTAGGATATCTGTGGTGTTAAGGGTTCCCCCATATTTTTCAGGCAACATTCTAGCCTAGAACAACCTAGTTGACGGCTGGACTCATAATGTCTGGTTTTTTTGTAACCCTGCGCTAAGAGAGAAAATTTCAGTAAAAATGAGCGGCTATTGATAATTTTAAGTTTAGTAATATTTTGATAGCTGTTTTTATTTTTTTTACTTAACATTTGCAGGATATTGTTGGCAAATTTTCAGACTAAACGGACTTCAAATACTAAACTCTATTCTAACAGACAACGAGATGATAGCACAGAGACAGAAATAATTACACAGCCTTTTAAAAAGATCCCCCGACTCCGACAGATATCCTCCAATGAAGGCTGTGTAATTATTTATAGTCATCCACTTAGCAGCAAGTATTGCAATCAATGGAGAGGCATGAATCCTGCATTCTCTATCAAGTGTTGCCCCTCAGCCGAGAGCATTATATTAGTATAAGCGATACCAGCTCGCTCAGAGTCAGTCCCGTCGCGGCGATAGACTACATATAAAGTGTAAGATAACGGATAACTCCCGGATTGAATAGCTCGAGTATTTATGTCTGCATTAATATCATAAGGTGGAACGTATTGATTCGGAGACTGAACTTTAGATATCGCCAACATCCGAACTGATTCTTGTCCCTTGAGTGCGGCAAAAGAGCCAAAACTAATCGCACCTGGCTTGGCACTAACTTGCCGAATAGCGGCATTGTAATCAGCAGCAATTACTGCATGTACGGCATTTACCGCTCCGGGGTCACTTTCCATTAATAAGGCGATCTCCGTACTAGTTTTCGGGTCAATGCTGATTGGCGTAATGGGCAAATCAGAACCGCCTACCTGGTTCCAGTTCGTGATTTTACCGAGGAAAATACTTTGAAGCTGGTTCAGAGACAACCCAGGAATGACGACCCCAGGATGCGTGTAGAACGGGATGGCATCAATTGCTATGGGCACTTGTTGCAGCGTGAAGCCACGAACTTTAGCCTTACTGTAATCGGAGTCGGTTAGGGGGAGCCCGGATAACGAGAAGCTAAGTATGCCGTCCAGAACCATGGATACTCCCTGGCGAGAACTAGGGTTACCAAAAGCCGGGTCAAGATATCGCATTCTGAACTGAGGCTGCGAACGAGTTAATATTTCAGCGCTGGCGGAACGCAATGGCGTAAGGGCAGAATCTCCACCGTAATTGAAGATTCCTTTCGGCGCAGGCACGTCAGGTATTGAAATGTATTGTTGGATGTTAGAAGGAGTAGCGGCAGAAACTGTAACAGGTAAAGATTTTTCTTTTTGGTTGAGCCGATAAAATCCCCCAATTAATAAAAGGGGGAGAAGGAATCCACCCAACAGAAGTATAATCATCAATCGAAAATACTTTAAAGTGGGTAAAGATTTTTTATGCGGACGTTTGTATTTAGTATTTGCTACATTGGCGCTTTCAGCAGCGGGTCTCGTCAGGGATTCAGGTAGGCCAAGTGCTGACGTAAGTGGTAATTCTATTCGTTCCGACTTTTCGTCAGGCGGGATTAATTTGAGTACTCCCGCCTCTTTCAGGGATATTACCTCACGAACCAGAGTCAGAATATCAATACCACGCATAGCAGCTAGATCCCAAACTGTGTGCCGCCCATCCATTAATGCCATTAATTCGGCTGTTGGGGTGTCACCGTCAGGCAAAGCTTTCTCCCAACTAAGTTGAGGCGCTAAATCGAAAGGATTGCCAACAATGTTGGCAGCCTGGAACATTTCGACAACTAGTCTAAGCTCCGACAATATTTTTTCTGGGTCGAATGTTGTTACTGGTGGAACTAATAATCCTTTGAGTCCACTTTTATAAAAATCTGGTGATGATGTCGAGCTATACCAAATGTCATAAATGGTTTCAGAAACTATTACCCAAATCAGTTGTCGCCCCTGAATCAAAGTTATTTTGTTTGATTCAATTAGCGTAAATAACAAATGATATTCCCAACAATCTACTGATTGCTGCTCATCAACGAGACCCAGCAACTTTTCGCCTTCAAGGCAAGGGAAATGCAATAAAACTTTTTGAAGCCAACGCTTCGAGTTCGATCTAGCCGCATAAAATATCCCTCCGTAGGAAAGGTAAAGAGAAAGTTTAGGGTCAAGTCTACAAATTAGTTGACCGTCAAATCGAGCTTGCTTAAAACCAACAAATTGTTCAGTAATTTTGTGATGATCAGCAGCTTTTAATATCATCATTTTTAAATAAGTTTGTAAAATCCATCAAAATATTTTGGACAATCTAACGAAAATTCTAGAGAAAATTTAACAGCTCGTTGAATTTTAATTCAACGAGCTTGAGACTCTAATTCTCGGCATCAACCTTGAAAGTACCAACAGACCTTTGCAATAACGAGTCTGCCACAACTGTATGTTGCAAAGAATCGCACAGATGACTGGACGAATCGCTGATGTGCGCCGAATTTTTGGCGATCCTGAGGATCATCTGGGCTAAAACCGCAGAGATTTGAGCCTGAGACATTGAGGAGGTAGCGACCGATTGAACCAAATCCTCGGCTCGGGAAGATTCATCAAGTATTTGGATTGAATTGTTTTTATGATCTTCGAGCGATTTGACCAGCTCAAGTGATTGCGCTGTTCCCAGTTCCATGCCCCTGGCTACTTCTGACTTTTGAAGTTGGATCTCGTCCACAAGTTGATCGATTTGTTTCGTGAATGCCGCAATCTGGCCAGCCAGTCCTCCAACTTCAGTTGCCACCACGGCAAAGCCTCGGCCAGCTTCACCCGCACGCGCTGCCTCAATACTGGCATTAATTGCTAAGATGTTGGTTTGCAGGGCGATTTGGTTAATTGAGAACACAGCTTTGGAAATCTGCTCGGATGATTCGCCCAAGCTGTTGACCTTCGTAGCTGTTTGGGCGACAGTTGAACGCAAGTTTAAGATGCTTTGTACCGTGCCATCCATTGCCGCACCTCCAGATGCTGCCGTGATAGAGGCGGCATGAGCGAATTCTAATGCTGTGCTAGCATTCTGTGCCACAGTTGAGAGCGATCGCATCGAAGCTGACACCGAATCAAGTATTTGTGAGAACGCCTTGGCTTGGTTTTTGGCATCTATTGCCAATGATGCGCTCTCAAAAGCGTTTGATCCGATTGAAGAGCTGACTTGAGCAGCGGCTGTTTTTACCTGAGTTACGAGTTGCCGCAGACTTTCGACCAAAAAGTTGAAGAAATCGGCTATTGTCCCAAATTCCCCTTCGCTCACAAGAGCGCTTACAGTCAGGTCGCCTCTGGAAACCTGCTCGAGATCATCAAGTAATTCTACCATCTGAACTTGGAGGTTTTCTTGTTTTCGGCGTTGCTCAGATGAAACTAGCTCTGCTTCAATGCGCTCTTTTTCCAGATGTTCTAGGACTCTTGCTTGTTCTAGGGCGATACCAATTTGAGCTGCCGAATGTTCAACTAACTTAATTTCAGTTTGCTGCCAAGAACGCCATTTGTTGTCATCAAAACAAATTAGTAAGCCAAACATTTCTTGATTTACAAATATTGGTAAGGCCAAGTTTGGCTTGACTGTCAAGCGTTCTGACAACTTAAGGCGACAATCTGGTATTGACTCAGCGTAGTTAAATATGGGTTCAGATTTGACGGCGTTGTCGCAGATTTCAACCCCTAAAGCTGGCTCACGACCATGCCCAACAGATTCTGCCAAAACAGCTCCTTCACCACTTGAATCTCCTAGACGATAAATCAATACTCGCTCTACTTTAAGTGCCTGTTGTAGTTCTTCAACGGCGGATTGATAAATATCTTCTAAGTCCAGAGCATTACGGATGGTAAGAGTTATCTTAGCAAATAACTTTACCCGTTCAGCGTCCTGGCAGCGCAACTTTTCAAGATCTTTTATCAATTCGATATCGTAATAACTCCTATCAACAATATCGTTCACTTCTTGAAAAAGAACGCTGATTTCATCTTTACCTGTAACCGGAGAAAATTCTACTTGCGGTTGCCCGGCAGTAACTGACTGCGTGAAAGAAGCCAGTTCGCGAACTGGCGAGGATAAAGTTTTAGCGGTTGGAACGATTAGTAGGCCAGATAGAAGCAACAATCCTCCACTTATGCCATCAATAAAAAGCGCTAAAGTTAATGTATTTCTCCACAATTCTGATTCTGGTATACCCACAAAAGCCATACCTACAGGCTTGACGTTAGGATTCAGTTCATGACGATGATCGTACAGAGGACTATATGCGCTTAGATAGCCAGCACCAAGCATGTTCGCTGATCCCGTGAATTGTTCGCCGCGCTCCAATACGGCGTCAGAAACAACGGAAGAAGCTCTAGTCCCTAGAGCTCGACGACTATCGCCTACAGGTACGTTAGTCGTAACTTGATTGTCGTGTGCAAATAAGGCCGCAGTGCTTATTCCTGTTGCCTCAGACAGAGTATCAACGTATGAATAGTTCCGGTTGAGCAATGTGCCCACAATTGCTGCTCCAACCACCTTGCCATCAACCTGAATGGGCTTGACCGCCATAATTGTTAACCCATTTTCGCCATTATCGTCATATTTGCTCTCAGGGAAAGGCTGTGATGATTCAGGCAGTCTCCAGCTATTTTGAGGCTGAATCCCTACGCTAGCTTGTTTCTCTAGGCCAAAATGACGCAAGATTGGGGGTGGGAGTAGCTCTGTGCCAGCTTTCATTTGTCCTGTGCTTAAGGCATCCTTAACAATCTGGATATGTCCGAGAGCTATACCTGGCGGCAGCGAAATTCTTACATATTTTGGTGCATTCAGCTCTTTATCTAATGAGGGCGTATAGGATAGATCCCCTGCTAGAATCCGAATATCCTGAGCAACTGTTTTGCCATGAGCATCAGTGAAAATCCGAAAACTCTGGCCGACCATATCATGTGGATGAGCGGCAAGAAATTTAGCCAGCACACTACGATTAGATGCCACTTCATTTTGGTCACTCAGATCAATGTCCGCCAACTCAGCCTTGTCTGCCAGGCTAATCGCCAGGAGTTGATTGCTATTTTTTACGCCCCCTATTTTTTGCTCCAATTTAGTCAAGCTGGTGACTAAAGATTTTTCGGCCTGAGCCGCTAAATGGTGCGAACTGATAACTACAGCCGCTTGTGTTAGAACAACAATTGGTAAGGCGGCGCTACCTAATAGGGCAGTCACCAACTTACTTTGAAGGCTCAATCCATCCCAGCGTTGGTGGACATTATTACAAAAGGATAACCAATTCTGCCTAATCTTTGGCAGCGGCTGTGTTAGTTGATTGTTCCGTTTAGAGTCAAGGCTATTCTGTTGAATTTTGCTGAGCAGCTCTTCACAAGTAATGTCTGACGGATCCGGGTTCTGCTTAAGTCGAAATGTCATAAGTTTAAGGATATGTTATTGATTTTGGCTACGGTTTGAGATGCTTGAACACCATTTTTAACAAATCAGTTTGCTTGAAAGGCTTTGCCAAATACCCTGATGCTCCTACGAGTCTGGCTTTAACTCGGTCTACAATTCCTGTATTTCCAGTAACCATAATAATCGGTGTATCCCGAAAAGATGAGTGATTTCTCACAAGCCCACATAATTCATAGCCATCTATCGATGCCATGGTTACGTCGAGTAGTATTAATTTCGGCTTCAGCCTAATAATCTTCATGAGAGCAGATACCGGATTAGAAATTAATTCGACTGAAAGTGTTTCGTCATCTAAATACTTCCTAAGCGTTGCCAACATTGTTGGGCTATCGTCTACACAAGCGATCGTATATTGCTGATCTTTTCTATTTTCCCCAATAAAAGACCTTGCCAGGAGAGCCTCAGTTGTCAAATCATTAGGCACTACAGTTAAGGTTTCCCCGACATTTTTCATCACCCTCTCCAGGGGTTGAGGAGCTATTGGATTGACTGTTGTTCCGGTAATTTTTTTGGCTGGTGCTTGAGTAGATAAAATCTGCCTCGAAGTTGCTCTAGCACTTGCCAGAGCACTTTCATCTACATTCTTTTCGCTACTTTTTAATGTAGTTCTTGAAAACTTTCGGCACTCTTTGACAAAGGTATTCGGAAGTTTATTGAAAGGGGGAATGGGGTTGTATAGTCTAATTTCTCCGACTTCTATGTGAGGATGTAAGATTTTGGCTAGTTCGAGTTCGTCCTGCTGGCTATTTACTCCCAGTTGATAAAAACTGCTGAATCCTTTTAAAGTTTTAGCTAGCTTGAGCGGTAGGTTAATGTGCGTTTTAGCTGGCTCTGAAAGGCAGGGACGCTGGTAGGGAGAGATAATTTGCGGCCCTAGTAATTGCCAGGCACTCAGTCGCCTTTGGCACTCTGATAATATTGATGGATGCTCAATTACAAAAGATGCAGGCAATACTTTTGAGTCGTCTAACCTGAAATATCCTTCGTTAACTAACAGCAGAGAGCTAATAAATTCAATGATTAATCCCTCTATAACCTTAGCCATTTCTGAACTGAGAAGCAAGTTCCCACTGACCCATTGGTCGAGCAAAAGATAGTCTTGTGATTGAGCGAGTTCCCATACGTTTATTCGCGCACGAGCTTCGTCCAGCCCCGGCATTTTTTTATGCCCTAACCGATTCAAGTGCCGTTGCAGGCGTTCGAAGGGATCTATTGAATGAGAGGCGAAGACAATTCTTCCTCGCTTGAAGTATACCGACCAAGTAACAAACTCATTGGCAATCTGTAGGTTAGTAGTTCTACCAGAATTGGACAGGTTTGACAACAAGCTTAACGTACACAGTCTTTGAAAGGCGGGGGGTTTATCCATATTTGAAAGTCAAAAAATCTTTTCCATTTTTCGAAAACATCCTTCCACCTCGGCCCACAGTTTTCCATTATGTGGGTCAGCTCTTAGGGCTTTTTTCAGATAAATTCTGGCTTGATCTAATCGCCCTTCGTAAAACAACTGGTGTCCCCATTGGCAGTAAGAGATCGCCTGCCAGCCCGGCACATCTGGATCTCCAGGTAGGCGTGCGGCTAAGGCTTCGACCAGTGCTAAAGCCATTGAAAACTTCCTGGCTTTCAAGAACTCCTGCAACTGGTGATGATTGCTCCACTTCAGATACTCATCTGATGACAAACAACTTGGAGCTAACTGAGCTTTTTTAGCCCCCTCTACCGACGCCAAGCTGTCTATGAAGTTCGGTGGTTCTAACCAATCAAGAATCGATTCTAGGTCTGGATGAAGTGCCATAAACAAAATTATTTGTGTCTCGCATTTCGAGGAGTAGGAACGAATGCTTTCCCTCTGGGGTTAAATCCAGTTGAAAGACTATTTTGTTGATTTACCTTCGCCAGTTTTTTTTCTAAATGCTGCACTTCTTGCTTCAAATCTATGTTGGCTTCTAGCCCTTTTATTGTTTCTTCAAGCTCCTGATTGAGCTTTAATGCATTGTTGAGCTGAAACTCAAGCAAGTTAACGTTTTGCTGACCGCCTGTTTCCAATTCCATCTCACTTACTGTAACTTTTTTTTGGGCAAGAAGTGCAATCATTCCAGATACCAAGTGTTTGCCTATTTCTGGAGTAACGACCGACAATGGTTGAGCACTATCTTTGAAAAAAGTAGTGAAAATAGACTTGTAATCGTTTAATTCTGCTCGGATATTATCGTATTCTTTGTCCGGCTTGTTGTCAAGAGATAAAGTAGTCTTATCGCTATCGTTATCAAGTTGGCGATCGCTTCTCTCCTGAGCCAAAGCCTGTTCCAATTCTGATGTCTGGAGCTGCAATTCCTGAACCTTCTCTTCCAGTTCCTGTTGGCGCTCTTGATTGACTTTAGCTTGAATATAACTTTTTTCTTGCTCGGCTGCTATCGTTTCTTGTATGCGCTCGTCAAACTCTTGTGGGGTAAAAATTAGCTTTCCGCTCAAATTCGACTGCTGCGCTCGCAACTCAGCTAATTCTAAATCTTTTGATTGCAATTGTTCAACAAAGTAACTTTCGGCTTTGGCAAATGCAGCCTGAACTTCCAGCGCATTTTTTTCTTGCTCTACTGCAATCGCTGCTCTCATGCTATCCTGAAACTCTTGCGGGGTAAAGATCAGCTTTCCGCTCAAATCGGACTGCTGCAATCGCAACTCAGCTAGTTCCAAATCCTTCTCTTGTAATTGCTGACCGAAAATACTTTCGGCTTTGGACAATGCAGTTTGATCTGCCTCTATTCGGATTTGGGCTATTTTTTGCTCTAGAGCAACTGAAACTTCCTGATTTAAGGGGCGATTATTTTCTTGTTCAGATTTGTTGTGAGCGCGTTCTTCATCAATTGTTGATGAAGGCGATGAAGATTCAAATCGAACATCAACAGGAATGGTGGATTGATTTTCACTCACCCCTTGGGTGAAAATTGTAGCAGTATTAGACGCAGCCATTTTTTGGGAGTCTTCACCCACGTTTCTTGGCTCTACTGTCTGCGTTCGTTCAGGGCATTTGTCCTTCGGTTCTTTAATCTTCTGTTCCGATTGTTTTGATATACTGCGAGGCTTATTAGCTACCTCCAATTGCTCGGCGGTGAACCAATTGGAAGTAGCCAGTCCCGAATCCGGCAGTCCTGAATCTGTCAGTTCTGAATCGGGGAGTTCCCATAGCCATTCTGCCTTCTCTTCACAATAATGAACGAGCCGCCCAATTTTGCCTTTCAAGTTCATATCATGAGGGTCAGACACTATCTTGGCATAACCATCGACGTGCAGCTCTCGTTTTTTTTCTTTCATGCCCCCGACTACAACTTCCTTCAGCCGCCCCTCTACAGCAGCATCTACTAGTTCCTCTACAGGAAACTTCATTAATTTTTTCAACCAACTAATTTGCCAGGACTGTACATCGTCGCGGAGCACCTTCTGATATCGCTCTTCTATAGTATTGAACCACCTACCAAACTTCATTATTCCTTTCGCCAGGTATTCTGCTCCAGAGCCGAGAGATTTTAGCCAAGCAAAAAATGCTTGCTTCCCCTTGTTTACTCCTAGTTGAGCTATGCACAAAGATTTAAAGCTCCATAGCTCATTGCTTTCATTCAGATTGTTATCCAAAAAATTTTTTAAAAACTTATTGAATCCTCCTTTGATCTTTAATGCTTGCTCATCCAAGTAAGGCATCCCAAAAATACTTGCACAGTCAAGCTCATTAGGATATACAGAGGTTTCTGTTGGGTAGGCGGTTTGCGTAGCGAACATCGTGTTAATCTCCTGTTTCAACGTTACTTGTTTGGAAAAATTTTCTGCCTATTGCGAAGAAAAGGGACCGACTAACCAAAACCAGTGACACCCGAAATCAGATTTCGGGTGTCACTGGTTTTGCCTTCTCTCATTCGAGAGAAGGCTTGACGGAGTGCTTGGGGATTTTCTTCACGGACAACAGCTCCTGTGGAAAACAAAAAAAATTTTCACCGAAATCAAAAAATTCACAAAACTTAATATTTTGAAGGCAAGGATCTTTTCTCTGCTTGGAGGTGGAGGTGACGGTGGTAAGTTTAAAGGAACTTGCGTAGGCTGTGTGCTAGTCATAGTAGGGTTCTTAGAGTTTATCTTTACCGTAAGTTAAGAAGAGATGACTAACAAATTGACTTGCAAATTTATAAGTCCCTCTATACTCCCATCTAAAAAACGAGCTATATTTCCCTCGTTTGCAACAAAACTTTACAAAATTGCCTAGATTGGGGTAACTCAGGGCTTGCCGCACCTAAAGTAATATTGACAATAGACACCATTTATGAATCAATCGAAAGTCAAGAAGAGGCTGTTCTTAGCTCCAGGGGATGGGGGTTACAAAAAACCTTGACATTACTGGGCAACCCTCATTTAGGGGATCTGTGGGTCACGTAGAAAAGCATGTTGTTAAGGGTTGCCCAGTAATGTCTAGTCATTCATCGGGGGGCTCCAGGGGGAAACCGATGGATAAATCCTCTCTTCTTGTCACAAGGATGTCTTATGCCCCGCACTTACGTGTCTCGGCATAAATTTTCTTTTTTCTCCGTGGATAAATCCTTTCTTCTTGAAGCCGTTTGGCTCCAGAGATATTTTCTTCTTTCCCCTGAAGCTCCTCTGCTAAGAGAGCCTAAGAGAGCCTCTTCGGTCACGCCTAAGTATTGAAGATCACGCGCGAGCTCTCGCATTCAGCCCGAGTTAAGGCTGGACTCATAATATCTGGTTTTTTTGTAAGCCCTGCGGTGTTAAGGAATAGTAAAAAAATCTTTTCAAATCCAGGAGTTACAAAAAAGTTATTCAAAGTTGGTGCTTTTGGGTTGCTTAGTAAAAATGAGGGTAACTATTGTCGAGTAATAAAGTGTCCAGCCGTTTATTGAAAATATCGTGGTGCGCCTATAAAACACAACGTTGACGGCTGGACACTTTATTACAGAATCATCTTCGGGAGGGTTTAAACCAAAAGACATGCTACATGACAACTAGATTATTCAAAAGAACCCTCCCTCATTTTTATAGCATCGGCTCCCACGCCGTTTATTGAAGATCTCTGGTTGCGCCACTAATAACCCTAGTTGACAGCTGACCAACAAGAACCAAGTTTCAGCTCGGAGTGATATTCGTGAATATAAAAGAAATTTAATAGCTTTTGTCTCAGTTATGGTAAGCTTCTTTAGGTTTGGATTGGCGCAGAAGTTGGACTGTTGGGTATCGGCAATCAACTCGCTTGCTTTATAGGCCAGTGTATTCTCCTTCATAAAAAAGGAGAAAGATTTTCGCAGTCAAAAACAAAAGTTTACACGCACCGCAGTGAGCGAGAGTCAAGGTATTTTGTCAGATTCAGGAATGGGAAAAGACAAGTCTGTGCTAAGGAGGTAAGAGCTAATGTCTAAGAAGAGTTTGGATGATGTTAATGAATATCTCAATAAACTTGTGGCCGAAGCTTGTGCCCACGCCAGAAAAAGTAAAGAGCGACAGAAACCCCTTGGGGAGATAATTAGAGTTGTAATGGAATCTGAGTATCTCTGGTGGGAGAATACGCCTTATTATGAAGATGCGTTACAACAGACTTGGGCGTATTTCTGTAACGCTCCAGAGCGATATAATCCTGCGGACGGAACTGTTCTTAACTGGCTCAACATCTACTTGAAATGGCGATTGTTAGATTTCCGTCAAGCCGACTGGAAGGCGGAAGTAAGAGGAAGAATTGTTGCCAAGAGCGGAAGGAAAGATTTGAGGAAAGAGCTGATTGAAGTAGATGATGAAGAGATGGAGGAGATGATTGCTCGTCCCGATATACCGAGTATTTTAGAAGAAACCCGTAGATGGGTTGAAACTGATCCCTCCGGGGAGCTACGCAAGACACATATTAAAAACCGTCCAGATGTAAATTGCCAAGTTTTAATTTTGTTGCGCTTACCCCCAGAAATTCGGTGGGGAACTATTGCTAAAAAATTTCAGTTACCAAAGTCAACCGCACCAAACTTTTACAAACGTGAAGCCTCACCACGCTTAAGAAAATTCGGGCTGGAGCAAGGATATTTAGACTAGACAGACTTTATAGAGGAACACGAACGTGAGTTATAGCATTAAAAAGCTTAAGTCAAAGGCGATTCCAATGCCAATTACCCAAGAGTCGCTAGGGATAGCGCAGATGTTTGCCGCAGAACAACCTACTCTCTCAAAGCGACGGCAAGTATATTTGAATACACTTGCCGTATGTATAGTAAATAGTTATATGGAGCTGATGCAAATCCCAACTGAATTAAAGGCCAGCGATAGTTGGCACCCAGTCCTTCGCCTTTGTGGGGATATGGCAGATCTAAAATTAGCTGAATTAGGGCACTTGGAATGCCGTCCTATAAAATCTATCCCTTTAAGCGAAGCAGTTACTGTACTGTGCGATCTTCCAGAAGAACTTCCAGATGAACGAATTGGTTGTATGGTTGTTGAGATTGATGAAGTTCGCCGTCGAGCCAATCTATTAGGATTTGCAAAAATTGTGTCAAGTGGAGAGTTGTTGAGTAATCAGTTATTCCATATGGACGATTTCGGGGAATATCTAGAAGAGCTTAGAGCGGAAAAAGTAAAACCGTCTAAAGAGCTAGTAAATTTACGGCAATGGTTCCAGAACATTTTTGAAGCAGCTTGGCAACCGGCTGAAGCGCTGTTAGAAAGGAACTCAGGCGATTTAGCTTCGGGATTCAGAAGCGCTTCATTATCTACTTCCAAATCCGAGCTGAAGCGGGCGAAGCTAATAAAAATCTCAGGCAAACTGGTAGATGAATCCGTGGTTTTAGTTG
>JAABUQ010003390.1_pt1 | contig 29280 bp, 28 predicted proteins | sample 5560001 | NCBI WGS metagenome assembly JAABUQ01 (sample SAMN10711888, study PRJNA513371) | rock metagenome | isolation source: Antarctica rocks | place: Antarctica: Victoria Land, Finger Mt nord | collected 2015-12-18 | reverse complement strand
ACACGCGCGACAAAATGGACAAAAGCGTGCTTTTTCCCGACCCGTTGCGCCCGATCAAGGCGACCGACTCGCCCGGCGCGATCTGCACCGTGACACCGTCCAGCACGCGCCGCGTCTCAAAAACGCCCAGCCCTTCGCGGCGCGCCAGCGAACGCGCCCACCCTGCCGCCTGGCTTTTCAGCGACGCATAAGCGCGGTGGTACACCCGAAACTCTTTCACTAAGTTGTCCGTTTCAATCGCAAACGGCGTGGGCGCGAGGGGCACGCTCAGGGCCTTTCCGTGAACCGCCACTTCTGGGCGTTGAAGTAAGCATACCCCGCTAGACAAACAACAACGGACAGCAGGCCCGTGATCGCAAAGTAACGCACGTCAAACGGCGCGCTCAAGACCTGACGCTCTGCGCCGCGCGCGGAAATCACGGCAGGGGCGAAAAACACCTGCCGAAAGGCGGTCACGATCCATGCCAGCGGGTTCAGCAGGTACAAATGGTACGCCAGCCGGTGCCAATGTTCGGGAATGCGCGGCGAGTAAAAGATGTTTTCGGGAAAATAAATGATCGGCACGAGGTAAAACAAAAACGTCATGCCCGACGACACGATAAACTTCACGTCTTCATAAAACACATTGGCCGCGCACACAAAAAAGCTGACCCCCAATGTCAGCAGGAACAGCTGAACAATCAGCAGCGGCAGCCACAGGAGTTGCACGGGCGGCAGGCCCGGCCACCCCAGCCAGAGCGGGGCCACCACCCACCGATACAGCACAAACACAGCCAGGGAAATACCCAGCTGCACGCCGTTCTGGCAGACCGCTGCGATGAGTGGGATTTCGCGGGGGAAGTAGACCTTCTTGAGCAGCGGCAGCTTGACCAGCACCGACATCGACGAATCCAGCACGGATGTCTGGAAGAATGTCCACGGCAAAGTCGCGCAGAAAATATACGCGCTCAGGTTTTTCGGCCCCGACCCCAGGATATACCCAATCGCGACCGTCAGCACGAAGACTTGGATCAACGGGTTGACCATTGTCCAGGCAATGCCCAAGACCGAGTTTTTGTAGCGGATACGCAGATCGCGCTCCACCAAAGTCCGCACCAGGTGCCGATAGCGCCACAATTCGCGCAGCTCGTCGCCGACATGCACCCTGCGCGGGGGCGGATTGATGGTAATTGTCTGCGGCTCCGCTTCGGCCCGCGCGCCCCCCGTCATAAACCCTCATTCGCCCGCCGGCAGGGACGGACACCCGGCTAAACCGTGTCTTCGTCGTCCGCGCCGTCCGCTTCCAGCACGTCAATATCGCGCGCGCGGGCCGGTTCCAGCAGCTTCAAGAGTTCGGTGCGTGGAATCAAGACCTTGCGCTTGCCCGCAATGCGGAACGCGTTCAGCTTGCCCTGCCGAATGTAGGAGCGAATGCTGGACTGGCTCAGCTGCAAGTATTGCGCGGCCTGTTCTACGGTCATCAAGTCTCTGGATTCAGACTCCATTCAGGCGTAATCTCTCTCTCCGTGGCGGCTCTTCGCCCGCGTTTCGGGTCAGCAAAGCGGAGCCTCATCGTCAGCAATGCGCATGTTTATGGGTGCAGTATAACCCAATTGCCACTTCTTGTCAACAATGCTCACCTGCGCCACTTTCTGCGCAAGCGCTGCAAAGACTTTTGGCGGGCCGGTTTGTCGCCTTCAGCGTCCATGAATGACATTCTCAGGCCGGGGGTATAAAACCCCCGGCAGGGGCCGAAGCCATGTCCTTCGGACATCTGAAGGACAGCCTTCGGACACCAGACCAGCCTTTCCATCTTTGTCTTATGCCCGTGAGGGCATGGCCGCGTCTCTGCCGGGGGTTTTATAGTCCTCAAAACCCAGGGGCTTGCCCCTGTGGAGCCAGGCCCCCGGCAGTGTGAAGCCACACCCTCACGGGGGTCACGCACACGCGATGGAACCGTGCTTTCCATCGGCCCCGCTGTCGGGCTGGGGAAGCCAAACGTCCAACTGGCAGAGGCACAGGAGCCACAGGACGCCAACGCAAGAGCCACAGGACGCCAACGCAAGGCATGAGGTAATGAGTCAATACCCTGGGGCTTGCCCCAGTGACTTTTATACCCCCGGTGCAAGCCTAGGCGAGTGGCTGCACACCCCCGGCCCAAGCCCCTGCTCAGGATTTGATACCCCCGGCTTGCCGCTCTTTCTAGGGAAGCATACTTCCACTGCGTGACATCAGTTCCTAACATTGCTCGCACCACCCAAGGCGCATCGGCGCTTCCCTGCCCAGCGAGTAAAGCGTTGCCAGCGAATGCGCAGCCGCCCCGCACGCCATCGCGCGCTCGTCAGGCCCCGCCTGCGCGCGGGCGAGCGAGCGTTTCATGTTGAACTTCAGCCATGCCAGCCACTTGTCCGGCACGGCTTGCGATGCCAGCCTCAAATCCTCCACGGACACGGGCCGCGCCTCACGGTAGCCCTGCACAAACGCAAAAAACGGCTCTGCCGATGGCCTGCCCGCCGCCTGTCCGGCCCAGTTGAGGGCCGTGCCCATGACTTCCAAAGCAGGCGCAAGCGGGCCTGCCCCTTCCCAGTCCAGCAGCCAGGGCGTGACAGCGTCGCTCCACAGCACGTTTTTCTGGTCTAAATCCCGATGTGTCCACATTTGGGACGTGCCCAGGCTGACCATTGCCTCCTGCGCCTCGCGGCCCCAGCGGATTAAATCGGGCCGCGCCTCCGCAAGCGCGTCCGCCCAGATAACCCCCTCCGCTTTGGCTTCCCCGGCCAAATCCGCCCATTCTTCTTCGGGATGGGCTTCGGTGCCGGCATCCGAAGTTTTGGATGCGTCCAGTGCAAACCGATGGATACGCCCCATCTGCAAGCCGATCAGCCGCGCCGCCTCAGCGGAGGACGGCGTGGGCGGCAGAGTCACGCCCTCGCGCCAGGGAAACAGCGCAACTGTTGTTTCCCCCACTGTCAGCTCAAACAAAAAGTCCAGTCTAACGGCGCATTGGTCACGCAGGCAGGGAATGTTTTGTTCTACCCAGCAAGTCCGCAAAGCGAACAACGCCCAAGGGACAGCATCTCTTTTGAGATGCTGTCAGGAAATGGCAGGGCAGGCGACGGCAAGCAAAGCGAAAATCTCGTCCGCAGACTGGGCACGCTTGATGGAGTCAAAGCCGGTGAAGCTGCCATGCCTGGCCGCAATCTTCAGCCATTGCTTCAGGCGGCAGACCAAGACGGGGCCGGTCTCGCCTTCAATGCGCTCTGTCCAGGCGGCTAAACTCTGCAAAGACGCCATCCAATCAAAAGGGCTGTCGGGCGGAGCGTTGTCCGTGCCCGCTGCGTGTTCGGGGGAAGCCATGCCCAATTCGCAGGCGATTTGATGGGGAAGCCGGGGGTCTGCGAGAGCGCCGCGCCCCAGCATAAAGTGGGTGCAGCCGGTTTCTTCCCGGCAGCGGCGGAAGTCGTCCACCGACCAGATGTCGCCGTTAGCGACAACCGGGATGGGGAGGCGCTCGCGCACCAGGCCGATAGGGTGCCAGTAGGCCGGAGGCGTGTAGCCCTGCACGCGTGTCCTGCCGTGGATCGTGATCCAGGCTGCGCCGCCTTCTGCGGCCATGTCCGCGTTTTCCAGGACGGCATCCGCCGTGTCCCAGCCCAGCCGCATCTTGGCGGACACAGGGACATGAGCGGGCAGGGCATCGCGCACGGCGGCCACAATCTCCCGAATACGGCAGGGGTGGTTGAGGAGCGCCGCGCCGCCATCATGCCGGTTGACGGTGGGAGCCGGGCAGCCGAAGTTGATGTCTATTGCCTCTGCCCCGGCCTGACAAGCGCCCCAAGCGGCCTGCGCCATTCGTCCGGCATGGCCGCCGAGCAGTTGCACCTGCACGGGCAGGCCATTGGGTGTTCTGCTGCCGTGGTGCAGTTCGGGCACATGCCGATAAAAGACGCGCGTGGGGGGGACTTCCGAACTGATGCGCAGAAACTCGGATACGGCAAACGTGAACGCGCCGAAGCCGGCGCAGACGGCCCGCATAGGAGCATCCGTCAGCCCCTGCATGGGAGCGAGAACCAGGGCCGGCTGATGGGAAACAAGCATAGCGGGAAGTTCCAAAGGCGCTGCGAGAGCAAAAAAGGGGGCGCGGCAGACATAAAAAAAGCGGCCCGCCCCTCGGGCGACCGCTCTTTCGCTTGCACCGTACTTTTGCAAACGTAACTGTATTATGGCATTTCAAGCGCTTTCATTCAAGAGGTGGCGGAGAAATAGAAACCAGACGCACCGCGCCATATTGGGTGTCTATCTTCGCTCTTTTGATGCCATAAGCAAGGATAACTATGCACCCAAGTGAGAACGGCATTCACTTTTCTGTTGCAGGACTGTCTCGCAAACACAAGCATACGGAAGACGTTAAGAACTAAAACCGGCGGGCAGCGCGCCGATGTCTTCGTTCCAGAGCGCAGGGTTGTCCCGGATAAACGCCGTCATCAGCTGTTTGCACTCAGCCAGGTCTAAGTTGACGACTGCGACGCCATGCTCCCGCAGAAACTCCGGCGCGCCGGGGAACGTCTCCGCCTCGCCGACAATCACGCGCTTGATGCCGAACTGCACCACCGCCCCCGAGCACAAATAACACGGCATCAGCGTGGAATACAGGGTTGTGTCCCCATAATAACCGACCCGGCCTGCATTGCGCAGACAGTCAATCTCCGCATGCAAAACCGGGTCGTCCTGCTGCACGCGCTTGTTGCAGCCCTTGCCCAGGACACGGTCGCCGCGCACCAGGACGGAGCCGATGGGGATGCCGCCCTCGGCTTGTCCCTGCTCGGCCTGGGCGAGGGCCAGACGCATAAACTGATCCATAGCCTTTTCCTACTCCCTCTCGCTTTTGCGCTCAATCGGCCTCAAGACCAAGTAAGCGACAGCCGCCAGCAGGATGCCCAGCTCAAAGCCAATGTCCATGCCGAACGGGGGATTGATCTTCTTGGCGAGCGGCCCGACAAACATCGTCTGCGCCGCGCCCAGATACACGCCCACCAGCCCGATTGCCATAGAAACCAGGGCCGCCCAGCCGCTTGGCAGGCGGGAGCGCGTGTTCCAGTTGTCGGGATTGTAGCGGCCCCGCCGGATGACAAAGTGCTCCAGGGTTAAGATAATCGCCCACGGCCCCAGCCAGTACGCGATCAAAAGAAGAAAGTTTTCCAGCGTTTCGTTGAAGTGGTGGGAAGACGCGATGGCGATACAAACATAGATGACAGCCCCCAGCACTGTCCAAACAGCGCGGTTGACACGCTGCGCGCCCCGCCCCAGCACCTGCATGGACAATCCTAAACTGTAATCATTGGGGATGTTGTTGGCAATAATGCTCAGGGCCAGCAGCGCCAAAAGAAATGTGCCGAAGCTGCCTTGCGGCTTGAGCACGGCGGCCAGCAGGTCGCCGCCGCTGCTGCCTTTGTACGCCGTGGTCAGAGCCATCCCTAAGATTTCCAGCAGGATGCAGGGCAGGCTGACGCCCAGAAACGTCAGCCAGAAAATGCGCGGCGCGGGGGTATCTTCGGGCTGATTGACATTGTAGTCGGCGGCATACGAACTCCAGCCCGTCGCGAAGCCATACACGGCCCCGCCGAACGAAATAAACGACGCCCATTCAGTGAGGGTAAATGCAGGCGTCGCCACCACATGGACATGCGGCCCGGCCACAACGACCAGAAAGGCAAAGATCAGGGCCATCGGAATCCAGGCATAGCGCTCATACCGATGCACATAATGGTACCCGTACAAGCTGACCAGAGTTGTCAGCGCCGCCAGCAGCAGAATGCCGGCCCAGTTGGGCAGGCGTCCGCCGCTGAGCGCGGACACCAGCCGCGCGCCGACAATCACATTCACTGTCGACCAGCCGATACACGCGGCGACATTGAACAGCGCCATAATCGCCGCGCCCACCCACCCAAAGGAAAAGCGGGACAAAGTCATCTGCCGCAGGCCCAGCTTCGGGCCAAGCGTGGCGAAGAATGCGACCGGCAGCACGCCCAGTATGTTGAACAGGACAATTGCCAGCAGGCTGTCCCAGAAGCCCATCTGAAAGACAGGAATGGCGAGTGCGCCGAGGGCGACGGTGGAAAGCACCAGGTTGGCGGAAAGCCACAAGGTGAAGTTGTCGAAAATACGCACATCGTGCCGCGCCGACAGCGGCACGCGCTCAATCCCCTGCTGCTCAATCCCCGTTTCCGTCAGCGGGAGAAGGTCTGTCTGGACTGCCATGAATACGCGCTCCTTGTGAAAACAAAGTGATAACACTGCTGAGGGGTGCGGCATCGCAGGGGGAAGCAACGGCATTGTACCCGTTTCGGCAGTGCAGAACAACAGCCCCTCACGGAGGAAAGTGTCCCTTTCGGCTCGGCCCTGCCTCCCTCTGTTGTCGGCTCTGCCTCCGTGTCTCAATGGCGTTTCCCCGGCATATCCACGGCGTATCAACGACGGACGGATTTGTTCCGTCGTCGGTACGCCGTTGCAGAAAGGGGGAAACGCTTATGCAGCGCCTTTGGAAGCTTCTGGGAATGGCCTCCATTCACGGGACACCGGCGCTGCCAAGCCGCGCGAAGCTGGGCGCACTCGCACGGAGAACTTCCAGATGCCGCGCCGGGGGCCATGCGGCGCAGGGAGTAGTCCAAGGCAAAAGGGCGGGGTTTTATGGTTTTCGATGAGCCGGCGCTGTCACAACGGTCAGTCGCCTCCTCCGCCGCCATCTCCGCCCCCACCATCACCCCCGCCGCCGCCATCTCCGCCCCCGCCCCCATCGCCGCCATGACCGCCGTCGCCCCCGCTATGGCCTCCATCACCACTGCCGCTCTGGGAGCCGCTGTCATGGCCCGCCGTGTGGCCCCCGGCATTGTGACCCGCGGCATGACCCCCCTGATGTGCGTCGTGCGCGCGGCTTCCGCCGGTCGCGGAGCCTGCCGCGCCCTCGCTGCCTGCGTCATAGTCTCCGCCCTCTGCATTGCCGCCGCGCGCGCTTGTTTCCTGCGAACGCGGCTTGCGGAAACTCACAGCCACTGCGACAACAGCCACCAGCAAGACAGCCGTAATCAGTATCCATTCCATGTGTGTTGTCCTCCTTCTGCTTCTTCCGACACGCAGCACGGCAAATAGTTGCTTCGGTCAGAGCTGCTCAGGTCAGGGATGTGAGTTCCAGGATCACGGCGGCGGGGCCGCAGAGGATCAGCTCATCTCCGCCCGAAAGCAAGGCGGGAAGTTCGGAGGGAGGCTGCACCGCACCTGCGGATGTTCGGAACGCCAGCACGCAGACGCCGCGCAGACGCCAATCGGCAATTGTCTCCGCCGTAAGATCTGGCCCGACTGTGCAGCGGCACGCGATCAGGCTCAGGGCGCCAAGCTGCAGCGGGCGCAAGGCACGCTCGTCGGTCGCCGCCCCCACAAACGCGCTGACGGCGCACTGAGAGGCGCTGAGCGCCCGGCCAATCGTGAACGCATTGGAAAGGCGGTCGGCGAGCGCATCATCAAAAATGCGGGCGACTGTCGCGGCTGTGGGGTTCATGCGTCGTGCATGCAGGCAGGCTTGAATGTTCGCCATGTCGTCGTCGGTGCAGGCGATCAGCGCCACCGCCTGCCGCAGTGATGCGCGGTCTAAGTTTTCCCGCAAACGGGCATCTCCGGTCAGCACCGGCACGCGCGGACGCACGGCATCGGAAAAGCGCGAGTCGGGTGTCAGCTCAAGCGCCACCACGCTCAAGCCCAGCTCGGAAAGCAGGCGTGTAATCCGATAGCCCAAGTTGCCCAGGCCTGCAAGCACGATGTGGCCGCGCATCCGCCCCGCACGCCGCCCCATTGTTTCTTCAAGCCGTTCCGCAGTGGCGAGCGCCGCCAGATACGAAAACAAAATGCCCAGCAGCGCGCCCCCGCTGAGCATGACGACGCAGCCGAACATCTTCAGCCAGTCCGGGCTGTCTTTCAGGCTGATGTCTCCATAGCCGGTCGTTGTTGCCGTCGTGATGACAAAATACACAGCATCCACCCAATGCAGATGGAGCGCGTGCGCGAAGACGGCAACAGCAACCACAATCACGGCCAGCAGAGCGGCCGCCACGGCAGGAAGACGGGTCGGGCGGCGCGCGGGAAGCGACTGCTCGCCCCTCTGGGGGCTAGGACGCGCCTGGGAGCCGGGATGCTTGCTGAAGCCGGGGTGCGCAGAGCGCCTGCGCGCCGGGAGCCACCCGACATTGAGACAAAGAGCGCGCAGAACAGAGGAAAGCGGGCCGCCGACCAGCACGCTGTCACCGACGGCCAGCGCCGTGCCGTCCTCACCGCCCACGGGTTGCCAGCCGCCGCTGCGCAGGCGGGCGACGACGCTGCAGCGCAGGCGCGTTTCAACTTCGGACGGTGTTTGCCCTGCCAGCGGCGAGCCGGCGCGCACCGTCAGCCGGCAAATCGGCACTTCGCCATCGCCCAAACGCAGCGTTTCCAGAACTTCATCGCCGCATGCCGCCGCGATAAAGGCGGGCGCAGCGAGGGCCGACACGCTGTACGCACGGCGAATGTTGAGGCCCTGTTCAAGCTGATCGGCCAGGGCCGGATCAAAGGCGCGCAGCACAACCGGCACATGAGGCGCCGCCTCGTGCGCCGTGACCGCGACTCGCAGGTTATCAAGGTCGCTGTCGGCGAGGGCGAGCAGGCAGGATGCCTCGGCAAGACCCGCTCTCTGCAGGAGTCCCACATCATCTTCCGCCCCACTCTCAATCAGGGCTGCCGCAGGCGGCAGCAAGCGCGCTAGGGCATTTTCTTCGCCCCTTGCCGCCGCAGCACTGTCACAGTGGCACGGCTGGCCGTCAGGACGCGCGCCACGCGCACCGCCAGCCGGCTCACGCCGTAGATGACAAACCGCTGACCTTGAAACATGGCTTGCCCTTCTCTTTTGCGTATGCTGCAATGGACACCGCAGCTAGGCGGCTTTTGCGTGCGCGGCTTGTGTGCGCTTTTTGGCTCGCAGAACAAGTGCCCCCAGGCCCAGCACGCCGATGCCAAAGGCCGCATATTGGGATGGCTCCGGGGCCGCCGCAAGCTGGCCGTTCGCTCGCTGTACCGCGTTGAGGCCGTTGAAGCGGATCCGACCAAGCTGCGTCGGCGTCAAACCGCCACTGCCCTGAATGTTGCTGTTGCCGATATAAAGCGCATCCGTGGCGCCGGTGTAGTTGATAATGTTCAGCATTCCATTCCAGGCAATGCCGCTGCTGTCGGCAAAAGCCACAATGCTGTTGGCGCTGCCCAGCCCAAAGTCAAAGGTGGAGGTTAGCCCGCCTCCGAGTGTCAGCGTGCCCATGTGCGAGGTCACGGCGGCTTGTGTGGGATTGCTTGCGTTGCTGACAGCGCCATCGCTGTGGCCGGCAGCGTTGAGCGTGCCGCCGCTGAGGGTAATATTGGAAGTCGCTGTGGTCGCGGGGGTTTGGGAAACAGTGGCGATCTGGTTGTCGCTCCCAAGCTGAACCACGCCGCCGGTGGCAACCGCGACCGGGCCGGTCAGTGCGCCGCCCCCGGTATGGTTCAGAATTACTATGCTGCTGCTGACCGTGGTGCCGCCGGCAGCTGAGTCCTGGCCGGTGTAGTTGATCGTGCCTCTCGTGCCGTTGGCGCTCGTGGCATTGCCGCCGAACGTGACGCTGCCTGCACCGCTGATGTTGTTCGCCGCAGTTCCCGACCCGCTTTGCGTGTAATCCACCGTGGCACCACTGTTGACCGTGATGTCCCCGCTGCCGTAGCTGCCTGCGTTGCCGCTCAAGGTCGTTGTGCCGCCGGAGGGCGCATTGACCGTCGTGCCGCCTGTGTAGGTGTTGGTGCCGGTCATGGTGATGACCGCCCCTGCCGTGGCAAGGTTTGCCGCATTGCCCCCGACGGTCAGTCTGCCGCCGCCGGACACGGTGTTGGCGAGTTTCCCCGTGCCACCTCCCAGGTCAAGCGTGGCATTGTTGACAATCGTTCCGGTTCCAAAGCTGCTTGCTGTCGGGGTTGTCGTGCCGCTGAGGGTGCCGGCGGTAATGGTCGTGCCACCTGTGTAGGTGTTTGCGCCGGTCAGCGTCTGCGTACCTGTGCCGGTCTTTGCCAGGGCGCCACCGGCCCCTGAAATCACGCCTGCGAACACCGTGCTGGTGTTGTTGCCGCCGGTCGTCAAGGTCGCAGTGCCGAGCGTGACCCTGCCGCCCATCATGCCGCCGCCGGCCAGTGAACCGACCTGCGTGCTGTAGCTGACTGGGTTGTTGCCTACGACATTGGTAAGAGATATTCCAACACCTGATGTATCGGCGAGCGTAAGCGCTGAGTTGTTGCCGAATGCTCCGCTGACGTTCGCACCACCGGCGTCCAACACCGATGCCACCCCCACAGTCACAGGCCCGCCGTTGATAAAGGTTGCACCGGTGTACGTGTTCAAACCCGACAGCGTCAGTGATCCGGTGTTTGATTTAGTCAGTGCCCCGACTCCACTGATGATGCAGTTTGCAGTGAAGCCGCCTGAGCCGATGTTGAACGTTGTGTTGGCGGTCAGGGATAAATCCAGGGCGTTCACGACAGCGCCTGTCTTGTTAACGATGATGGTTGGTGTTGTTCCCCCTGTGGTACTCCCCAAACTGATCGCGTTGCGTCCTCCCGTGGTGCGAGCCAGCGTCACCGTGCCGCTGTTGTTAAACGTGAGGGCATTCAAGTTCAGCGAGATACTGAGGTCGTCCGTGGCTGTATAAGTGCTGCCGCCAAAACTGAGCGTGTCGTCATAAGCCGTGCCGCCGGAAGGAAGGGGTGGCGCGAAGTTGCTGCCGGAGAAATTGCCGCTTGTCGGCGTGGCAGTGGTGGTGCTGCCGCCTTGATAGCTATAGGATGCTGCCTTGGCCGGCATTGCTGCAAGCGCGAACAAAGCGCCGACGGCCAATGCCGTTCCCAAACGGGGCAAGGCTAGCCACTGGCAGGCTTTGCGCATGCCTGGGTTTTGCAGAGCGCTTGACACTACAAAGAAAGTGAAGTTCATCAGGTCTCCTGACGCCGTTGCCGGCAGGGTCGGTATTGCTTTTAAGGGGCTGAAGTTAACATAAAATGGCTGCCAAACACGCGGCCACTGCCGAAGCCGGAGATTGTTCGGGTGACCTGCACGATCCAACATGCTGTGCGCCTGCTATTTCCTCCTGAATGTCTGCCATTATATCACAAGATACGTAAAAAGAACAGGGTGTTTTCCTGCTATTTTCCTGCTGTTTGTTCTGCTCTTCCTTTGCATCTCCTAAAATCCAACGCATAAAAAAGCGAGGGGCGATAGTTCGCCCCTCGTCATTATTCGCAGTGATCCCTCGCCAGGTTACGAGGCGCAGGACACCCCGCTCTGCGCCAGCACATGGATCAGGCTTTTGGCAGCCTGCGTGATCTCGAAGCGCTCCGCGAAACACCGAACGGCGCGCTCCCTCATGGCCTGCTGTTCCGCTTTGGGCAGGGCAAGCCAGGTGTGGAGCAGCTGGGCCGTGCCCTCCTCTGTATCGGGGGCGACAATGCCTGCGCCATCCTGTTCAATCTCGCGCCAGATATTGACTTGGTTGGAGATCAGGACGGGCAGGCTGCAAGCGAGGGCCTCGGCAACGGCAATGCCGAAGTTCTCCTGGTGCGACGGCAGCACAAACGCTTCGGCGGCCCGAAACGCCCCCCATTTCAGGTCGCCCGCCAGCATGCCTGTCCACGTAATCCGCGCCGCGATGCCAAGCTGCCGCGCCTGCGCCTGCAATTGCGCCTGGAGACCTGTCTGGTCGGGACCGGCCATCACCAGGTGCAGGGACGGGTCGGAGGCGGCGACGCGGGCGAATGCCTCCAGGAGCAAATCGCAGCCCTTTTTGGCATGGATGCGGCTCAAAAACAGCAGCAGGCGCTTGCCTTGAAGCGTGGGAAAGGCGGCGAAAAAAGCCTCGCGCTGCGCGCCAGGGTCGCCTGTCGGGGCGGCTGTGCCGTAGCTGACCACCACCTCGCGGGCTTTGTAAAGCGCGAACGACTGCCGGGCCAGCAGACGCTCTTCCTCGCAGGTGAAGCAGACCGCGGCGGCATCCCGCAGCACCCGGTACTCGCCCCACGGCCAGTAAAGCGACTTTTTCAGGTGCTTGAGCGGATACGCCCGCTTGAACCACGGGTCCAGCATGCCGTGCGTGTAGACAAAGTAAGGCAGGCCGAGCGCGCGGGCGGCCCGGCGAGCGGCGACCCCGTGGTACTGCCACAGGCCGTTGACGATCATGCCGTCGTACTGGCCCGCATGGCGCAGCAGCCAGGGCAGCAGGCGCGAAGAGTAGCGGTAGCCCAGCCTCGCCCCGCCCACGGCAAACACGTGAATAGGGAACTGGGCAACCCAGGGCGCATCCGGCTCATCGGTGGACACGATCTCCGTGCTGCAGCCCAGCCCGTCCAAAGCGCGATTAAGCTGAATGATGCCTTCGACCGGCCCGCCGCCCGTGCGATCCGCGGACGAAATAATATGCAGAAGGCGGCACGGTTTCACCTGGTGCCCCGCAATCGGGCCGCGCCTGCGGAAGATGTGGTTTTCATTCAAGTTCCTTGCGTCCTACTAACGAACTGCTGTTATTGTATCACGACCGCCGGCGTTTTCTTTGGTTTTCTCTGCTGGTTCTTTGCTTCGGGCGAGGGGAGGATCGCCCCCCCGCCCCAAGTTTGGGGAGCCGGAGTAGAGCAAGATAAGATGGTAGCCACGGTCTTCTTACTATCATGCTCCCCAGAATTGGGGCGGGGGGGCCTTCCTGCCGGTTGTTATTCACTCTCTTACGCTTTCCCCCGGCTCTCTGAGGGCGTACCAACGACGGAACAAATCTTTCCGTCGTCGGCATGCCGTAGAAACGCTGGGGAAACACGGGGGCAGGCCCGTTTGGGCGCCGGGGAAACGACAGAAAAAAACACGGCATCAGCAGGCATTTGCGCCAACCGGCAAAAACCGTGTTATAATAGAACAGCCGTGTCGGGCGGCTCCTTCCTCTTTGGCACTCGCCGCCGAAGCGCCGGGGTAAACTTTGCTTTTTGACGTGTCCCGTGCCTGTGTGGAGCAGGGTTGGCATGAATTTTGCAGGATTGATAACTACCCCGCCGGTCGCAGGACGCAGCAGCCTAAAGGAAAGCATTTTTGATGCCTCAGAACCTCCCACTTTCACAACCTCCCGCCGCGCTTTCAGGCGGCGCGGTCGGCGGCCCGGTTTCGGGATCGCCCGCCGCGTCGCCGGATGGGATTACGCTCAGTGAGTTTTTGCAGATTCTGCGCCGACGGCGGATGGTGGTCGTGCAGGCGTTTGTGCTGATTTCCGTGGTCGCGGTTGTGCTGACATTGATGACCAGGCCGGTCTACCGGGCAACGGCGCGGCTGTTGATTGAAAGCCCCACGGCCAGCTATAATGCGATTGATACCAGCAACCCCCTCTCCGGCATTCTCGCGCTGAGCCAGCCGCAGTCGGTGAAGACGCAGGTGGAAGTGCTGCAAAACCCGGACTTGCAGGGGCAGGTGGTCAAAACGGTCGGGCCGGTTGCGCTGACTGTCAAGCAGGTGGAAGACACCAACCTGCTGGAAGCGAGCGCGGAAGCCACCGACCCCAAAATGGCCGCCGCCGGCGCGAACAAGCTGCTCCATCTTTATATTGACCAGGACACCAACCAGAGTTTGGGCGAAATGCGCTCCGCATCGGACTTTGCCCGGCGCAAAGAAGCCGAAGCGCATGCGCAGGTGGCCCGTGCCGCCGGTCAATTGGAGGCGTTTCGGAACAAAAACCATATCGCCGAGATCAATGCCGAGCGGCAAGTGCAGATTCAGCGTCAGGCCAATCTCACCAACGATGTGGAAACCGCCACGTCCAACCTCAATGCCTACCAGTCGCAGGCCGCGACTCTGCGCGGACAACTCGCCCATCTGCCCGCGACGATTACAGCCGAAGTGCGCACGACCAATACCACGGCCAAAACAAAACAGGACCATTTGGCCGACCTGAAACTGGAGCGCGAGGGCCTGACCCAGTCGGGCGGCTTTACGAACCAGGCCCCGCGCATTGTGGCCCTGGACGCGCAGATCAAGGCTTTGGGGGCGCAGATCAAGGCGCAGCCTGCGCTGGCATCCACGGAAACGATTTCCCCCAACACGCGCCGCGATGACCTTGCCAAAACGCTGGCGGATTTGCAGGTGCAGATCGCTTCGGTGCAGACCGTGCTCGCCCACAAAAAGCAGGATTTGGAAACGGCCAAAGCCATGGTCAACCACTACGCAAGCTGGGATACCGCCCTGAACCGCCTGACGTTTGGGGTCAACAGCGCCGCCGCGCAGGACAAGATGTTTCAGGATAAGCTGACCGACCTGTCACTGCGCGAGCAGGCGCACCATTCCACCGCGCGGATTGAGCAGGCCGCGCAGCAGCCGGGCGCGCCGGTGCGTCCGAAAAAGGCGTATGACATCATTCTGGGCGCGCTGTTCGGGCTGTTTGTCGGCATCTGTCTGGCCCTGCTGCAGGAGTTCCTGGACGACCGGATCAACACGGTGGAAGACGCCACCCGCATTCTGGCCCTGCCGTCGCTGGGCAACGTGCCCGCCCTGAGCGCCGCCGACGCCCGCCTGCTGCCCCAAATGAAGGGGCTGGACCCGGCGTCGGAGAGTTACCGCATTCTGCGCACCAATATCCAGTTTGTCACCGTGGACACGCCGCTGCGCACCCTGCTGGTGACATCGTCGAGTCCGGGCGAGGGCAAGACGACCACGGCGGCGAACCTTGCATTCGCGATGGTGATGGACGGCAAGCGGGTCATTCTGGTGGACACCGACCTGCGCCGCCCGTCGCTGCACAAGCTGCTGGAGCTGCCGACCATGCCGGGCGTCACCGACGTGCTGCTGGAGCGGGCTGCGTTAGACGATGCCCTGCTGACCCATGCCGAGCTGCCGTTCCTGTCTATTTTGACGGCAGGCTCCACGCCCCCGAACCCCAGCGACCTGCTCAACTCGCGCCGCTTCCGCACCCTGGTCGGCGAGCTTGCCGGCCGGGCCGACATGGTCATCTTTGACAGCCCGCCGGTTACTGCCGCATCGGACGCGTCCATTTTAGGCTCGCAAATGGACGGCGTCATTCTGGTGCTGGAAAACGGCAGCACCCGAAAAGCCGCCGCGCGTCACTCGCTGGAGCTGCTGCGCAACGGGCGGGCCACCATTCTGGGCGTCATGTACAACAAAATGCGCGCCATCCACGGCGGCGGCTACTACTACTATCAATACAGCAACGCCGCCAATCTCCCGTCGGGCGGCAGACGCCGCGAGGCTAAGACCCTGGCCGCCCCGGCAGAAGGCGACACCGAATGAAGTTAGAACTGAATTGGCTCCCATATGGGAATGAAAAGAGGCCCCCCCGCCCCAATTCTGGGGAGCCAGAGGGGGGATGCCATAGCCAACGCTTTTCTCGTTTCCCTACTGCTTCTTTCCTGTTCCCCCAGAATTGGGGGCTAGGGGGCGATCTTGTGCGGGCTTCAAGGCTTTCTATGCACACGCTTATGAAATACAGCTTCACTTCCAGCGCTCGCCGCCTGCGCCTTGCCCTGGCAGGCAGCCTGGCCCTCGCCCCCGCATTGGCGGCACCGTTTGCCGCCAATGCGCAGGCGTATAAGCCTCAGCCGCGTCCTGCCGCCGCTGCGCCCGCCCTGCTGTCCGCGCCTCAGAGCCAACTGCCGGATGTCACGCCGGGCGCGTATGTTCTCGCCCCGTCCGACCAATTGCAGATTGTCGTCCAGGGCCATGACGAGCTGACGCAGACCGTGCAGGTCTTGGGCGACGGCACGTTCCACTTCCCCATCGCCGGTAAAGTACAGGCGTCGGGCAAGACCGTAGACCAATTGGAAACCGCTCTCGCGCATGGAATATCGGGCATCGTCAAAGACCCGCAGGTCACGGTCTTGGTGCGCGAAAGCCACACGCGCAAGATCAGCGTCGCCGGAGCCGTCAAAGCGCCCGGCCTGTACGAGTACCACCCCGGCATGCGCCTGCTGGAATTGATTGCGGCCAGCGGCGGCCCTCTGCAAGCCCCGGAACTCACCCAGGCGACCGTCATCACCGCCCAGGGCACCCAAAGCATCCCTGTTGATCTGCCCCGGCTGCTTTCCGGCGGCGACACCACGCAGAACCTCGCGCTGGCCCCCGGCGACCTGCTGCTGCTGTCCCCGCGCGATCCGGCTACGTCCATGATCCAGGTGATCGGCCAGGTGGAAAAGCCGGGTCAGTACCCGGTGATGACGGGCGGCTCCACCTTGTCCGCGCTGCTCACCGAAAGCGGCGGCCCGACGCCAAGTGCGGCCCTGACCCAGGCGCAATTGATGCACGCGGGCACAGTCCGCCCCCTGAACCTGCACGCCCTCAAGTACAACCTGGGCGACCCGGCGGGCAGGATCGTCCTGGTGGCGGGCGACACGCTGCTGGTGCCCGAAAACAAGCAAAAGATTGCCGTGCTGGGCGAAGTGCGCGCGCCCGCCGTGTACCTGATCCCCGACGGCGAAGACCTGCCGATCACGCAGGCCCTGGCCCAGGCGGGCGGTTCCACAGTGGAAGCCGACAAAAAGCAAGTCGGTGTTTTGCGGCTGGGATCGGATAACAAGCGCCACCTGATCGCCGTCAATATGGAGGCGATGCTCAGGGGCGACGCCAGTGTAACCGACAGCAACCTGAAGCCTGGCGACATCCTGGTCGTGCCCACCCGGCACCGCAAGCAGGGGATCGGTGAATACATCGGCCAGGTGCCCGGCCTGTTTTATATCTCACGCCTGCTCACCGGGGGCAGGGGCTACTAGGTTCGCCAACCATGAGTGACGAAACAAGAGCCGAGAGCATAAACATACCGCGCGAATGGCGGGAAGAGTTTGAGGCCGCCGCGCGTCGGCCCCTGGCCCAGCGGATGCGCTATGCCTTTATCAAGACCGCAAAGCCGGTTATGGATGACGCGCCCTACCGCTCCTTTGAGACAATGGAAGAGTACCGCCGCTGGTGCGAGGCGAACCTGCCGGAGTGGCTGGGCTATGGCCGCGTTTGAAGAATAAGATGCAAAACGACAACGAACTGCAAGTGACACAAGAGCGTATTGTCTATTTCCGATGGCTGCTGTCAATGCTGCGCCAGACAGCCCGCCCAGATGAGTTCGCTGCCGTCACCGGCGGCTATCGCCTGGAGATTGAGCGAATGCAGGCAGAGGTGATGAACTACTACCTTCGTCCCCTTGCTGCCCACACAGAAATTGCTCTCGCCCACTGACCTGCACCCGATGAGCAACACCATCGCCACAATTGAAGCCGAGGCCGCTGCCAGCCCGCGCCGCCATGCCCTAGACAAAGCCAAGCGGTGGAGCAGCCTTCTCGCCAAGTTCGTCTCGGTGCAGATTATTGTGCAGGCGCTTGGGCTGGTGGCCGGGCTGCTGCTCATCCGCACTCTGCCCCAGCGGGAGTACGCATATTTCACGCTCGCCAACACCATGCAGGCGACATTGCTGCTTCTCGCGGACGTGGGGGTAGGAAGCGCACTGTCCGCGACGGGCGGGAAAGTCTGGCAGGATCGGCAGCGCTTTAGTGAACTGATCCAGACCGGCCTGCATGTGCGCAAGAGTCTGGCCTGGATCGGCGGGGCAGTCGCTTTGCCGGTTCTGTGCTGGATGCTGATCCGCAACGGCACAAGCGTTGGCTATGCCCTCCTGCTGACCGGGGCTGTGCTGCTGGGAGCGAATTACCGCCTGACCACGGATGTATTAACAATGGTGCCGCGCCTGCACGGGCGCATCGACCAACTGCAGAAGCTGGATTTAGGCGCAAACCTGTTCCGCCTCGTTGTGCTGGGTGCGGCCTGTCTGACCTATATCAACGCTGTCGTGGCTGTGCTCGTTGCCTCGCTTTCATTCGGCCTCCAATACTTGCTGGTTCGGCACTGGGCGGCTGAGGCAGTAGACTTGCGTGCCCCAACAAATGCAGAAGATCGTCAGACTATCTTTCGCGTGGTCAAACAGATGGCCCCGAACACAATCTACTTCTGTGTGCAGGGCCAATTGTCGGTGTTCCTCATTTCGGTGTTCGGCAGTACCAAGACTCTAGCTGAGATTGGCGCGCTGGGGCGTCTGGCGGTGTTGTTTACCCTCATTAACTCGATAATGGTAAGCATCGTCTTGCCTCGCTTTGCTCGGTGTCAGGAAAAGGCGCAGCTCAGGGTAATGTGGTGGCAGATTATGGGCGGCTACGCGCTCTTGTCCGCCGGACTGATGGGAGCGACGCTGTGGCTGCCGGAGCCGTTCCTGTGGCTGTTGGGCAAAAACTACGCGCATCTGGACAAAGAACTGGCGTACATTGTTCTGGCAATGGTCATCAACACGCTTGCAGGCACCGCTTATGGGTTAAACACAACGCGGGCATGGATGAAAGGTGTTTCGTTGTCCGTTCCAATCACTATCATCGCTCAGGTTGCATTGCTTCCGTTTCTTAACCTAGGCACGATCAAGGGTGTGGCACTACTCGGATGCTTGCCGACAATTCTGGGTGCTCTGCCCTTTTTATACAGAGCTTATCGTTCTATTCAGGATTTTCCACCGGCACCATCAGGGCTAACATCAGCATAAATCCAGTAGTCTGAACATTTCAGGCAATTTTAGATGAACAAGATCCTCTACGCTGCCAGCAGTGACCCCACAGACGTAGAAGTATGGGCTGGTTTAAACCACCATATTTACTTCGCCCTCAAAAACGTGTTTCCTGTTGTGGAAGCGTTTGGGCCACTTGCGAAGCCAGTTTCGTTTGTTAATCGCGCGCAGATGTCGCTGACTGAAAGATTGACAAAGAAGCATCTTATATGGAGTCACAGAGTAGATGATGCAAAGCGAATGGGTAGGCTCATTGACCAGAAAGTTGCCGAAGGAACCTATGATGCTGTATTTGCACCCTCAACCCCCACTGTTAGTTACGTCACAGCAGATGTACCGGTGTTTGCCTACCATGATGCCACAATCAAAGGTTTAGTCAAGCATTATGGCTCTGTAAATCATGTGTTTGGCCCATCACTGAGGGAAGCGGTATACGTTGAATCAAAAGCAATTGCTCGGTGCGACCGCATATTTTACACTTCCGAATGGGCTTGTGACTGTGCTATTCGGGATTACGGCCTATCACCAGACAAAGTTTGCTTTGTTCCCTTTGGGGCCAATTTGCCTAGTTCTCATGCGTTGAACTTAGAGCAAGCCATTTCGGCGCGCAGTCGGCAAGTACTTAAACTGCTCTTTCTAGGCAAGGATTGGGAACGCAAAGGGGGAGATGTGGCTGTGAGTGTTGCCCAGGTATTAGTTGGTATGGGAATCCAGACCGAACTTCATCTTCTTGGTACGGAGCTGCCCGCCCGGCATGCCGACAAATTGTTTATCGTGCAGCATGGCTATATCTCAAAGTCCACACCAAAGGGTTTAGCGATGATTCAAGACTTGATTGTATCATGCCATTTTCTGTTGCTACCCACACGCGCGGAGTGTTATGGTTTGGTGTTCTGCGAGGCAAGCGCCCTCGGTGTGCCGTCTATTGCCACAAAGACAGGCGGCGTGACTTCGGCTGTTAGGGACGATGTCAACGGTTTCACGTTTGGTTTAGACGCCTCGCCCCGCGCCTACGCAGACAAAATCTACGAATTGTTTATGGATAATGGAAAATACAGAGCTTTGGCAAAGTCCAGCTTTGCTAGATACAAGTCGGAACTGAACTGGGAAAGCTGTGCAACTCATCTCAAGCAGGAAATGATGTTAGCTGCCGAGGAACGCAAACGCAAGTCTTTACAAGAAAGGACAAGTGTTCTAGTCTAAGTGCACGTGTCGTCACGTGTATGAGACTGCGCTGTTGAAGTAAACTTATGGAACCTAAAGTTTCCATCTTGATACCAACTTACAATCGAGCGCGTTATCTCCGTGAGGCTATTCAGAGCGCCTTGGTGCAGACCTACTCTCATATTGAAGTATTGGTTCTCGACGACCAAAGCCCCGACGATACGCCCCATGTAGTCGCAGAGTTCACAACCGATCCTCGGGTGAGATACATCCGACACAAAAGTAACCTCGGCATTACCGGCAACTGGAAGTTCGGGATTCAGGAGGCGACTGGAGATTATTTCTGCTTATTGCACGATGATGATACTATCGAGCCGAGCTACATCCAGACTCTGCTTCAGCCTCTCAAAGAAGGTGCCAATCTCATCCTTTCCTTCTGTGACCAATGGCAGATGAGTGCGGATGGGCAACGTCTGCCAGAAGGCACAGAAGCCATGACCAAACAATTTAAGCGCGACGTGCTTTTGCCTGGACGCCTGCAAAACTTTGCGAAGACAGCCTTAATGGACTTAAGCGTTCCGATTGGCGCGGCACTATTCCGGCGCTCCATGATCTCACCGGACTTTATCGCCGAGGAGGCAAAAGGCTCGATTGATATATGGCTTCTCTATCAATGTGTAAAAACGGAACACGGTGCGTATTACATCCCCGAGCGGTTGATGAACTACCGAGTGCATAATGCCGGCATGAGCTACAGCATGCCACAGTATATGCTTGAAGGTTATCTGTTCCGCTACCGCAATATCTTGGCTGATAGCCAGATGGCACACCTGCACCCGGCAGTGCGTCAGCAGGTAGCAGGGACACTGACAAAACTTGGCATCACTTTGGTCCGTGAGGGACAGAGACGTGCGGCGCGGCAGCCTCTGAGAGAATCCTTTCGGTATGGACTTTCGCCTAAAAACTTGGTGACTTACGCTCTTTCATACAGTGGGGAATTAGGAACACGCGCAGCAATGGCGCTCCGAAAATACTAAATGAGGATTGCTTTTCTCAATAGTTGCTTAGAGCCGGCGCGTGATGGTGTTGGAGACTACACGCGATTTCTGGCTAGGGAATGCACACGTCAAGGACACGTGTGCTGCACTATTGCCCTTAACGACCGCTATGTTTTGGAGCCGCAGGCAGGCGAGGCTAACGGTGTTGGATTGTTACGTTTGCCTGTGGGTTTGCCTTGGCCGGAGCGCATTGCACACGCGAGGCGGTGGCTGGACGAATTTGCGCCCGAATGGGTCAGCTTACAATTTGTGCCTTACGCATTCCATCCGAAGGGAACAACTTTTGGCTTGGTACAACATCTGCTGCCACTGCTTCAAGGACGGCATGTTCACATCATGTTCCATGAAACTTGGATTGGTGAACTAGCGGGGGCACCTCTGAAACATCGCGCTATCGGAAGGCTTCAAAGACATCTCGTTGTGCACATGGTGCGGCGACTGAGGCCTGTCTTTGTGCATACGAGCAACCGAACGTATCAAGCCTTTCTGAAACGTGATAATATTACTGCACAGGTTCTGCCATTGTTCGGCAACATCTCTGTATCGGCCTCAGACAACGGTATATGGTTAAGTACTGAATTGTGTAGGCAAGGTTTAGAGGTCACAGCGGAGACACGAGGCAACTTCTATCTATGTGGCTTTTTTGGTGCCATGCCACCGGACTGGACACCGGAGCCATTATTCTCCGCCTTGCGTGAGCTGGCCGCCCGGCATCAAAAGCAAGTCGTGATATTGTCCGCCGGCAATTTAGTCTCAGGTGAGACACAGTGGGAGAGGTTAACCCATCGTTACGCCCCTGACATTAAGTTTTATCGGCTTGGTACACAACCGGCGGCACAAGTCTCAAAATACCTGCTGTCGATCGACTTTGGCATCGCAACGACCGACTACAGACGTATTGGAAAGAGTGGGGCTGTGGCAGCCATGCTCGACCACGGCTTGCCTGTTATCGTTAGCCAGGATCAGGAGCAATTTCCAAACATTAACATACCCGAAGGCAAGGACGACCCGTTGCTGTACAGGTTGGATAGACTACCGAGTGCCTTGAACGTAGGCTTGCCCCGCCAAAAGGCCCACGAACGGCTTCCCGATGTCGCTGCCCAGTTTGTCGCAGACCTCACATGGGCAACAGAAGGTGCGGAAGGAAAGATTTCGCGGAGAAAGACGCAAGCAATTGCCGGGACTCGCACACAAAACTGACACTAAGTCGTCAATCCATTTAGACGCTGTGCGAGGTATGGCTGCCCTGCTTGTGGCTATCAGCCACCTGCGCGCCCTGTTCTTTGTGGAGTTTGCGCAATCCGCCCATCGGGGTGGGGCAACACGGCTGCTGTACCTGATCACCGGCTTGGGACATGAGGCCGTTATGGTCTTCTTTGTCCTGAGTGGTTTCCTGATCTCATCAAGCGTGTTCCGTTCGGTGCAGGCAGGGCGGTGGAGTTGGGCGACATACATGCTCAACCGGTTGACGCGGCTATATGTCGTTCTCATCCCTGCTCTACTTTTGTGTGCGCTGTGGGATTTATGCGGAACGCGACTGCTCAGTAATGCAGGTGTATATACAGGCGCATCAGCCTACAGTCATATGGCGCTTGGGGTGGTTGCTCACCAGGACACCCTTCGTGTTTGGCTGGGCAACCTTTTCTTCCTGCAAGGCGTCCGAGTGCCGACCTTCGGATCGGACGGGCCACTTTGGAGCCTGAGCTACGAGTTCTGGTACTATGCTTTGTTTCCGCTGGGACTGCTGGCTTTGAGGCCGAAAACCTCCACTCGTGCCCGCATGGTCTGCCTTGCACTGGCCTTGCTGATTTTGGCACTCATCGGCAAAACTATCGCACTGTATTTTCTAGTCTGGCTGATGGGAACCGCTGTCAGTGCATTGCCTTCGTCGCGGTTAGGACGCAGTCAGATTTTCCTGGTTGCGTCAGGCCTTGCCTTTGGCGCGTCTTTGGTATTGTCTCGCCTGCATTCTAGTGAGGTGCGTTGGCCTACTGACTTCCTAATCGGCCTGACATTTTCATCGTTAGTTTATTGCTTGGTGAGCAGCCGTGTCGTCACGCATGCATGGTATGATAAAGGAGCACGTTTCCTTTCTGGGGTTTCCTACTCGCTCTATCTAGTGCATGTCCCTTTGCTAGTGTTTCTCAGTGCTTGGATTATCCGGCGAGGCGTTCTCTGGCAACCTGATGCCAAGCACCTTGCAGCCGCAGTCGGTATTGGGGCTTTAATAATGCTTTACACTTGCCTTATCTGGCGCTTTACGGAAGCGAGAACGGAAGAGATACGGCGCGTTATCGCAGGTAGGTGGCACCTCAATGCCATACCTAAAATGCATGTTTCTGTTGGGGAGGACACCAAAGAAGTTGAAACGGTCTCCCAATAAGGATGCTCGCTTAGCGTGATTCTCTGCTCACATCCAACTGGGAACGCGAATGTGCGGGCCGTGCTCGCGGCCCTGGAAGAACAGCAGCTGTTGCAGACGTTTTGCACCACGCTGGCTGTCCAGCCCGAGGACTGGCCCTTAAAGATGCTGCCTGCGCGGCTGCGGCATCAGGTGGCGCGGCGTGGCTACACGTTCCCGCGAGGCACGGTAGTCCGGTTTCCGGCGCGGGAAGCAGTGCGTCATATCGCCAGCGCCCTGCACATCTCGGCGCTGACCACACATGAAACCGGATGGGCTTCTGTGGATGCCGTTTGCCGGGGGCTGGATCATGCTGTCGCCCATCGGCTGCGCGTCCAAAACCCATCCCCTCGGCTCTCGGGCGTGTACTGCTACGAGGATTGTGCCTGGCAGACATTCCAAGCGGCCAAAGAACAGGGCCTGGCATGTTTCTACGACCTGCCGATTGCCTACTGGGAAACAGCGCAGCGGCTTTTGGAAGAGGAAGCGGCCCGCTGGCCGGAGTGGGAGCCAACGCTTGTCGGCACACGCGACAGCCCGGCCAAGCTGGCCCGCAAAACAGAGGAACTGGCGCTGGCCGATGTGGTGCTCGCTCCCAGCCGGTTTGTCCTGGACTCGCTTCCTGCCCAGGCGCGTGCCCAAAAACCGTGTTATGTGACGGAGTTCGGCTCGCCCAGCGTTCCCGCAGCCGAAAGTGACGCAGGTGTGAGTACTCTCGCAAGTGAAAGCGGGTCGGAACAGCAGCGGCGCTTGCGTGTTTTGTTTGTCGGCTCCATGACGCAGCGCAAAGGCCTAGCGGATTTGTTTGCCGCCATGAAGCTGCTGAACCGCGCAGACGTGGAGCTGGTCGTGATGGGGTCGCCGGTCGCGCCGTTGGAGTTTTACCGGCGTCAGTATTCAGGGTTCCGGTACGAAGCGCTGCGCCCCCATGCGGACGTTCTGCGCCTGATGCGCTCCTGTGATGTGCTGGCGCTGCCATCCCTGGTGGAAGGACGCGCACTGGTTCAGCAGGAAGCGCTGGCCTGTGGCCTCCCGCTGCTGGTAACAGCCAATGCGGGTGGCGAAGACCTGATTGATGAAGGCCGCACAGGCTTCCTTGTTCCCATACGCAGCCCGGAGATAATAGCAGAAAATATTGCCTGGTTCGCGGACAACCGCGCCCTTCTGCCCGACCTGCGGCAATGCGCCCAGGCCAAAGCCGCCCAATATACATGGGGGCGTTATGGGGATCGGATCGCGGAAATCGTCTGCCGCCATTCAGTCCATAAAGTTGCATGAGTATGTCTCCCAACATTCGCTGGATCAGACGCCTGATCTGGACCTACTTTTGGCTGCTTCTTTTCGAGGGCGCTCTGCGCAAGTGGGTCGTGCCGTCGCTGTCCAACCCGCTGCTGATCGTCCGTACCCCGGTAGCAATCGCGATCTATTGGCTGGCATTTCAGGCGCGTATTTTTCCGTTCAACCGCTGGGTGCTTGCGTGCGTCTTGCTTGCATTTGTTTCTCTGTTTGCCGGGCTGTATGTGCTGCAGGACACGCCTGCCGTCGCCCTGTTTGGCTTCCAAGCCGATTTTCTGCACCTGCCTCTGATCTTTGTCATCCCGTGCGTCTTTGATAGGGAAGACGTGCGCCGCATTGGTTTTTGGACGCTGGTTATGTGCCTGCCGATGGCGCTGCTGATGGTGCTGCAATATCAAGCATCCCCATCGGCCTGGATCAATGCCGGAGCGGGTATCGGCAGCAGTCAGATCGATGCCGGCGGCGGGCATATCCGCCCGGCGGGTACCTTCAGTTACATTCTTGGCCCTGCGTTCTTTTTCCCGCTGGCAGCCACGTTCCTGCTGACCTGCCAGTTTCTGAACATGCGGTATCCGCGCTGGCTGCTTGTTGCTTCAACGTTGTCGCTGCTTATTGGGGCAGCGGTGTCAAGCAGCCGCACTCTGGCCGCTTCGGTGGGCATCGTCCTGGTTTGTGCCCTGGTCGCCGGGCTTTTCCTGCAGCCGGTCATGGCTTCGTCCCGGCTGCTCATCCGCATGCTGGCGGCGTGTTCCGTCATCGGTGTTGCTGCATTTTTGGTCATACAATTGCCGGTATTCAATAAGGGCCTGCAGACGTTTAATGACCGCATCCAGGGTTCCGGCAAGACTGAGGGTGGGACACAAGGTTTTGTGAACCGGGGAATGAGAGGATTTACGGAGCCGCTGGAGTTTTTGGCGGACACGCCCTTGCTGGGACGTGGGCTGGGGATGGGCACGAACGCTGGCTCTACCTTGATTACGGGTGGGCAGGCAACCTACCTGCTGGCGGAAGGTGAGTGGACGCGGGTCATCTTGGAAAGCGGGCCTATTGTGGGCGGCGTGTACCTGCTGCTGCGTGTCCTCTTAGGCCTTTGGCTTGGCGGGATGGCTGTGCAGGCTTCCAGGCATGGCAACACCCTTCCATTTCTCATATTTGCTTGCTGCCTGCCGCCTTTATTAACAGGCCAATTCGGCCAGCCGACGGAGCTTGGATTTGCGGTGTTCGGCGCGGGGCTGACACTGGCGGCGATGCGTCTGCCTGCGGCGTTTCCGGCAGCCACTGGGCAGGCGGCTGACGTTGCCGCAACACAGGCTATCGGACAGGCCGCATGAAAAACGTCCTGTATGCTTTATCCCTGTTGCTACCGTGGGTGCTGCGCCGCCGTGTTCTGGGCTGGATGTTTCACTATGATCTGCACCCTACCAGTCGTATCGGCTTGTCCTGGGTACGACCGGAGAAACTGGTGATGGGGCCGCAGACGCGCATCGGGCATTTGACGTTCTGCAAGGGACTTGAGCTTTTGCAGATGGATAGCTACGCAACTATCGGGCGCGGCAATTGGATCACTGGCTTTCCGCGCGGTGGGGAGAAGCATTTTGCCCATCAAGAAGACCGCCGCCCGATGCTGATTGTGGGAGAACATTCGGCCATCACCAACCGACACCTGATCGACTGCACGAACGCCGTAACTCTTGGGCGGTTCACAACCTTTGCAGGGTTTCAGTCACAAATCTTATCGCACAGCATTGATCTGGAACAGGGGCGGCAGTCATCTGCCCCGATAGAGATTGGTGATTATTGCTTTGTCGGCACCAACGTTGTGATTCTGGGCGGCAGTGTGCTGCCTTCCTACTGCGTGTTAGGGGCCAAGTCGCTGCTCAGCAAGGCGTTTGCAGAGACCTACACGCTGTATGCAGGCGTTCCTGCCAAACCTGTGAAAAAATTGGAAGCGACGATAGGCTATTTTGTCAGGGAAACTGGCTTTGTTGTTTAGGCCCACACCATGAAGGTATTACTTGTTGGAATGTACCCGGCAGACCAGCAGTACAGTTTGCAGGGCTTCGCGGGCGCGCTCAAGTCAGGCCTGTCCCTGCGCGGGTGCGATGTCCGGTTGATCTCACCCCGCGTTGCGCTGGGCAGGGCAAAAATCCCGCGCATGGGTAAATGGCTCGGCCACGCCGATAAGTTCGTCCTGTTTCCTCAAGAACTCAAGCGCGCCGCCGCTTGGGCAGACGTAGTTCATCTTGTAGATCATGGTCACGCAATCTATGTGAAGCACTTGCCGCACGTTCCACACATCATCACTTGCCATGACTTAATCGCTGCCAAAGCCGCCTTCGGCGAGCTGCCGGAGTGGGCACTGATGGGAACGGCACGCGTGTATCAGCAGATGATTTTAGATGGCTTGCGACAGGCAGGACATGTAGCCTGCATCTCTGAAGCCACCCGGCAGGATGTTCTTCGCATGGCTCATGTGCCGGACACCCAGACCTCGCTTATTTATGATGCCTTGTTTTATCCATACCGCCCAATGCCGGGGGACGAAAGCACCCCTGTCGTCAAAACCCTCGGCCTGGAGTCGGATGCCATGTTCTTTATCCATATTGGCAGAGATGTCCCTACCAAGAATAGGGATGGCCTGGTGAAAATCTTCCGGGTGCTGCGCGAGCAGTGCGGAATGGCGCGGGCCAAGCTTGTGCTGGCGGGCAAACCCTTGACGCAGGAAATGCGTCAGTTCATTCGTGAACAGGGAGTAGAAGACGGTGTCTTAGAACTAAGCCACCTCAGCAATGAGCATCTGCGCGCGCTGTATTCCCGCGCCCAGGCCCTGATTTTCCCCTCGCTCTGTGAAGGGTTCGGGCTGCCGATTATTGAAGCCCAGGCCTGCGGCTGTCCTGTCTTTACGTCCAATCGCGCTCCCATGACCGAAGTCGGCGGCACTGCCGCTGTCTATTTTGACCCGACCCAGCCTGACCATGCCGCACAGATTATCGCGGGCAATTTGGATGCTCGGGAAGAGCAGATCACCGCCGGCTTTGAGAATGTGAAACGCTTCACGACTGAGCGCATGGTCGATGAGTACCTCCATCTTTACCAAAGCCTGACGAACAGCCCCCACGAGAGATAAGAATGCTTCATCTCACGTTCTCGGCCAATCCCTTAAGCGGCAAGACAAATCGGACGTTGGAAACAGGCAGGGCGAGAACTATGTCCACAATTCTAGAGAATATTGATCCCCACACGCAACCGAGTTTTTCGCTGCGCAACCGATTAATGCGCGCTGGATGGAGTGTCGTCTACTCACTCCTGTTTCGCCCCTCGCCCCGGCCCTGCCACGCCTGGCGCGCGTTTCTGCTCCGTGCATTCGGTGCGAGACTCGGCAGTCACTGCCATGTCTACCCCAAAGCCAAGATATGGGCACCCTGGAACCTTGTCATGGACGACCATGCGGGCATGGCCGACGGTGTCACCTGCTACTCTATGGCGACCGTCACCCTCGGCAAAAAGGTCGTCGTTTCACAGGGCGCGCATCTTTGCACCGGCACCCACGATTACGGAAGCCCCAGTTTCCAGCTGTACGCCCTCCCCATCACGGTCGGCGACGAGGCCTGGCTCTGCGCCGAGTGCTTTCTCGGCCCCGGCGTCACCATTGGGGAAGGGGCTGTGATCGGCGCACGCTCCGTTGTCACCAAAAACATGCCTGCTTGGACTGTCTGTGCGGGGCAGCCCTGCAAGCCCATTAAATCTCGCATAATCAGAAAATGAACTACGTCGCAGCAGAGCTGCGAGGTATCGCCCGTCTCACGGGGCGCGGACTTGTGGCTTTGGGTTTAGAACAGTTCCATCTGTTGCGAGTGTAGACGCTGGTAGTCCTTCTCGGTTCCCTGCTCTTGCACGTAGAGGCGGATTGTCTCCTCGCTGCCATGCCGTCCCACGGTGTCAATATAGAACCCGCTCGACCAGAAGGCTCCGCCCCACAACTGCGCCTTGATAGAAGGCACACGGCGGAAGATTTCCTTAGCCGTGATGCTCTTGACGGTTCGCACGATCTGGGTCGGGCTGTATGCCCCGGAGGGCATTACTTCGTATAGGTCGGCACCGACTGAACCAGGAAATGCACATGGTCACGATCCGCGCCGATTTCTAGGAACGTGATCTCGTAGCGGGCCGCGATCTCCAGGCAGATGTCCCGCAGGGCCTCGTCCACGGCGGGGTCGAAGATGGCACGGCGGTACTTGGCCCCGCAGACCAAGTGGTACATCAGAACCGAGACGTTGTGACTCTTGCGGACGAAAGTACTCATGCTTCACGATAGCATGGAAACCCTCAGCTACGCAAGCGTAGGGGCATTAAACCCCAGAAGAGTAAAAAGATGTGTACAATTAGTGTTGTCGTTGTGTCGTACAACAATGATGCATATATTGCCCAGACTCTAGAAAGCGTGCTTAGCCAGAGCTTTACTGATTGGGAGTGCATTGTAGTTGACAATGGCAGCACGGACAGTACTCCACTCATTGAGGCTGACTACGCACAAAAGCATAAGCGCCTTGTCGCTTGGCGCAAGCCCAATGAAGGACCATCAGCAGGCAGGAATTACGGATACCAAAAAATGGTAGTGGCTCAGTCTGCGTTGTTGGTATACTCTAGCTATGGTCACTCAAACACTCACCTGCCGTCACTGTAACAGTGACAATCTGATCCGCTTTGGCTACACACGCTCCGGGCA
>JAABUQ010003389.1_pt1 | contig 29287 bp, 27 predicted proteins | sample 5560001 | NCBI WGS metagenome assembly JAABUQ01 (sample SAMN10711888, study PRJNA513371) | rock metagenome | isolation source: Antarctica rocks | place: Antarctica: Victoria Land, Finger Mt nord | collected 2015-12-18 | reverse complement strand
AAAGAGGCTGTATCATAAATCATGATCAGCCTCTTTTTTATTTAGGGTGATTTTTATTCGGATATTTGTATTTTTCCTGGCGCAGAATTTTGATTAATCATCTGATTTTCATATATTTAAAATATAAACAGATGAGAAATGGCAGTAAAACAACCCGTTTTCAAGCGCTACGATCAGTCCCAGCTCCTTGCTATTCCACCTACGCTGGAAGAACTGATTCCCCAGGCACATCCGGTCCGGATTGTAAATGAGGTTATCAACCAGCTCAATATCGAGCCGTTATTAAAGGCTTACCATGTTAAGGGGAGTTCCAGTTATCATCCGCAGCTATTGTTAAAAGTGGTGGTTTACGGATATGTCACCAATACCTACTCCAGCCGTAAACTGGCTGCTGCCTGCAGGGAAAGCATTTATTTTATGTGGTTAAGTTCGATGAGCTGTCCGGATCACAATACGATCAACCGTTTCAGGGGCGTCCGGCCGAAACACGCGCTGCGCAGTGTGTTTGAAGATGTGGTAAAACTACTGGCAGAAGAAGGGCTGCTTAGCATTGAGGAGGTCAACACCGATGGAACAAAGATCGAAGCCAATGCCAATAAATACAGCTTTGTATGGAAAAAATCGATCCAGGCCAATAAAGAGAAAATGAAAAAGCAGCTGACCGAAATATGGCAGTATGCCCAGCAGCTCGCAAGCGATGAAGACAAGATGCCGGAGCCGCCTGACTTTACGGGGATTGACAGTAAAAAGGTAAAAGCCGCAGTAGACCAACTCAATGAAAAACTGGCCGGTAAGGACATAGATAAAAAGGTTAAAGATAAGTTGAAGTATGCAACCAAACAATATCCTGTAAATATTGAAAAACATGAGCGGCAGGAAGCCATACTGGGCGAAAGGAACAGTTTCAGCAAAACAGATCCCGATGCCACGTTTATGCGCATGAAGGAGGACCACATGAAAAACGGCCAGTTAAAACCCGCTTACAATGTACAGATATCAACATCCAACCAGTTTATCGTTAATTACACTATCCACCCTAATCCTACTGACACCACCACTTTAACCGCACATCTGGCGCAGCATGAAGCCAGTTTCGGAAGATCACCCAAAGTACTTGTTGCGGATGCAGGTTACGGCCCTGAAGAAAACTATACCCTGCTTGAACAAAAAGAAACGGTTGCATTTGTAAAGTATGGGATGTTTGATAAAGGGCAGAATGAAAACCACAACAGTAAGCACCCCTTTGCTGCAAACAAGCTTTTTTATAACAAGGAGAAGGACTGCTACATCTGCCCGATGGGACAGCAGATGGGTTTCATCGGAACTTACACCAGGATAACAGCAACCGGCTTTAAACAAACCGTAAAAAGATACCAGGCCCGCAACTGTGGCAGTTGCCCATTGAACGGTGCCTGTCATAAATCGAAAGACAACCGGATCATCGAGATCAATGAAAACCTGAACCGGCTGAAACAAAAAGCATATGAGTTACTCAACAGCGAAGAAGGCATAGCGCGGCGAAAGAAACGGTGCTTTGATGTAGAACCGGTCTTTGGAAATATAAAACAAAATCATGGCTTTAGGAGATTTATGCTCCGTGGGAAAGAAAAAGTCGAATTGGAATGGGGATTACTTGCAATTGCACAAAACCTAAGAAAAAAAGCGGCTTAAAAAGCCCTTTTTTGGCTGTTTCTGTCACAAAAAACAACCTATTAGATACCTCGGAAGAAAACTGCTTCCACAGCCATACAAAATAAGTATCAAAGACAGAGGCTGCATCATTTGAATTATGATACAGCCTCTTTTGTTGTTATCTGCAACTTTCCCCAAAAGTTACTGACTCCCTTCTCATAATTTAAAAGCCCCTCGCTCCTATTTAATTGCAAGGGGCTTCCTTATAAAGGAAAATCCAAATTACCCAATAAAAATCACACGACAAAAAAACAAGGTTACCTTTTGTGAAACTAAACTTATTGAACCTAATGCAAAAAATTAATTAGATTTTGTTGCACCTATTTCAAACGCTTCTTTTATCAGCATAAAATATATGCAAAATATGTTTTAGTTTTATAGATATAAAAGAAGTACCCAATGAATCTTTATGTTGAAGAATTGGTTCTAAAACTAAACAAGCTATAAAACAAGTTTTGAATATATAAAAAGTTTAACAAGGTCTTTAAATTTTAATTCTTCAATTTGTTGTACATTCTGTTTTCTAACATCTAATTAAATTAAATGGATCGTTAGATTGCAATATATTTTGAATACTTCTTTTATCGTATAAAAATTTAAGCTTTTATTTTATAACTATCGGCTAAAAATACAAACACAAGTTTTACAGGCATAAAAGAAGCAGGATGATTTTTTCAGATATAAATTTAAGCAGGTACTAAAGCAGCGATACTATGAATACAATAATGATAAAAGAGCCGGTTGTAAAGCAGGCTATCAAGGCCTTCAAACCGGAGATTCATATATTAGGTTGTAGTCTTTCCAGAAATACTCTTTTATTTTTAATAATAATACCACAAACAAATCGATCAGCCGGTTAAGGTATGGGCTACCACCCTGATATTCCTTCAAAATTTGCAGATAAATTATTTCAAATTCATGAAAATTTTCCGGATTCAGCACTTTTGGCCGAACCGTTTCTGCCAGTAGAAACGGAAATTCCTCAAAAATGTTAGGAGGCACAGTTTCCTTTAAAAAAGATTCACTCAAAGTGATCATGCAGGTATCTTTGATCTTTTTGCCATATAAAAGATTTAGAATGCCCGCGATTGGTGAAATAAATTGTTCCTGGTACCGTGTCGAAAATCAGTTTATTAGTAGTGTATTTTCTATGAACATCTTTTACAAACACAAAAAGAAAAATAATTTGGCCTGAAAACAGGGGAAGCAAAAGGCAAGTCCACATGAATATCCCTGAGATTGTGAATACCAAGTTCCGTTTGTTCATCTATATCTTGTATAGGCAGTTTAAGATATTTATACAGACCCTGAACGGTATTAAAGGTAAGGCTTTTTTCCTTTGCTTTAGTGGGCTGAGATAAGATCAGGGAGAATCAGACATGTAGGTTTAATTTAACTTCTAAGTTAACAGGATAAGCCAGCATGTTTACCATTTCCCGACACACAAATCTATAATTAATTGGGATTATGTATTTAGTTGGCATTTTTTAAAGTACACTAATTTATTTAGCTAATTAATATTAAAGAAGTTTGTATGTTTAAATATAGAGAAAAATTTAAGACAAAGTATGATTAGATATCACAGCAAAACATTTTTTAAATCCGAACCTTGTTGAAGGATCGGATATAATTTTGAAAAGAGAGGTAAACTATAGTCATTCCAATTTAAATCTTAATAAAATCAAATTATAAAATGGAACATCATAAAAAGGATAATATTTATTCCGGAACAAGTGGTTTAGTGCTTCCTGTTCCAAACAAACAGTTATTCCCGCCAGCATTTCAGGATAAAAGCCGTTTAACTTATTATGCTTCCATATTCAACAGTATAGAAATCAACAGTTCTTTTTATAAAGTTCCGATGGCCACAACAGTTCAAAAATGGGCTGCAAGTGTTCCGGAAGGTTTTAAGTTTACATTTAAACTTTGGAAAGGGATTACGCACAATAAAGGACTTACTTTTAACCCTGAAGATGTTAACCTTTTCATACAAAAAATCACTCATTCAGGAGACAAAAAGGGATGTTTGCTGGTCCAGTTTCCCCCCAGCCTTGTTATCGCAAGTGCCGCACAGGTAGAAAAATTGTTGATTTCCATCATGCAGGTTGATCCTAAACTTGAGTGGAAAATAGCTTTGGAATTCCGTAATCGTTCCTGGTATCAGGAGGATATTTATGATCTGCTCCACCAGTACAGGGCTGAAATTGTATTACATGATATGCCTGCATCAGCAACACCATTGATAGATGAAAATATGGAATTTATATATTTAAGGTTTCATGGACCAGATGGTGATTATAAAGGAAGCTACACAGATGATTTTTTAAGTGAATATGCCCAATACGTTAAAACCTGGAAACAGGATGGAAAAGACGTTTATGTTTACTTTAATAATACTGCTGGCGATGCAATTAAAAATTTAATGACTTTAAATGAGTCCGTCAATTTATAAATACTATTGTGAAATTACTTAGTTTGATTTCCAATTTATTCATTCTAACAAAATTTTATCAAATCTAAAAATGGCTATCTTAAAAAAGGGTGTATTAATATATAATTACAAGATAAGAAATCATTGAATAAATCTGTTTGTAATTTTACGTCAAAAAAATATTAAGATTATAATGTTTGTTCTATAAATGTTGGCTTTTATTTTTGACTAATATTTTTTCCTGGGGAAAGTATTTTACACTTTTTAACCGCTCTTGTGAAAAATATTCAACATTGTAACCATTCTTCAAATCTTTGGCTTTATAAAAAAGTCCTTTACGGCCCTTGTTGTAATCCATAATTAAAAACCTGGTATTCTGTACTTTAACTATGTCGCCCGGTTTAAATATATATGTTTGTTGTGTTTTACAAGATGTTAACACTAATAAACCGATTAAGATTTTTTTCATGGTTGCTGGTATTTATATTTTTATATTGGATATAAATACCATTACCATACCTTTTTTAGAAAATAAGGAATACAGCAGGCCCGAACAGGCAAATGCAGTATTATAACCAGCAGGATGTATTACTTTGGTAAATATTAAATTGGAAAAGCACTAATACAATTGTGAGGCGGTATGTAAATCATAAGCATAACTTTCAGACCCTGTATTTTCTATAACAGTTATCCCAATAATTACTTTTGATTTTTGCTGAAAGGATATAATTAAAAATTATAATAGTTTGTTTGAATTTATAGCCGAAAATTTTATAATGCTTCTTTTATGCCCCTAAAATATGTGTTTGTATTTTATACCGATAAAAAGAAGTATTTAATTTTGGTGTTTTTAATCGGATAAAAGAAGTATAGAATGAATACCGTACTTGTGTATTTATAATGCCGGACAAAGGTGTATATAAACAATTCCTCAATTATTAAAATCAACGCGAAGTGGACAAAATGAAGGTTAAAAAGCAAGAAGTATAAGCCTGTTTTGAATGTTACATTAGGGTCTGCTGAAAAGCCCAAAGACAGGATATTATGGTATAGTTTTGTGCAGTTGAAACCGTGGTACAGGCAACGGCTAAACAATTGTTTTAGGTGCTGTTAAAGATCCTTCAACAAGCTAAAGGTGGTGGTGGCAATGCTTCTTTTAGCACCATAAAATGTGTGTTTATTTACCGGGCGGTGCAGCTAATACATTTTATGATCCGGCACGTTTTGAAATTCTGCCGTAAAGCCCTGATGCTGCAATGGCCAAAAACCAGCGAAACCTGCTTGTTTATGCAGCAGAGCCATTTATGTAGGATATAAAAATGTTCGTTGCCTTGTGGTTTAAAAACAACTATAAACATCCCATAAAAGAAGCATGCGTAAAATTTGTCATGCTTCTTTTATCAACCTAAAATCTATTTTAAAAAATATATTTTATACCTACGCTGGGCGTGAGGTTAAAAATCGGCCCCCTAAATAATTCTATTCTTGGATCCAGATCAGCACTTACGGCAATAGGAGAACTTGGTATCACATATTCTAAACCAAGCACACCATCTACGCCCAGCAATGGAGAGGAAGTATCATAAACGCGGTAATCCCCGTTGTAAACCCTGTAACCGCCTTTGCCTACACCGCCTGCGTGGCCGCCAGCGCCGTAATAAAACTTAAGCCCGTCCACGTTAAAAGCCGATTGGTGGATCTCAAACAACCCGGTAACAACAACGCCTTTATTACGAAAGCCTAAAACACCTTCCAGTGCGATACTTGGGCTGGCGAAATATTTGATGCTTGCACCACTTTCGTAACTGAATCTTAAACCGGCAGCCGTGCTATAACTTTGTGCACTCGCTGTTTTGCCGCAACAGATTATTACTGATAGAAACAGCAGGCTAAATAATGTTTTTTTCACACCAAAGAATTTAATCAGCCTTGTTGTACTACAAGGCTGATGCAAAAATGAAAAATTTAGTAACATCCAACCGGTATTTCTTAAAATAATTAAGAGGGACAGCAAAAGTACAGCCGGTTTGTTGCAGATAGTTTATAAAGGAAATATGATATTTTAGCAGAAAATACGAACGGGTATGAATAATTTATCTGCTAAAAGAAGCATCAGGCTATTTTTAATTATTGGTGCAGCTGTTTTTTTATCAACCGCTTGTGTAAAAGGGCAGCTGGGTAAAAACAACGGACAAGAATACCGCAATGGCATGGTGGTATGTGCCTATCCGGAAGCGGCAAAAGCAGGTTTGGAAGTTTTGAAAAAAGGCGGTAATGCAGTTGATGCAGCTATTGCCATACAATTTGCGCTGGCCGTAACACATCCAACGGCGGGCAATATTGGCGGTGGCGGTTTTATGGTTTACCGTTCGGCCAAAGGCGAAACCAATACCTTGGATTACCGCGAAAAAGCGCCCGCCGCAGCTACTGCAAATATGTATTTGGATTCTGCCGGTAATGTTATTGCAGATAAAAGTTTGCACACGCACCAGGCTTCCGGCGTGCCCGGCTCTGTGGACGGGCTGGCAGAAGCACACCGAAAATATGGTAAACTAAAATGGGCCGACTTGGTTCAACCCGCCATTAGTATGGCAAAAAGCGGGTTTCTGCTGACTGAAAAATTAGCTGCCAATTTAAATTCAATGCAAAACACTTTTAAAAAGCTTAATCCAGGAAAAAGCTATTATTTAAAGGAAGGAGGATGGAAAGCCGGCGATACAATGATACAGGAAGATCTGGCGGCAACGCTGGAATTGATCCGCGATCAAGGCCGCGCCGGTTTTTATGAAGGAAGAGTAGCCGATGAACTAATAGCCGAAATGCAAAGCGGAAACGGCCTAATCACCAAAAGTGACTTAAAGAATTATCATTCTGTTTGGCGCAAAGCAATTACCGGCCAGTATAAATCTTATAAAATCATCACGATGCCCCCACCTTCCAGCGGTGGGATAGCTTTGCTGCAACTGCTGCGTTCGGTAGAGCCTTTTCCCTTAAAACGCTTTGGTTTTAACCAGGATTCGACTGTGCAGGTGATGGTAGAAGCAGAGCGGCGTGTTTATGCCGACCGTTCCAAATATCTGGGCGACCCTGATTTTTATAAAGTTCCTGTTGATAGCCTGCTTCAACCTAAATACACCGATATGCGCATGAAATCTTTTAACTGGAACCAGGCAATGCCAAGCAGTTCAATTCAGCCGGGTTCTTTTGTTGGATATGAAAGCGATCAGACTACACATCTTGTTGTGGTGGATAAAGAGGGCAATGCAGTTTCTATCACCACTACTTTAAATGGTTCTTTCGGTTCGGGCATTGTGGTTAAAGGCGCTGGTTTTTTGCTCAATAATGAGATGGATGATTTTAGTTCAAAGCCAGGCACACCAAACATGTATGGTTTAATAGGAGGGAAAGCCAATTCGATACAACCCGGCAAACGCATGCTGTCGTCCATGACACCGGCCATTCTGGAAAAAGACGGCAAGCTGTTTATGGCAGTTGGTACGCCGGGCGGTTCTACCATCATTACTTCTGTTTTTCAAACGATATTGAACGTGATCGAGTTTGACCAAAGCATGCAGCGTGCCGTAACTTCCAAACGTTTTCACCATCAGTGGCTGCCGGATGATGTTGAGGTTGAAAAAGATGCACTCGATACTGCCACTACACAAAAACTGGAGAAAAAAGGCTATAAAATCTTGCCGCATGGCCCCATAGGCCGGGTAGATGCTATTTTAAAAACAAAATGGGGCTATTATGAAGGAGGGGCAGACCCGCGCGGCGATGATACCAAGCTGGGCTGGTAGATTTAGGGATGCCGAAATTTTTTCGGCATCCCTCCTGCACATCTTATAACGCTTACGAGCGATTTTGAAACAAGTCCAGAATGACAAATGAATTCAGGACGACTAAGCGAAATCAATTTTTCTGACACTCCTGCTTCTAACCGGGCACTAATTTTTACCCGATAAAAGAAGCATCCCGGGAAACCACATTTGTTAAAATATGTTAAGTTGCTGTTTTTGCAGATTAAAACAATAAGTTTGCATTTTAGTCTGGTTTTTGAATGAGAAGTTTGTTTTTTGTTTTCGCATTGGTGCTTGCCGTTTCGGCATGTAAAAAAACGGCTACAGACAGAACGGCTTATTTGGCGCAAATCGGGATCGACAGCAATAAGATCCGGGCGTATTTACTGGCCAATAATATTCCGATAAAAAAAGTAGGCGATACCATTGGTGTGTATTACCAGATTTTAAATCCGGGCAATGTTGCCAGTCTTTACTCGCAATCAACCTTAATAACAGTAGGTTATTCGGCAAAAATAATAGATTCTGCAGATACGGTAAGCAAAACCAATAGTTACCATCCGTCTTTTACTTTAGGAAGTGTGATACGTGGCTGGCAGGTAGGTATCCCGCTGATAAAAAAAAATGGAAGGATACGGCTTTTTGTGCCATCGCGTTATGCTTATGGTTCGTATGCCCAGACAACAAATTTGAAAATACCGGGTAATTCTTGTCTTGATTTTGATATTACTTTATACAACGTTACCAATTAAAATTTAACTTAACCTATAATGAAGCAATTTGCTTTCGCCCTTTTGTCCGTACTTGTTTTAGCCATGTTTTCCTGCAAAAAGAACTACGATACCATCGTAACCTACGATACCAATGCTATCCAAAACTATATTTCTGCCAATGGTTTGAAAATGAACCAGGGCGACAGCGGCATATATTACCAGGTAATAAAACCAGGGGATACCGGAAACCCTTTGACAGATACCGACCGTATTTTTTATGCTTTTACCGTTAAAACCCTGGATGGAAAGTTTGTTTCTACCGATACCGTTTTAAACCGTGTTTCTAATTATGTTGGCTTAACCGGCACTACTTTACCGGTAGGTTTACAATTTGGCATTAAAAAATATCTTCAAAAGCGTAATGGTATTATCCGTTTACTTATTCCTTCAAAGCAAGCTTATGGGTTAAGCGGTTACAAAAGCGCAGATGGTGTCATTAATATCGGAGGGAATGAATCTTTAGACTATACCGTTTATCTATATAATGTAAATAGCCAACTGGCTTATGATACGGTACAGATCAGCAATTACATCAAAAGAAACAACCTGGCCGGCTTTAAGAAAACCGTGTCTGGTTTATATTATAAAATTGCTGATCCTGGTTCGGGCAAAGATGCTATTTACAGCAGTTCAACCGTTACCTTAAATTATACTAAACGTTTATTGCTTAGCGGGACTGTAATAGAAACCAAAAGCCTGGATGCAGCATTACTTGCAAATTATATTTCGGGATGGCAGGAAGGGCTGCAATATTTAAACTCTGGCGGAAAGATCCGTTTGCTGATCCCCTCGGGTTTAGCTTATGGTTCGGCAGCAGCGTCAACAACTGTTGATACACGTACTTATAATGTTCCGCCTAATTCTATTATGGATTTTGACTTGAATGTAACCGCTGTTACCAATTAAATTTTAGTTCGGTAAAAGAAGCATCCCGATCATCCGTTCAGTGCTTTTTTAAAGGCCGCCAAACACCTTTCGCGTGCTTCTTTATGATCTACGATAGGGGCAGGATATTTAAAAGGATCTAAATATTCGGGCACCCATTTTTTGATGTATTCCAATTGCGGGTCAAACTTTTTAGTTTGTGCAGCCGGACTGAATATCCTGAAAAAAGGTGCGGCATCTGCACCTGTACCTGCTGCCCATTGCCAGCCTCCTACGTTGCTGGCCAAATCATAATCCAGTAGTTTACGGGCAAAATAATGTTCGCCCAAGCGCCAGTCAATCAATAAATGTTTGGATAAAAAGCTGGCTGTTACCATTCTAACCCGGTTGTGCATCCAGCCAATGGTTTTTAATTGCCGCATTCCGGCATCAACCAATGGATAGCCGGTTTCGCCTTTGCACCATGCTTCAAATTCCTGTTCGTTGTTTCGCCATTGGATCTTATCAAAGTCCGGTTTATAAGCATGGTCTGTAGTTTCAGGAAAAAACCACAAAAGCATGGCATAAAAATCCCGCCAGATCAATTCATTTAACCAGGTTTTTTCTTCCGGTTTATTTGCTTCTGTTGCCAGTTCGCGAATACTTACCGTACCGAAACGCAAATGCGGACTTATGCCCGAGGTTCCTTCTAATGCAGGAAAATCACGTGTTTTGGCATAATCTGCAATGATATTTCTGTATTCGTTTTTCGGTATTTTTATCGTACTGGTTTCAAAACCAATGGATTTAAGCGGAGGAAATTCCAGCGTTATTTTAAACAGGTTTTGCAGGTATTTTTCTACCGGATAAGCTTTAAGGTAAAAGTCGTTCAGCTTCTCCGTCCACTTGCGCGAATAGGGCGTAAATACGGTATAAGGCGTTCCGTCTGTTTTAAGTATTTCGTTCTTCTCAAAAATAACCTGGTCTTTATAAGTGCAAAACCTGCTTCCTTTATCGGTTAAAATTTTGTTGATCCCTTCATCGCGTTGCCTGGCATAAGGCTCGTAATCTTTATTGGTAAAAACAGTATCTACTTCATATTCATTCAAAAGTTCAATAAATGCTTCTTTTGGCGAGGTGTTTTTGATGAGGATGGAACTGCCCAATTGCTTTAACTCATGATCCAAATTAACCAGCGACTGGTAAATAAAAGTAACCCTTGCATCGTCTTTATCGTCCAGTTTATCCAGTATCTCTGTATCAAAAATAAACAAGGGCAAAACAGGTTTACCGCTTTTTAGCGCATGGTAAAGACCGGCGTTATCGTTCAGCCTTAAATCACGGCGGAACCAAAAGATGTTGATGCTTTGTTTATCGGGCATAAATCTCCCTGATTGCTTCTGCTGCTGTTGGATATTTAAATTGAAAACCAGCTTGTTCTGTTTTTTCTGCAGAAACTTTGGTGCTCCCCAGAACCACAGTACTCATTTCGCCCATAAATAATTTCAGCGTAAAAGCAGGAACACCCGGCAACCACAAAGGCCTGTGCAATTGTTTTGCAATAACTACCGTAAGTTTCCTGTTTGTTACCGGGTTTGGCGCAACCATGTTGTAAACGCCGGTAATTTGGTTTTCGATTCCAAAAAGGTACAAATCAATGGTATCCTGCAAATGGATCCATGGAATCCATTGTTTACCGGAACCAAGTGCTGCGCCGAAACCAAACTTAACAGGCAAAGCCAATTGTTTCAATGCGCCGCCTTCATCCGTTAAAACTACTCCGGTCCTGAATTTCAGGATTTCCAAGCCTAAAGCTTCGCCTTCATCTACAGCTTGTTCCCAATCAATACAACATTTCCCCAGAAAATCCCCTGCGGGAGAAGATTCTTCAGTCATTAATTCTTCTCCGCGATCACTGTAATAACCGGTTGCCGAAGCAGAAATAATTTTTTTTACCTGATTTGGATACTGTTTTAACAGGGCATAAATTAAGCTGATAGATCGGGTACGGCTGTTCACGATCTCCTGTTTCCGCTCATCTGTCCAGCGTTTATCGGCAACGCCAGCACCTGCCAAATGCACAATCATATCAACACCAACCATGCAACTTTGGTCAATTGTCCCTTTTTGTACATCCCACAAAAAGGTTTTAACTTTCGGGGTGTTGTTTTCTTTTCGGCTTAAATGGCTAACGGTATAACCTCTGTTTAGCAAAAGCATGGTCAGGTGTTTGCCTACCAAACCAGTGCCGCCTGTAATTAAAATGTGTTTACCCATCAAAACAGCAACAAATTTTTTAAAGTATTAAGTTTGGTGGAATGCTTCTTTTATCAGGTAAAAGTTGAACCTTAGCTGGCAATGTAGCTTTCTAATTGCTCAATGGTTTGTTTTTGGTCTTCGATGATAAATTTTACCACATCGCCAATGGAGATCATGCCGATTACATAATTATTTTCGAGTACAGGTAGATGTCTGATCTTTTTATCCGTCATGATTTCCATGCATTGGTCTATGGTGCTGTTGCTGGTAAGCGTGAGCAGATTTGGTGTCATGATCTCACTGATTTTGGTTTCTTTAGAAGATTTACCTTGTAAAATTAGTTTACGCGCATAGTCACGTTCGGTAAAAATACCCAGCAGTTCTTCATTTTCCATGATCAACAAAGCACTGATGTTTTTTTCCATCATTACTTGTAAAGCATCGAATACCGATGTTGCTGCAATTACCGAAAAAACCTGGCGGCCTTTTTTTTCGAGGATCAGATTGATTTTTTTCATGATGGGGGAGTTAAAGATTTGAAACTTAAAGATAATAAATTAGCTAAAGCATTAACATTTTCAATAATAAAAAAATTAATTTTTAATAAATAAGGCCGGGAAGGTTCATTGCTGTTTAAAAACTAAATTTATTCTGCTAAAATTCCTGCTGATCAAAATATTTTAAGCATGCCATGCTTCTTTTACCAACTAAAAAAGAGGACTGGTGTTTAAACCAGCCCTCTTTTTTAGTTTCTTTGAAAAACCGGAGAACTACATTTTCATCGTAGTATCTCTTTTCATTTTCATTTTTTTGCCCATTTTACCTTTTCCCATCTTCATTTTACCTTTTTTCATGGTATCCTGCGTCATTTGGGTAGGAGTTCCGTTTACAGGAGCGGCATTAACAGTTAAACAAGTAGCAATCATCATTGCACCGGCCATCATCATTGCTTTTAAAGCTGACATTTTCATAGTTTTATTTTTTTAGTTTTAGTATAAATATAAACATATCTACTCCAAATTGTTTAAAAAATATAAAATATTTTTTTAAACCCAATTTTCGCTTTTTGATTTCAAACGAAACTTCATTGGGCCGGCCCTTTAAAACAGAAATTAACAAGGCCCGGGAAGTTTCATTGCCATAAAAAAAGGAGCAGCAATTTGGGTGATTTAAAAATCACCAAGCAAAAAAACAAATTATCATGAAAAACTTTTTAGAAGCTGCATATAACGAAGCTGCTATAGGTTATGCCGAAGGTGGCATTCCAATCGGCTCTGTATTGGTACACCATGGCAAAATCATTGGCCGCGGCCACAACCGGCGTGTACAAAACGGCAGTGTTATTTTACACGGCGAAATGGACGCATTGGAAAACGCCGGTCGTTTACCTGCTGAGGTTTACCATGAATGCGAATTATATACGACGCTTTCCCCTTGCCCCATGTGTTCGGGCACTATTTTGTTATATGGCATCCCTAAGGTAATCATTGGCGAAAACAAAACTTTTATGGGTGAAGAAGAACTTTTACGCGCCAGAGGTGTAGCATTAACAGTAATGGACGATGCGGCTTGTTACGCACTGATGCAGCAATTTATTAAGCAAAGTCCCGAATTATGGAATGAAGATATTGGCATGTAATGTTGTTTCCTGCCGCTGCGGTTTTGCCGGGTACTTCTTTTGCCGGGTAAATCTTTTCATTCCTTATTAATAAGGATAATAGGATGTTGTAAAGAAAAGCCAATGAATGAATTTGAGTTATTGCATACGGTTATTGAAGAATCCCCAATAGCTATGGCTTTATGTACCGGCCGGGATATGACAATTAGCCTCGTAAACAAATGCATGCTATATATCTGGCAAAAAGACAGATCTATAATTGGTAAACCCTTTCGTACGGCTATTCCGGAATCATACACGCCTACATTAGATCAGCATTTGAAAAAGGTTTACAACAGCGGTAAATCCTTTGAAATACCCGAACGTCGTTGGGATCAGATTTTGAACAACAAGCTTCGGGTTTTTTATTATAACGTTATTTTAAAACCGATAAAAGAAGCTGACGGCAGTACTTTAGGCATTTTAATTACCGCTATTGATGTAACTGCGCAGGTACAGGCGCAGCAGGAAGTTGAAGTAAAGGAAGACGTTTATCAAAATGATTTAAGGTTTCGTAACCTCATTGCCCAGGCACCAGTAGCTATTGGTTTGCTTCACGGCTGGGACATGCTGGTAGAAACGGCAAACACTTCATTGCTGGAGCTTTGGGGCAAAGATGAAAGTATCATCGGGTTAAATCTGCTGGATGCACTGCCGGAAATAAAAGAGCAGCCTTTTATTATGGATTTGCTACACAATGTATATGCTACCAATAAGCCCCATTATGGTTATGAAACGCTGGCAAGAATGCATCGTAACGATGTTTTGGAAGATGCCTATTTTAATTTTGTTTACTGGCCGGTTACAGAAGCTGATGGTAAAGTAAGCGGCGTGATGATAGTGGCCAGCGAAGTAACCGTACAAATAAAAGCAAAGCTGTCTTTAGAAGAAAGCGAGCAGCGGTTTAAAAGCCTCATCCTGGAAGCTCCAATGGCAACTGCATTGTTTACCGGCAGGGAACTGCTGATTGAAGTAGCCAATGAAGCGATGCTTAAGGTATGGGGCAAAGATGCTTCTGTTATTGGCCGTCCGCTTGCCTCGGCCTTGCCAGAACTGCAAGGGCAGCCTTTTTTACAACTGCTGGATGAAGTTTATACTTCCGGCCTCGCTTATCAAAATAACGCATCCAAAGCTGATCTGGTAGTAGATGGCAAACTTCAGCCTTTTTACTTAAACTTTACCTATAAACCTTTACTGGATGCCAATGGCCTTGTTTATGGCATTATTAATACTGCTATTGATGTAAGCAGGCAGGTAAAGGCCCGCCTAGAACTGGAAGAACTTTCCCGTAAAAAGGATGAATTTTTGAGCGTGGCCAGCCATGAATTAAAAACGCCCCTTACCAGTTTAAAAGCTTCTATGCAGTTGTTGGGGAGGTTGTTCAATACCGATCCGACATCGTCTGTTATCCCGGTTTTTATTAAAAAATCAAATATCAGTCTGATTAAAATACTCACTCTTATTGATGATTTAATGCACTTGTCCAAAATGCAGCAAGGCCAGATCTCCTTAAATAAAAGATGGTTTAAACTATCGGATCTGATAAATGATTGCTGCGACCACATTAGGGCGCAAAATATGCATGAATTGGTTTTAAAAGGCGATACCGAACTGAAGGTTTACGCTGATTTCTCAAGAATAGACCAGGTAGTGGTTAATTTTGTAAATAATGCGGTAAAATACGCACCAGGTTCTAAAAAGATCATTTTAAGAATAGAAAAAAAAGGGACAATGCCCGAATGTCTGTGCAAGATTTTGGTATCGGTATCCCATCCGATAAGCAAGAGCATTTGTTCGACCGTTACTACCGCGTAGATTCTTCGGGCATCCAATTCTCTGGCTTGGGCTTGGGCTTGTACATCTCCGCAGAAATCATTGCAAGGCATGGCGGTAAAATTGGTGTTGACAGCACTCCGGGCAAGGGCAGTACCTTTTGGTTTACACTGCCGCTTTAAATTGCGATGCTGTTTTTGTGCCGGTAAAAATAGTATTCGGTCTTTGCCATTGTTTTATTTTTTGTACGTGCTGATGAGTTTTTGTCCAAGTCCGGGAAAACAGGTATAATCAAAACAAAACCCGTGCTGCTATCAAAAGCAACACGGGTTTTTATAGGATAAAAGAAGCATTGTACTTCTTTTAGCACCATAATTCAACTATGCTTCAACAGCTTCCAATTCCGGTTCTTTAACTTTTTCTTTTTTACCAAACAGCCAGTTTTTCAAATTCACCCGGATAATATACATACAAGGAACCAGGATCAGGGTAATGATGGTTGCAAAACCCAATCCGAAGATCATGGTCCAGGCCAACGGTCCCCAAAAAGCAACGTTATCGCCGCCAAAATGGATATGTGGATCAAAGTGGGTAAACAAGCCTACAAAATCAATATTAAAACCAACGGCTAAAGGTATTAAACCTAATATGGCCGCAGTTGCTGTCAACAAAACAGGTGTCATCCGCGTATGCCCGGCTTCAACAACGGCATCATGCAAATTAGTGCCCTGCTCAATCAGCATATCCGTAAACTCAACCAGTAATATCCCGTTTCGTACCACAACGCCTGCCAGGGCAATAATACCAATTCCTGTCATTACGATGGCCATCGTCATCCCGAAAACGCTTACGCCAAGCAATACACCTATGATACTGAAAAATATCTCGCTGATGATGATCAGGGTTTTGCCGATAGAGTTGAACTGGATCATCAGGATAATCAATATCAAACCAAATGATGTGGCCAGCGCACTGCCCAGGAAGGTAACGGCTTCCAGCTGGTCTTCCTGGCCGCCGCCCTGCCGTATAATGATATCATCAGGTTTTTTAAAGTTATTGACGGCTCTTAAAATATTGGCGTTTACATCATTTGCATTATAGGGTTTGATAACACTCGAACCCAGGGTTAATACCCTTCTTTGTTGCTTACGTTTGATGTTGCTGTAAGTGTCGGTGTATTTTACATCTGTAAAAGCAGATATAGGCACCTGGCGGATTGCACCACCTGTAGCCATATCGCGATAGGTTATTTTTAAATTTCGTAGTTCATCTATATTACCGCGCTGGCTTTCTAATGCCCTTACTTTTATTTGATAGTCATCCTCTTTGGTATTCCTGAAATCCCCGGCTTTTGCCCCGAATATGGCAGTACCTAATGCCTGGCTTATTTGAGAAGTAGTTATCCCTTCCCTGTTTGCCCTTTCGCGGTCGATATCATATACTAACTCTGGTTTATCGTTTTGCACATCAGCAACTAAGTTTTCAATACCGGCAATATTTTGTTTTGCGAGATAGCTTTTTAAACGGTTACCGGTTTTAACCAAGGAATCCAGGTTATCGCCTATGATTTCTATACTGATATCTTTTTGTACCGGAGGGCCGCTGTTTTCCTGTGCAACTGCAATTTTGACTCCCGGAATACCTTGTACAGCACTACGTATATTGGTCAAAATCTGTTTTGTGTCCTTGCCGTTTCGCTTGCCAAATTCCACAAAAGCAACGGTAACTTTACCTTTATTTTCATAATCGCCCTGGTCTTCATCCTGCGGGTCGGTAACACCTTTAGTAACATTTGAGATGATGGACGATACAACATCCTTGTCTGGTTCAACTACTTTGGCCACACGCTGTTCCAGCTTTTTTGTAACCTCGTTTGTGGTAGCCTGGTCCGTACCGATGGGCATGGTAATATATACATAAGCAAAGTTAGGGTCGCCCGACGGGAAAAACACAGGTGTTTTGCCCCTTACTACCATTAAAACTATAGCCAGTATAAACAGGACAAACGTACCTAACAGAACGGTTACCGGCCGACGGACAGCACGCTCAAGCCATTTTGCATACCAGTTCTGGAATCGAGGCCACACATTGTTTTGAAACCTGTCTATCACTCTTAATAAAAAGAAATGATTGATCAGGTATAAAACAATCATCAATGCCATAAAATTACCAAAGCCAGCATTGATCCAGTAGCCAACAGCCGTAGCTACGGCGAGGTAAATAAGGGAGCGTCTGACTTTTTTATCAAACTTAGGATGATCATGTTCACCTTCTACATGGGGTTTCATAAAATCAACCGCAAAAACGGGGTTCATGATATAAGCCACAACCAGTGAAGCCAACAGCGTAATAATCAAAGTAATAGGCAAAAAGAACATAAAGTGGCCTATCAAACTGTTCCAAAATGCTAAAGGTATGAAAGGGGCAAGCGTGGTCATGGTGCCAGAAAACACAGGCAGGAAAACTTCGCCTGCTGCTATTTTAGCTGCTTCTTTTATCGGTACTTTTCCATTGTCAAAAATACGGTGCGTGTTTTCGATCACCACAATGGCATCGTCCACCACAATGCCCAGGGCAAGCAGGAACGAGAACAACACGATCATGTTTAGTGTAAAACCGATAGCCGGCATCACCAGAAAGGCGATAAAGCAGGACAACGGCACGGACAAAGCCACGAATATGGCGTTGGTGGTGCCCATAAAAAACATCAGGATAACGGTAACCAATATAAAACCAATAATGATTGTGTTGATCAGGTCGTTAAGGGTTGTACGGGTTTTGTCGGATTGATCACCGGTTACAGTAATATTTAACCCTTTCGGGAAAACGGTTTTCTGCTTTACCTTGATCAGTTCATTAATCTTGTCTGAAGCCTGGATCAGGTTCTCGCCAGCCCTTTTGCTTACGTTCAGGGTAATAACATTTTTAAATTTAGGGTTATCATTTGTTTTTAAGCGGGCATAACTTTCCTGCTCTAAAAACGAATCCTTGATTTCAGCAATGTCACGTAAATAAACAGCATGGCCTGTAGGGTTCCTAATGGTCATCGCAGCTACTTCATCGGCATTTTTAAAATCCTGTTTGATGTCTATGCTACGGCGTACACCATCAGTTTTTACTGTACCTGCTGTTGTCAGGATGTTTTCAGATCCTATTGACTGGATGATGTCACCAAAGCTAACCTGTGCAGATGCCATCTTGTTCATGTCAACGTTAACCTGTATCTCAGGGGTTAATGCGCCTACTTCGTCAACTTTCGAGATTTCCTTATAGCCTTCTATCTCATCTTTTAAAAGATCGGCGTATTCTTTCAATCGTTTAAGATCGTAATCACCGGAAATATTGATGTATAAAATAGGAAGATCGGCAACGTTGATATCTGAAATTACGGATTCTTTCAGGTTGTCGTCATTTTGCGGAAGATCCTGTTTTGCTTTGTCCACTGCATCCTTGACGTCTATTTTTGCATCCTTGATTTTAATGTTCGCCTGAAACTCGGCCGTAATGATAGATACATTCTGAACAGAGTTTGAAGTAACTTTTTTAAGCCCTTTTAACGATTTCAATTGTTTTTCGATTTGCCTCGTTACCAGGTTCTCAATGTTTTGAGGCGACTGACCGGAAAAAACGGTGGTAACAAATACCTTTGATTGTGCTATATCCGGAAAGTTTTCTTTCGGCAGGTTGTTATAACTGATCAAGCCAAGTACCGTGATCAAAAATATGAGCACGTAAATGGCAGTCTTGTTATCGATTGCCCAACTTGAGGGCGCAAATTCTTTTCTGAGATCTTTCATAATAAAGAGATCAATTGTTATTGATTAATTCCCGGACTGTAACACTTTTATTTTGTCGCCATCTTCAATATCTGCGGCACCAGCAGTAACTAACTGATCGCCCGCGTTTAAACCTGATAATATTTCTGATTGCCCGCCATACGTAGCACCAACCTTAACGTTTTTACGTTTGGCCGTTCCGCTATTGTTCACAAATACATAATCGCCGTCTTCTGATTTTTGAATAGCTTTTACCGGTATAATAATGGCTTTGGATTTTGAATAGTCTGCAATCTTTAGTATCGCTGTCATGTTCGGTCGAAGTGATTTACGTGCCGGTAGTTTAATTTCAACTGCAAAACTGCGCGAATTAGGATCAATGGCTTTAGCCGCAAACGTTACTTTAGTAACCAATGAATCGTTTGCGTCAGGCACTAAAATCTTAACATCATTACCTGTACCCACACTTGCGGAATAAGACTCCGGAACATCTGCCTTAACCTTTAAAACATCGGCATTCACGATACGGATGCCGGTAACACCCGGCTGTGCAACCTGCCCTAATTTCAAATCCATCTGGTCGATAGTGCCGCTGATAGGCGACGTAATGCGGTACATACTTGATTGCTGGCTTAATGCAGCCATTTGTTTCTGTGCTCCCTGCAAGTTCGTTTGTGCCTGTAAATATTGTACTTCGGTACCGATTTTCTGATCCCAAAGATTTTTCTGGCGCTGATACAGGGTATTCAGCAATGTTACCTGGGATTGTGCCTGGGCAATATTTTCCCTTAAAACACTGTTGTCCAATTGAACAAGCACTTGTCCTTTGGATACATGCTGTCCTGCCCTTGCATATATGGCTGTTATGGTACCAGGCGATTGCGGATAGGCAGTAACATTGTCTTGAGCATCAATTTTCCCCTGTATTTGTACATAATTGACAAAGGGGGCGGTTTTAACCTCAACGATACTCACATCTGATGATTTTGAAGAATCGGCACTACCCGTTTCCGCTTGTAGCTTTGTGATTTTTGAGGTTAAATCAGCCTGCTGTTTTTGCAGGTCGGCCAGTTCGGTTTTTTTATCCTTTGGCTTACTGGAACATCCTGCTAAAAACAGTATCGTCGCTATGTAAAGTATCTTTTTCATTTTTACTACTATAATAATGATAGGTGTGGTTATTTAATTCTGCCGTATGCTTTATCCAGGTCAACTTTACTTACTAAAGCATCATAAAGGCCTTGTATATATTGGTTGTCTGCATTTTCAAGTTCTGTTTGTGCCTGTGTAACCTCAATGCTTGAGCCTACCCCCTGCTGATATTTTATTTTTGAAACACGCAGTACTTCTTCTGCAAGCGCACGGCTCTGTTTTTGGTTGTTTAAAGTTTGCAAACCATTAATATAAGCAATACCCGCCTGGCTTGCCTGTAAGTTTAAAGAATTTTTAAGATCAATCAAATCATTTTGTGATTTTAAATAAGTGATCTTGGATTGCCTCACCTGGTTTAAACGCTGGCCGCCACTAAATACCGGTACCACTAAATTTAACCCGATAAAACTGGACGGGAAATTTGAATTGTACAACTGGCCAAATGAATTATTCTGATAAGTGGAAGTAATGTTGGCGGTTCCACTTAACGAAGGTAAATACTGCGATTGTTTGTTTTTGATGTCCAATGCGTACAACCTTTTTTGGGTCTCCTGCAAATTATATTCAATGCGGTTATGGTAAAAAGTGGTATCTGTTGTCAGGGTAGTAACATTACTGTCTAATTTTACATCGGCCAGTTTATCTGCCAGCGTCAGGTTATATTCAATGGGCATCCCCATTTGAAACTTCAGCAACTGGTAATTTAAGGCCAGCAAACGGATGGTGTTCTCCCTTGTAGTTACCAAATTATTATACTGGACCGTAATGCGGTCAACATCTATTTTTTCTACAAAACCCTGCTTGTTTTGCGCCACGGTTTGATCCAACTGCTGCTTTAACTGGTTAATGTTGGCATCCAGCAACCTGATCTGCTCATTGCTTACCAATACCTGATAGTAAGCTTTAGTTACATTAACGTTGGCATCGATCTTAGAACGGGTATAATTGCGTGCCGATAGTTCTTTAAAAGTTTTCGATGCTTTTAAACCAACCAGATAACTGCCGCTAAAAAGGATTTGATTGGCAGCAAGCGAAACGTTCGAATTATATTTTACACCAAACTTTACAGGTATAAAAGTGCCGGGCTGATTAAAAAATTCACCGGGCAAAAGTGTGGTTGGTATTTTTAAATAATCTGTAAAAGCAGCAGAACCGTTCACCTGAGGCAAGCCAATGCCAATCGTTTCTTTCACTCTGTACTCTGCACTTTTAATATCGAGGTTGGCATTCACAACCGTGCTTTGGTGTTCGTAAGCATATTTAATACAATCAGCTATACCAAAGTTATAAGTTTGATTTGCCGGCTGCTGCTGCGCGAAAGCTTTTATGCAAACCGCAGTACAAACAAGCAGGAATATTATTTTTTTCATTTATAGGGTTTAGGTTATCAGTAACTTACTTCTGTTTGATGGGCTTTAATTTTATTGCTGTTGCGTACCTGCTTCTTTTATCACCTAAAAAATGGTGGACATTATTATTTTTCTTTATTTCTTATTGGCCTTCTGGCACCAGTTTTTTATGTATAAAAGAAGCATCGGCTTTTTCAGGCATTGACTTTAAATTTAATCTGCGTTTGTAAAAATAGAATTAATCATTGATTACATTTTTATACTGATCCAATAATTTGTGCCCTTCCAACGTGCAAATACCATAGTTAAAATGCTCCAGCAGCTGATACTGCACCTTCCAGGTACTAAATTCCGCAACAGGGAAAATGGAAGTGTTAAAGCCCATTTCTACCTGGTTAACCCGCATCTTAGCTAAAATTTTAACATCTGCATCAGGGCGTATAAAACCTTGTTGGATCCCTTTGGTCAAAAGCTGCTCCAGTGTTTTTACTAAAACATTAGCTTTAAATTTTTGAAACTCAGCCCATGCATCAGGATGGTATTTTTGCATGTCATGTATCACAATAGGGTTGATCCTTGAAAATATCTCTTCAGAACATTTCATCATATTGATCATTTCCTCTATCACGTTTTCCGAATTCTGTATGATCGATTGTATCTGGCATTCATCTTCCTCCAGTTTTTTCTTTACCAGGGCTATTACCAATTCGTTTTTATCACTAAAAAAATGGTAAATGGTTTTTTTCGACATACCTAAATGTCTGGCTATGTCATCCATCGTCACGCTTTTGATGCCTGCATGTAAAAACAGTTCTTCGCCGCCTTGAATTATTCTTTCTGTTTGACCCATTGATATGTTAAGACAAAACTAAGGAAACGTTTTTAGTTTTAAAAGTTTCCAAAAAATTATGTTTAATCATGACACACTTGTGATAATGGTGCAACATATAAACAAATATCCTTTTAAGTAAAATTTTTTTTGTTTTGACAGTAGAACTAAAAGTTTGTTACAGTAAGTTTAATTTTTTCGGTTGTTGAGAAGAATAGAAAAATATAAAAAGCGGTTTTTGATGTTGAAATAATTTCTGATCGAACCATATTACGGAAAAACAGGAACTATGGTTATCAAAAGGAATTTGAAAAGTATGAATGTTTTTAACATTAATGAAGTTAATAGAAATGATAAAACCCTTCTGGAGGTTTACCAAAAGGGCTGTAAGTTACAATGCTTCTTTTACCGGCAAAAAATCAGTATTCCAACAATACGTGCGGACGGTAAGTATCCGTTCTTACTTCTGCCTTCAATTCATGCAAAATGTTGTATAAACCAAAGTTGGTACGGTTGGTATAAATAAAATGTTTTACGCCACGCGCCTGTTTAAACTCTGGCATTCGTGCAATTTTCTCGCCAAAGGCATACAAACGATCGAAGAACCCGCTGTGGCTGAAATCGAAAACAGCTGTCATGTACGGTTTGGCAAACAGGCCGATCATCTCTTTGTAAGCCTCGTAATAAAACTCAATCTGCTGCGGGTTATCGTTCGGCAAAATCATTTCCAATTGCCGAAATGCTTTAATTGTTTCTTCTTTGTTCTGCAACAGATCGGAAGAAGTGGTGGAGAAGAACGGATAATAAAAGTCGTCCGGCATTTCTTTGATACAGCCAAAATCAATTACACCGAGTTTTCCTTCCGGCGTGATCATGAAATTGCCCGGATGCGGATCGGCATGAACAGCGCGCAACTCATGCTGTTGGAAGTTGTAAAAATCCCACAATGCCTGCCCGATTAAATTCCGTTCCTCCTGCGAAGGATTGGTTTGCAAATATTCTTTTAAATGCCTGCCTTCCAGCCAACTCATCGTTATAATCCGTTTCCTGGAAAGTTCAGGATAATAAGTAGGGAAAACAATATTGTTCAAGCCTTTGCAAGCCTCCGAAAATTCAATCGAACGCCGCACTTCCAGCTCGTAATCCGTTTCTTCCAGCAATCGTTCTTCCACTTCGCGCATGTAAATATCAAGCTCCTTTTCGCTCATTCCCAAAAGACGGAACGCGAAAGGTTTTACCAGTTTTAAATCCGAAGAAATAGAATCGCCCACGCCTGGATATTGGATCTTGACGGCCAGCTTTTGTCCGTTCAGTTCCGCCTGGTGCACCTGGCCGATAGATGCCGCGTTGTTGGATTTCAGGTTGAATTTATCAAATATCCCCTCCGGCGGTTTCCCAAAATATTTACGGAACGTTTGCACGATCAGCGGGCCCGAAAGCGGCGGCGCATTGTATTGCGATTGTGAGAATTTATCCACATAAGCAGTAGGTAAAATGTTCTTGTCCATGCTCAGCATTTGCGCAACTTTCAAAGCAGAGCCTTTCAGTTCGCTCAACGATTTGTAAATGTCCGCGGCATTGTCCTCGTTCAGCTCGTCCTTGTTCATGTCCGGGTTAAACAGCTTTTTCGAGTAATGCTTCACATAATTGCCGCCAATCTTAAAACCCGTTTTCACAAATTTGGCAGATCGTTGTACTTTAGATGTTGGGATACTATTCTGTTCTTTGTTTTCTTCGCTCATACTTCTTTTATCGGCAAAAAATTAGTGTTTAACGTGGAGCGGGGGGACCAGAGATCGGGGAGCGGGAATGAACAAGCGCCATATTTCTCATTTACGGTCCCCGGTCTTTTCTGTGCTCTGTTTTCGCTCTTCGCTCTCTCTTTTTCTGCATTCCCCGCTCTTCTAATTTTGGGCGTGCCCCTGCGGGCCGGGCTATCCGCTGCAAGTCCTAATCCAGCTCTTTTTTCTGCTCTTTAGCTTTATCCCAATAAGATTTAGGCAATAAACCTTTTTGCTGATTAAAATATTCCAATACCTGTTTTGGGTTTAAGTCTTGGATTTCCACACCTATCTGATCCCGAATTTTTCGTAGTTGTTCAACCATTGATTCGGTTTGTTTAGTTTCAGTCTTCATATTCTAATATTTCTCTTGGTGACCTTATTTCCAAAATTTTATGTCCAAACTTTTTATTTACAGAATTATATCCGCGAATACGATTTACATTCACGATATGTTTAAAATTCCAGCTTACCAAAATATCAGCATCATTAAGCGTTGCTAAAGCTATATGATTACAATCAGGAAGGCTGGTTTTGCCAACCACGTTTTCTTTAATGTAAGCATCGGCGAGGTTGGTTGCTTCAATTGAATTTCCGATCAGATCAACAGCACTATATGGTAATTTTAGAAGTAGTTTTTTTACTTTTTTAGGTGCATGGGTCAATTCTATATTTGTTAATTCAGAATAAATAACCCTATACTTTCCCTCAATTATTTTATCAAAAAGAATCTTCGTCCAAACTTCAAACTCCGCATCAAAATAACCTCCGAACACTGAAGTATCAAGATAAATCCTTTCCAACATATATCGTCTTGCTACTAAATACTTACTACTTGCTACTTCATCCCGTTTTTCACCAAAAACTTGCCGTAATCCAGCAAATTATCCACCGGCGAACGCTGGAAAAGATCAAACGTAACGTTCACGCCTTTTTCAATCGCTTCATCTGTTTTTTCAAAACCTTTGGATTCATCGTTCACCCAAAAATTCAACACAAAACCAAACTGGATCCACAATGCATCTTTGTAACGGTTGGCGAAAAGTTTCCGGTCGGCCAGTTCGCCGGTTTCAATGCCTTCCTGCAAAATCTGCACGCTAAAGTTTTCAAACTCTTCCTTCAGCCCGTTCCATATTTTTGGCGTGCCCATGCCTTTTGCCACACGTTTGCTGCTAAAAACGGCAAAGCTTCTTTTGCCCTTCAACAATTCGAAAAAGCTGTAAAAAAACGACAAGGCTTTTTCGCGGGAAGAATATTGCGGCCAAACTTCCTGGGTTTTGATCTGGGCGATGGTTTTCAGGGCGAGGTCTGTCCAGATGCTTTGCTCCAAACCTTCAAAAGAGCCGAAGTGCTGGTAAAACCCTTCCTCGGAAAACTCATTTTTCTTGGCAAAAATATAAACAGATTTTGGCTGCTCGCCTTCCGTCAAAACATAATCAATATAATCGTTCTGGATTTTTTCTGTTGAAACCATGATTTTTATAGGGTAAAAGAAGTATGTTGAATAATAGGATTAAGTTACGGATTATTCCCGTGTTTGCTACTGCTGCCAAAAGGTTTGATTTTGAACTGACAAATGCCGCTTCACCAAGAAATACCCGGTAAAAGAAGCATTGCTTTAAGCTTTAACGTTCAATTCCTCCGGAAATTTTTCCGGCTTGGCATAAGTTAAACGCGCCAGCTTTTTGGTTTCGTGATAACTGTCTAAACCCGAAACCGTAATCGATCCGGCTTTTTCCAGATCCACAAAACCATCTTCGCTGATAAAGTTCTCATCCACCTTTACCCATTTAATTTCCCCGATGATAATACTGGTTTCGTTATGGCTGACCGGCAGGATCTCTTTCAGTTCCAAACCAATAGATAAAGTAGATTCTAAAATATAAGGTGCTTTAAAACCTTGCACATAAGCTTCGGTAAAACCAACTTGTTTAAACTCCGAATCACCGGAAGGGTAACGTGCGCTAACCTGGTGCGCTTCTTTATACCAACCTGCCAAAACATTGTTCAAGGTATAAAAACCGCTTGTTCTGATGTTCTTCAACGTATCGTGCTGCGGCCCGGGCGGGCGGGCAACCATGCCCATCAGCGGCGGGTTTGCGCCCAGATGGAATATCGAACTGAAAACAGAAAGATTGGTATTTCCGGTTTCATCAACCGTGCCCAGCAATTGCAAACTTTTAAAGCCGCCCAAACTGTTGATGAACATAGCGCGGTATTGCTTTTCCATCTGCATTAACGCCTCGTAATGGTAGATCATGTTTTGCTTTAAAGAGGTTTTAGAGAAGATAAACCGCCATCAATACTGATGATCTGGCCGGTGATCCATGAACTGTCGTCCGACAATAAAAACCTTGCTGCCGAAGCCATATCGTCCGGCTGGCCGAATTTGCCGAGCGGGTGCCTTTTTCCGGCGGCTTCCTGCTTTTCTTCGGTGTTTAATAAATGCTGCGCGAGCGGTGTATTGGTAAGCGAAGGCGCAATCACATTTACGCGGATCTGGCTGGTCACAAATTCTGCTGCCAGCGAAACCGCCAGGCTTTCAATGGCGCCTTTTGATGCTGCAATGCTGGTATGATAGCTCATACCGGTGCGGGCGGCAACCGTGCTGAACAAAACTACGGAAGCTTGTTCTGCGTTTTTTAAAGCTTTTAGCGCTTGCTGGATCAGCGTTACCGCGCCCAAAACATTCAGCGTAAAATCCTGAATATAATCTTCCCGGTTTAAACGCTGAAAAGGTTTTAAGTTGATAGAACCGACCGAGTAAACCAGGCCATGGATTTTTTCAGGCAATTGTGCAGCAAAACCAGTGTCAGCGGAAACAAAATCATGCGGAATGTGGGTTACGCCTTCCGGCAAAGCTGTTCCGGCATTCCTCGAAATCACAAACACTTTTGCACCTGCTGTAACCAATTGCTTCACCAAAGCCAGGCCAATGCCCGAGCTTCCGCCTGCCACTACGATAGTTTTTTGTTCAAAGCCCATACTTCTTTTACCGGCTAAATTTATGCTTGTTGTTGGGTAACATAACTTGCATTTGTTTGTTCGTTTATAAAGCAGCAATTCTGTCAGCCGAAGGTTAAAACATGCCCCAGACCAAAAAATATACGAAATCAAACCTGCCTGCCAAAATTTGTGCACACTGCGGGCGGCCTTTCGAGTGGCACAAAATTGGGGGAAATGTTGGGACGAAGTAAAATATTGCAGCGAACGCTGCCGGAGAACCAAATAAGCCGAAAAAACAAATAATAGGAGATAACCAATTTATGTTTAATTTGTACTAATATTAGTATGAGCGGTAAAACAATTTTAGTTTGGTTTAGGAACGACCTGCGGGTGCAGGACAATGAGGTATTAACAGAAGCCGTTAATAAGGGCGATGCTGTTTTACCGGTTTACTGTTTCGATCCGTTCTATTACCGCACTACTTCTTTTGGCACACAAAAAACAGGAAATTTCAGGGCACGTTTTATTCGGGAATCCGTTGACGGCCTACGCCAGTCGTTAAAGCATTTGGGCGGCGAATTAATTGTTCGTACCGGCGATCCTGCCGTTATTATTCCCGAGCTGGCGCAGCAATACCAGGTTACAGAAGTGTATCATCACCGTGAAGTGGCTTTTGAAGAAACAGAGATTTCGGCCAAAGTAGAAGCTGCTTTATGGAAATTGAAACTGAACCTGAAGCATTTTATCGGCCACACTTTGTACAACAAAGAAGATTTGCCTTTCCCGATCAAAGACATTCCGGATGCTTTTGCCACTTTCCGCAAAAAAGTAGAACGCGACAGCCAGGTTCGGCGTTGTACGGTTTCACCTCAAAAAACAACAACGCCAGCGATAACCGATGCCGGGGAAATACCAACTTTGGCGGCATTAGGTTTAACAGGGCCTTTTGATGATGAGCGCGCGGCCATGCGTTTTGCGGGCGGAGAAACCGAAGGCCTGAAAAGGTTGCACAATTACGTTTGGGGGAACGACCTGCTGAAAACCTATAAAACTACCCGTAACGGTTTGCTTGGTGCAGACTTTTCTACCAAAATGTCGCCCTGGCTTTCCATGGGTTGTGTTTCGCCGCGGCAGATTTTTTGGCAAGTGCAGCAATACGAAAAAACACATGGCAGCAATGATGCCGTTCATTCGCTAGTTTTGGAGTTGTTGTGGCGGGATTACTTCCGGTTCATGTTCAAGAAATACGGTAAACAGTTTTTTGATAAAGCGGGTTTTAAAGGCCAGGCACCAGCAGAATCCACACAGCAGGAGGAGCGGTTTGCGCAATGGAAAGCCGGGCAAACGGGTGTTCCTTTTATCGATGCCATTATGCGTGAGATCAATGCCACCGGCTATACCAGCAACCGCGGCAGGCTGAACACGGCCAGTTTTTTAGTGCGCGACCTGCAGGTAGACTGGACGCGCGGTGCTGCTTATTTTGAAGAAAAACTGATTGATTACAGTCCGGCCAGCAACTGGGGAAACTGGGCTTATGTAGCCGGCGTTGGAAATGACCCCCGTGAAAACCGGGCCGTAAACGTGATCAAACAAGCAGGGGAAGCCGACCCGAAAGGACAATATGTGAAACTTTGGGTGCCCGAATTGGCTGCCATTCCCGGAAAACAAATTCACACACCGTTTTTCTTAACGCCCGATGAGTTGACTGTTTACGGTATTGAATTGGGACGGGATTATCCGAAGCTCATCATTGAACCGAAATGGCAAAAACTGACGGACAAGAACGATAGTATTTTTTGAGGGCATTTAGCCGTCAGCACTCAGCTTTCGGCGGAACACATGCTGGCAATAATATCCGCTTTTTGAATCTGATTGCTGAGGGCTAAATGCTGATAGCTTCCTAAAACCAATGCTTCTTTTATCGGTTAAAAACTGGTGAAAAAAACATTACGGCTTATTCTGGGCGATCAGCTCATCAGCACGCATTCCTGGTTTCAACATAAGGAACTCAAAACGGTTTATGTACTGATGGAGATGATGCAGGAACAAACCTACGTAAAGCATCACATCCAAAAGATACTTGCTTTTTTTGCGGCCATGCGCAATTTTGCTTATCAGTTGCAAAAAGCCGGGCACGAAGTAATTTACCTCAAATTAGATGATCTTGAAAACGAACAAACGTTAGACGGAAACCTTGAAAAAATC
>JAABUQ010003388.1_pt1 | contig 29287 bp, 17 predicted proteins | sample 5560001 | NCBI WGS metagenome assembly JAABUQ01 (sample SAMN10711888, study PRJNA513371) | rock metagenome | isolation source: Antarctica rocks | place: Antarctica: Victoria Land, Finger Mt nord | collected 2015-12-18 | reverse complement strand
CTTCCCTGACGTCTTTGAGTGGGTAGTCGAGCATATGGGCGATCTCCCCCTGGCGCGGAGGTCTTCTAAAGCACATCAACCCAAACCCTTACCTACTCCGCTTTTCCCGGCTTAAGTTGATACCCTGGCTACTGGACGAAGGATTTTAAGCGGATTAATCCTCGTCTGATTGGAAAAGACGAAGAACCTTCGCTCAACAAAACCCAAGAGACCAGGAATACAACTTTTGATAGGTTAGTCGATGAGCTACACAAACGGCGAATGAAATTGGTGCTAGATATTGTGTGTAACCACAGCAATCCTGATTTTAGCGGTAAAAAGGGTGAACTCTACGACGACGGAGTGAAAATTGCTGATTTTAATGACGACAAAAATAATTGGTATCATCACTACGGTATAGTCACAAACTGGGAAAGTGAATGGCAGGTACAAAACTGTGAACTGTCTGGTTTAGCCACGTTTAATGAAAATAATCCCGACTACCGAAACTATATTAAATCTGCTATTAAGCAATGGCTAGACAGAGGAGTTGATGCCTTACGGGTTGATACCGTAAAGCATATGCCTATCTGGTTTTGGCAAGAATTTAACGGTGACATGCAAAACCATAAACCCGAGGTTTTTATCTTCGGAGAGTGGATTTATAGCACCCCTCAGAATGATCTTTCAGTCGAATTTGCCAACGAATCTGGCATGACCATTCTTGACTTTGGTCTTTGCATGGCAATTCGACTGGCGTTAGGGCAAGGGGCGGAAGGGGGATTTCACCTGATTCAGGCAGTCCTTGATTTGGACTATCGCTACTACAGGGCAACTGAACTGATCACGTTTATTGATAACCACGATATGCATCGGTTCCAAACGTTGAACCCTGATCCAGAGGTGTTGCGCTTAGCGATCGCTTTCATTATGACCTCTCGCGGCATTCCCTGTATTTACTATGGAGTAGAGCAATATCTACACAACGACACTAACGGAAATAACGATCCCTACGGAAATAACGATCCCTATAACCGCCCAATGATGGAGAAATGGGATACTGACACGCCAATTTATCGAGATATCCGGTTACTTTCTGGCTTACGGCGATTGAACCCAGCGGTGTCGATGGGGAGTCAATGGCAAAAGTACCTTACCCCTGATGTCTATTGTTATGTCCGGCGTTATCATCAATCATGCTGTTTTGTAGCAATGAATCGAGGCGATGCTGTCACACTTGAGGCCGTTGATACAGAGTTACCGGACGGAGAACATACTTGTGTTTTAACGCGGCACAAGTTTGAAGTACTAAATGGGAAACTGCACAAGTTAGAATTAGGTGCGCGGGCTATCGTTGTTCTCAGCCATGTTGGTGAGCGCGTCAAGGAACAGACGATTGTGCGAGCGCAACTTAACGGTGTTGAAACCGAGCCTGGTGAAACCGTTGTCGTAATAGGAGATTGTCCTGAGTTGGGCAATTGGGATATCGCTAAAGCTTTTCCACTGGAATACATTAACACCAACACCTGGTTTGGGGAGATTCCCTTTAATGAGAGCGCTGGAAAGCTAATTGCTTATAAATACGTGTTGTGGCGCGAAGGTAAGTCGCCATTACGAGAGAATTTGGTTGCTCGTCGCTGGGTTATTGCTAGTGAGGGCACCGTGAAATGGCGAGATCAATGGGCGTCAGGACGTGAGTCTTGATCAGGACTGCCACTTAAGGAGTAGAAGCATGGGATATCAGGCGATCCAAAACTATGGGATCATTGGGAACATGTACACGACAGCCTTGGTGGGGCTAGGCGGGTCAATTGACTGGTTTTGTTTTCCAAATCACAACTCGCCTAGCGTCTTTGCAGCGCTGCTTGACGATAACAAGGGTGGGTATTTCAAGATTTCACCTATGACAGCAGAGGTGACTCATAAGCAGTTCTACTGGCCTGAAACCAATGTCCTGGTAACTCACTTCCTTACACCAGACGGCGTTGGAGAAATCACCGACTTTATGCCTGTAAGAAGGTCAGCACAATTCGGCTTTCAGTGGTTAGTCCGGCGCGTAAAGGTAATTCGTGGCTGCATGGACTTCACTATGGAATGCCATCCCGCTTTCAACTACGCCCGAGATGAACACAAAACAACGATTAGTTCTGAGGGTGCCTGCTTTCACTCGTCGGGGCTCAGCCTAGAACTCGCTACCGATACCCCATTACAACAGTCGGGCAGTGGGGTTTTTGCAAAGTTTACCCTTCAGTCAACAGAGACAGCGGTTTTTACTTTGCGGCAAGCAGAACCAGAATCTAGTTGTGGACTGCCCCTCGACCCATCACAAGCGGATGATCTATTCAAACAAACAGTTAAGTATTGGCGTCGCTGGCTCTCGCAATGCACTTACAAAGGTCGGTGGCGCGAGATAGTTGAACGCTCGGCATTGGTGTTGAAGCTGCTTACCTACGAGCCGACCGGGGCGATCGTGGCAGCACCCACCTGCAGTCTCCCGGAAGGTATCGGCGGCGAACGCAACTGGGACTACCGCTACACCTGGATTCGGGATGCAAGTTTCACGCTTTATGCATTGATGCGGATCGGTTTTACCAAAGAGGCTGCCCAGTTCATGAATTGGATAGAGTGCCGTTGCCATGAACGAAAGCCGGACGGTTCGCTACAAACCATGTATGGGATCGACGGCAGTCACGACCTGAGTGAGGAAATCTTAGACCATCTGGAGGGTTACAAAGGTTCAAGTCCGGTTCGGATCGGCAATGGTGCCTATAACCAGCTACAGTTGGACATTTATGGCGAGTTGATGGACTCAGTGTATCTTTATAACAAGTATGGAGAACTGATCTCTTATGACTTGTGGAGCAACGTTCGCGAGCTGATCAACTGGCTTTGTGATAACTGGCAGCGAAAAGATGCTGGCATTTGGGAAGTACGTAGCGGAGAGCAACAATTTGTTTACTCAAAAGTCATGTCTTGGGTCGCTCTGGACCGGGCCTTACGTTTGGCTGATAAGCGCTCATTCCCGGCGGATCGGTCGCGATGGCTGAAGGCTCGAGACCAAATCTATGAAGAGATCATGGCTCAGGGATGGAACGCCGAACGTCAGGCTTTCGTGCAGTATTACGGCAGTGCTTACCTCGATGCTGGTAGCTTGATGATACCCCTGGTATTCTTCCTTGCCCCAACAGATCCCCGAATGCTAGCTACTTTGGATGCCATCAATCAACCTCCGACCGCAGGGGGGTTGGTCTCTGATAGCTTGGTGTACCGATACAATGTGGAAGAAACTCCCGATGGCCTTAAAGGAGCGGAAGGAACCTTCAACATTTGTACGTTTTGGTTAGTTGAGGCACTAACCCGCGCCGGAAAAGTTGATAGCGCCAGACTTGATGAAGCCCGACTTATGTTTGAAGAGATGCTGGGTTATGCCAACCATCTGGGTCTTTATGCCGAGGAAACGGGTCAAAGTGGCGAGGCGTTAGGGAACTTCCCCCTAGCTTTGACGCACCTGTCGTTGATCAGCGCAGCATTTAACCTAGACAGAGCGCTATAAACTAAACCTTTTCTCTCGGCGGCTTTGCGATCCCCATCTTCGTTAGGCTCTCTTCAAGTTCCTTAAGGAATTCAAAATCCTCTTGAGGTAGGAGGTGGTTTTCTCTTCCAAACGAACTCACGCCTAAAGAGGGCTGCTTCTCAAGGAAGGCGAACGCCTGCCGGAACTGACGCGGACCTGCCTCAATAGGCGAGTCGAAATGGCAGGGAACAATCCGCTGGAAGTCCCACTTCGCCACTTTGTCCGCCCAGTCCAGGACTGTCCTCGGTGCTTGGGAAAGAATGAGCGTCTGCAAAATTGGTGCTACAAACAACCGCCCACCTCCTCTTAAGGCATCGAATGACTGCTTCCAGTCATCTTTCCACCTAAACGGAAACAGACCAAAATACGCCTTTGGTGAGTGGTCTGGCGCTTTAAGAGCATTGCGGAGCAACTTTCCTAAGTTGACCGTCTCTAGTGTGCTAGGTCGAAAGTAAAAGGCAAACAGTGAGATTCGCTGCCATCCCTTGCGGCGGTTTGCCGGGTTGTCCTCAACGACATCAAGTACATCGTCCTTCGCATGAAATAGTAAAGGATACGGGTCAAGTTGTACGATCGCTGGCGGCTCTTCTGGTACGGCAAGCACGGAGTCGGTCACTAGCAGTGTACGTGTTCGCTTATGGAAGAATGCTACTTCCCCGAACGAGCCCCGTCCGAGATTGATGTCCAGTACTGCGTAGTCAAACTCTGAAGCAAAGGGGGCATCAGCGTTATTCTCTGGGAGCACCTCAGTCCGTCTCCAAGGAAAGCCAAGCCAACTAAGCGGGAGGTTCAGCGGAAAGCTCCACTGGTTTGGAGCCACAAAGACCAGCGCGTTCGGAAAGCGTCTGGCGAAAGGACCCACAAAGACTTTGTGCTCCAAGCCGGATGTGGTTGGCAGGACTATGTACAACACATCACCATGCTCCATCACCAACTCTTTGACAAGGCGAATACACTCTGGAGTCGGGGCAACAGGTGCATAGACGAGGAGACCCCCTACTTCCAGTTTCACGACAGTCATGCGAATTGGCACAGTAGTGTAGAAGACACCCTGTAGCTGGTCAAAAGTCCAGACTCTATCCTTTACCACCTCTTGGCGAAGTGTACGTCGTCTGCCATATGGATAGAGCGGCACAGCAGGCCAGAAAGGCCATGACAAGTCGTCAGGACGGATGCCTGCATGAACCTGTTGATCCTGAATTTGCGGCTGCCTCATCGCCACTTGCGTCTCCTGTGTTTTCAGGGTGCTTATAGCTATTTTACGATCCCCTCGCTACCAGTGACGCTTCAAGCGGGGCAGTGCCCACCCTACTGAAACATCTCTTAAACTCTCAACTGAACTGTGTTGGCTTAGTGTTGGCTGACGAGTAAAGCTACAGGAAAGTATTTTAATGCCTCCCCAATTAAAACTGTTCCATCAGCTTTAAGTGGTTGGGAAGCGATCGCATCTTCCCACTCGGATGGCATGCCGGACGGTAGTTTCACTTGCGTATCGCTCCAAATCTCTCCCAGTGGGTATTCTCCTTGACTCACTAGGCTTGTCAGGAGCCTTGGAGCAATAGTAACAGCGACGGTATTCTCATAACTTCTAGCAAAAGCAACAACATGATCCTTAAACTTACCAACCACCTCTAAAGGTAGGTAATCTCCTTTTTGAAAAAGTAGCAGATTCTTTGTTCTCGTCTCCAGAACTCTAGAGATCAGAAAGAGCTTGATTCTTCCATCTTCCTTAGTTGACAACAACTCATTAATTAGCTTTAAAATGTCTGTCTTTGCTTTGTCTTTGATATCTTTTAAAAACGATTCTCGCTGCGGAAAGTCAACTGGACGCCGGTTATCTGGGTCTACAAGACTCAGATCCCATAACTCCGCACCCTGATAAAAATCAGGCACACCACTCGCTGTCATCTTCAGCAGAGTTTGGGAAAGAGAATTAAATATGCCGTAATTAGCTACCCGCTGCTGAAAAGGCAGAAACTCCTTCAGAAATTGATTATCTTCTGCAGGTTGAAGCACTGACGAAACAAAATCAGCGAATCCGTTCTCATAATCGCTATCAGGTCTGAGCCAAGCGGTATAAACTTTAGCTTCTCTAACGGCCTTAACCACATAGTCTTTCACCCGCTCCACGAATTCTGCCTGCTCACTCTCAGCAAATGGAAAAGCACCAACAAGCGTTTGATAAAAGAAGTATTCATCGTTCTTGTCAGGAACAGCTCGACCATTAAAGCTACGTTTTTTGCTGGCGTTGGTCTCACTCCAAACTTTGACCTGTTTTTCCCACTCTCCTGGGATTTCTGAAATCACATTAATTCTCGCTCTGACATCTTCACCGCGCTTTGTGTCATGGGTGGCGGTAGCGTTCATTTTATCAGGCCAAATAGATTGCTGTTTTTGATTGAACTCATGAAAGTCTGCAATCGTGATACCAAATTGATTAGGATTACCACCTACTTCATTCAGGGACAGCAGTCGGCTGTACACATACAAAAGCGTGTCCTCAATTCCTTTTGCCATCAAAGGACCGGTTAGCTGTTGTAGCCTCATGACGAAATGGCGCTGTAGCGCCTTTTGTTCTGGCGTTAAAGACTCTTCATCTTCAAGCAAAAGTAGTTTTTCGATATAGTTAAGTTCTTTTAAAAGCAGCGGTACTTGCTTCTTAGCTACGTTGATTACCTCCTTTACATATAAGCGATCTGCTTCTCTCAACCCATCCTGATTAATATAGGTTCGATAAACTGGAAAGAACGTCAACACCTCTGTTAAGGCTCTTTGAAGGCCATGTTGGGTAAAATCATTACCTGTTCTAGAATAACCAGATATCCTTTTCAGGAAATGGGCTAAATTATCTACGTCCCCCGCCAGATTTTTATCGATGATCAGCCTTTTTTTATCTCTAAAAAGCTGCTCGTAGGGCATGTTGAAATCTGTTAATCTGGAATATATCTCGTTGAACTGCTGCTCATTCTCGCTCTGACAAAAAATACCGTTGACATAGTTTAAGAAGTCATAACCGCTTGTACCTTGAATTGGCCAATAATCTGGTAGCTCTTCTTTATGTTCTAGAATTTTTTCTACTGTAGTGTAGACATCTCCTACTTTTTCCCTAAGCCGTTTTAAATATTCTGTCGGATCGTAGAGTCCATCAATATGATCGATTCTTAGCCCAGTTATTTTTCCAGACTCAACTAATTGGCCGATTAGAGTGTGAATCTTGTTAAAAACCTTAAGTTCTTCTACTTTGACAGATATCAGTTCATTAACGGTAAAAAATCTCCTGTAGTTAATTTCTTCCGCTGCCACTTTCCAGAAAGATAAGCGGTAAAACTGTTCTGACAGTAAACTATCTAGCCGGTTAAAACTCTCTGGATTACCTGGCTCTCCGTTGAAGAATGCTATGTTACCCTCGATAAATTCTTTTACTTCTTGATTTTGGGTATATAGTTCCCAAACGAGACCTCTGACGAAGGCTATCTGATCATATCTTTCCTTACCTTTTGATTCTTCATCAGTGTTCCTCAGCAGATAAAGAATACCCATTAGCTTGATAAAGTCTGGATGATTTCTGCCTAGCGATCTAGTTAATTTCCCCAAATTGTAAACGATGAACTGACCATAAGTTTCTATTTTAACTGGAAGTCTAAGACCATAATAATTGACACTTAACCCGGTTTGATCGTACTTGAGTTGAATCTCGCCATTTTCTAGGCAATCCCCATAGTAGTTTCCTAGCAAAGGGGCAAGTACTCGCCCTCTAATAGATTCATAAGGGTGATTCCAATCAATGTCAAAATAATCGAATGAATCAGAATTAGGGCCGTTTTCCAGTACATCCATCAACAGCTGGTTTTGGCTATCATAAGCCATGTGGTTGGGAACAATATCCTGTAACCACCCCATGTCGTGATGCTGTAATTCACTTACCAGCGTTTCAAAGTTCTCCTCAGTTCCCAATTCAGGATTTATTTGATTAGGATCAACAACGTCATAGCCATGAGTGCTACCTGCTTTCGCTTTAAAGATAGGTGAAGCGTAGAGATCAGAAATTCCTAGTTCAGCCAGATAATCGATGATTTTTCTTGCTGCCTCAAAGCCAAAAGCAGAATTGAATTGAATTCTGTATGTTGCTGCTGGAATTCGCATCATGTAAGTTTTACTCCTAAATAATTTTATCTTCAGTTGTAAGGAGGCAAAGCCTCTCGTTCTTACTAGTGAGGCAGAGCCTCCTGATCCTCGTTCCACTGGGCGTAGCCTGGGAACGAAAACACAGAGGCTCTGCCTCAGTAGTAGGGGGGCACTGCCCATCTAAAACTATAATTCGTAGACAGCGAAACTCTGTGGTTTGATTGTCACTTCCTGATCTGGCTCCAATTTTTCAGGTAAGGTAGCTCCAGAACCCATCCACTTAGGATCAGAAGAATCCAAGATCTTCCGCCAGCTATTGCCCGGAGCCTTAGCCCGGAAAGTTACATCTTTCCCATTAAAGTTCATAATGCAGAATATCTGGCTGGTGTCACTCCATCGCCGTAGAAACACGAGTTTATCTGCTTCAAGGCAGGACGCCTCTAGATTATACTTATCTAGGTTTTTCAGCGCCGGAACTGTACGGCGCAGATGAATTAAATGCTGATAAAGCTCAAGCAGCACTTTGTGTTTACCTTCCTTCCGCTTTTCCCATTTCAGTTGGGACTTTAAAGGGGTTTCAGGACTCTGCGGATCTTGAAACTCTCCTTCTAAGTGAAAGTGTTTAAATTCTTCTTTTCTTCCCTTTCTAACCGCTTCAACTAAATCAGGATCTGTGTGACTAATAAAGTAGAGGAAAGGGGATTCTTCACCGTACTCTTCCCCCATAAAAAGTAGTGGGATGTAAGGCGAAAGTAATACAGCACCGGCAATTAATTTCAGTGCCTCAAAGGAAACCAGTTGCGATAATCTTTCACCTAGCATCCGGTTGCCTATCTGGTCATGATTTTGCGAGCAGATGACGAATTGCTTACCTGACAAGTCTTTAGCGTCGCTACCATGATACCTTTGTCTGTTGGCAGAGTATTTCCAAGAGTAAACAAAGCTTTCCTTGAAAGCTTTCGCCATATATTCACAGTTGCCGAAATCTTGATAGTATCCCAACTGCTCACCAGTAATTAATGTGTGCAGTGAGTGATGGAAATCGTCACTCCACTGGGCGTTCATACCATGACCCCCTAAAGACCGATCACGGATTATACGGACATCATTTAGATCACTTTCAGCAATTAGATAAAGTTCCCTACCAGTCTGCTTAGAAAGTATGGCAACACTTTCTCCTAGTTCCTCTAGAAAGTGTTTAGCGCCTAGATCGTAAATGGCATGTATAGCATCCAACCGTAGGGCATCAATGTGATAATTCTGGAACCAGTATAGGGCGTTTTCAATAAAGAAATTACGAACGCCGTCACTACGGGCATCATCAAAATTAACCGCACTGCCCCAAGGGGTTCTATACGTCTCTGTAAAGTAAGGGCCAAAGTTGCTGATGTAGTTCCCTTCTGGGCCAAAGTGGTTGTAGACGACATCCAGAATAACTGCTATACCCTGCTGGTGACAGGCATCAACTAGGCGCTTTAATCCTTCCGGTCCACCATAGGAGTTCTGCACGGCAAAAGTATATACACCATCATAACCCCAGTTGCGATCGCCTGGAAATTGGGCAACCGGCATAATTTCAATTGCATTAATACCTAGCTCATACAGTTCACTGAGTCGGGGAATGATGGCATCAAAGGTGCCTGCCGGAGTAAAAGTGCCAACGTGCAGTTCATACATAATCATGGCTTCCAGAGGAACACCAGACCACTGAGCGTCATTCCAGCCCATAGTGCTGTGCTCAACTACCTGGGAAGGACCATGTACATCCTGAGGTTGAAAGTGCGACGCCGGATCTGGTCTTTCAGTAGTCCCTTCGAGCTTATAAAAGTAGAGCGTTCCCGGCTCAACGCCTTCAGCCGATACTTTCCAATATCCCAATTCATCCTGTTGCATGGGGAGAAGGCGCTCTTCGGGAGAAAGAATTTCTACAGCTACCTCTTTCAGATTAGGTGCCCAGACGGTAAATGCACAACGACTGTTACCAAGATAATTAGCGCCGATCCTCACCTTTAGTTAGGCTTGCTCCTGTGCCGTATGTTTTCATGGACTTTTTGGTAGTTAAAGCTTCCCATAAGCGACGAGATTGGATGTGTGGGAAGGCGAAACTAATTTTCCCTGTTTAAGGGACTAGAGGCATCTTTCTCTCGGAATAATCCCTCCACCTATAGTTCAAGCCTTTTTCCTACGTTTAAAGGTTTAGCTTAGGAAAACAAAAGGTTGCTGAGCAAGATGCCACTGTGGACAAATGCATTTAATTTTAAGTAATCTTACAATTGTGTGGCTTTACACGACAAGCCCCACCAGATGGTTTTACTTGTAAGCCTCGCCACTTACTTTATTAACATGACTTTGGTAATTTCACCAAACAGGTCCAAAGCGGCAACGGTTGGAAGGTGAAGAGACAACGGTAGGGGCAAGTCTTGTGCCTGCCGTAGGGGCAAGTCTTGTGCTTGCCCAGTCTTGTGCCTGTCCCCATGGGACGCCTGCGACTGTCTTAGTGCAAATAAACATCAAGGAAGCATCCCAAATGTTGCCAGAAGAAGGTAGGAGAAGAGTTCAGATTAAGGGCGTCTCCCCAGAGATCGACGGAGGGCGTTTCCCAATTAAACGAACAGTTGGTGAAGAAGTCCGCGTCGAGGTCGATATGTTCTCAGATGGTCACGACGCTGTCGCGGGGATCATTCTGTACCGTCCAGAAGCCTCCCAGGAATGGTCTGAAGTACCACTATTTCCTCTTGTCAACGACCGCTGGTATGGAGGATTCATTGTTTCCGAGTTAGGTCGTTACGTCTACACCATCACTAGCTGGGTTGACCATTTTCTAACTTGGCGACGAGGTATGGCGAAGAAAGTTGCGGCGGAACAAGATGTAGCGGTTGATTTGCTGATTGGGGCGCAATTAGTCGAGCAAGCGAGTCAACGCGCCACGGACGACGATAGTTCGCAATTGCAAACTTGGGCAGCAACCCTGCGTTCCATGCAGAAAGAAGACCTTGCTACTTTGGAGCAAAAAGTCCTCTCAGAAGACTTGGCCGCCCTGATGACCAAGTACCCAGACAGAACACTGGCTAGTACCTACGAAAAGCAACTTGGCATCGTTGTAGACAGAGAAAAAGCCCGCTTCAGTAGTTGGTATGAAATGTTTCCTCGCTCCTGTGGCGAACCGGAAAAACACGGTAACTTCAAAGACGCTCAGGCTCGACTGCCCTACATTGCAGACCTAGGTTTTGATGTCCTTTATCTACCGCCAATTCATCCAATCGGCACCACTTTTCGTAAGGGCAAAAACAACACCACTGTACCTGAGCCTGGAGATGTTGGAGTGTGCTGGGGAATTGGCTCACCAGAAGGTGGACACAAAGCAATTCACCCTCAATTGGGCACAATGGCAGACTTTCAGGAGTTTGTTACTGCATCGGCTGAGCGTGGAATTGAGATAGCATTGGATCTCGCTTACCAATGCTCCCCCGATCACCCCTATGTTAAGGAGCATCCCCAGTGGTTTCTGCATAGACCCGATGGCACCATTCAGTATGCCGAAAACCCACCCAAAAAGTATCAGGATATTTACCCAATTGATTTTGAAACCTCAGACTGGCAAAACCTCTGGGAAGAACTAAAAAGCGTTGTGCTGTTCTGGGTCGATCAGGGAGTAAAAATCTTCCGCGTAGACAACCCTCATACCAAAGCCTTTCCTTTTTGGGAGTGGATGATTGCCCAAGTCAAGCAAATTCATCCCGATGTCATGTTCTTAGCTGAAGCCTTTACCCGTCCTAAGGTGATGTATCGTCTAGCGAAGATGGGTTTTACCCAGTCGTATACCTACTTCACCTGGCGGACTACGAAATGGGAACTCACCGAGTATTTTACGGAATTAACGCAATACCCGGCGCATGACATCTTCCGACCTAACGTCTGGCCCAACACCCCAGATATTCTGCATGAGTTTCTCCAGCACGGTGGAAGACCTGCTTTCATGATTCGGTTTATCCTAGCTGCCACAATGGCCGCTACTTACGGAATCTATGGACCAGCCTTTGAGGTTTGTGAGAATCGACCGTTGAGACCAGGTAGTGAAGAATACCTAAACTCTGAGAAATATCAGATCCGGGATTGGGACTTAGATAGTCCTTATACCATTAAGGATTTGATCGCACGGGTGAACCAAATCCGCCACGACCATCTCGCATTGCAGAGTAATAAATCTCTTAAATTTCATCAAACAAACAACGATCAGATTATCTGCTACAGCAAACAGACTGAGGACTTTAAAGACGTAATCCTGACGGTCGTCAACCTTGATCCTTACAATCCGCAATCTGGCTGGATTAGTTTGTCTTTAGCATCAATGGGTGTTGATCTATACCAGCCTTTTCAAGTTCATGACCTGCTCACTGATACCCATTACACTTGGTATGGCGAGCATAATTATGTTGAACTTAATTCCTACGTACTGCCAGCTCATGTTTTCTGGGTTAAACAAAATGCCATCGATACTAAATGACGACCCTTTATGGTTCAAGGATGCCATTATCTATGAGGTGCCGGTTCGAGCCTTTGCAGACAGTAATGATGACGGTATTGGCGACTTCCGGGGGTTGACAGACAAGCTAGATTACTTGAAAGACTTGGGAATTACCGCAATTTGGGTGCTGCCCTTCTTCCCTTCCCCACTGCGTGACGATGGCTACGATATTGCCGATTATGTCAGCATCAACCCAATCTATGGCACTTTGGAAGACTTCCAAAACCTCTTAGATGCTGCACACGAGCGGGGCATCAGGGTGATTATCGAGTTAATTGTCAATCATACCTCCGACCAACATCCGTGGTTTCAGCGGGCACGTAAGGCACCTAAGGGCAGTAAGGAAAGAGATTTTTACGTCTGGAATGATACCCCAGAAAAATATGAAGACGTACGGATTATCTTCCAAGATTTTGAGACCTCTAACTGGGCTTGGGACCCAGTTGCTAAGGCATACTACTGGCATCGCTTCTACTCCCATCAACCAGATTTGAACTATGACAACCCAGCGGTGTGTCAGGCAGTACTTGATACTGTCGATTTTTGGTTAGCGATGGGGGTAGATGGGCTACGCATGGATGCTGTGCCTTATTTGTACGTGCGAGAGGGGACAAACTGTGAGAATCTGCCGGAAACCCATGCCTTCCTTAAGCGACTTCGCCAACACGTAGACGAAAAATTCCCGAATCGGATGCTCCTAGCCGAGGCAAATCAGTGGCCTGAGGATGCGGTTCAATACTATGGAAATGGGGATGAGTGCCATATGGACTTCCATTTTCCCCTGATGCCTCGCTTATTCATGGCATTACAGATGGAAGACAACTTCCCAATTATTGATATTCTCCAGCAGACTCCCCAGATTCCCGATAACTGCCAATGGGCATTGTTCTTACGTAACCACGATGAACTGACTCTGGAAATGGTCAGCGATGAAGACCGGGACTACATGTATCGGGTCTATGCCCAAGATATGCAGGCAAGAATCAACTTGGGCATCCGTCGCCGTCTGGCTCCATTAATGGGGAATAACCGCCGCCGGATTGAGTTGATGAATGGTTTGTTGCTCTCTCTCCCTGGTACTCCGGTACTGTACTACGGCGATGAAATTGGTATGGGGGACAATATTTATCTAGGCGATCGCAACGGTGTTCGGACACCAATGCAGTGGAGTAGTGACCGGAACGCGGGCTTTAGTCGTACCAATCCGCAGCGGTTGTATGCTCCACCAACTATTGACCCAGAGTACCACTACGAGGCAATTAACGTTGAGGCACAACGGGCTAACCCTCAGTCCCTCTGGTGGTGGATGAAACGCCTGATCGCCATTAGGGAGCGTTTCCAGGCATTTGGTCGCGGGACTTTTGAGTTTCTTTACCCAGAGAACCGCAAAGTTCTGGCGTTCATGCGCACCTACAGTGGACAACATATTCTAGTGGTGGCAAATTTGTCACGCTTTGTCCAAACGGTGGAGTTAGACCTGTCTATATTCAAAGGCATGGTGCCAATTGAGATTTTTGGTCGCACTGAGTTCCCAACTATTGGGGAGTCACCTTACTTCCTCAGCCTCAGCCCCCACGCATTTTACTGGTTTACCCTACAGCTGAAAGAGGAAGATGCGACCCGATCCAGACCCCAAGCGCAACTACCGACTTTAGTGGTTAATGGCAATTGGCAGAATATTTTTTCCAGCGAATCAAGATCTGCTCTTGCCTCCGTCTTGCCCGATTACCTGCGAACCTGTCGCTGGTTTGGCGGTAAAGCCCGAACAATCCAATCGACCCAAATTACTGAAGTTATTCCAGTCCCGTACAGAGATACTGAGGCATACATTGCTTTGCTGCAGGTGTCATACACCGAAGGTATCCCCGAGACCTATGTCCTAACGCTAGGCTACGAAGGGGATAGTGATGATGAGCCTTCAGAAAATCATCAATACGAGAAGGGGATAGCTAAAATCCAGATCCGAGGAAAAAATGAAGTTGGGGTGTTAGTGGACGCTTTAACCGATAAAGACTTCTTGGCGTTTCCACTAGAAGCGATCATCTCCTCACGTCGTTACAAAGGTGCTGTCGGTGAATTGCTGGCAACCACTACCAATGCATTAACACAACAACAGGATTCACAACTTGGAGCGCGCCTTCTTAAGGGAGAACAGAGCAATACGTCGGTGGTTTATGGCGACCAGCTTATCCTTAAACTCTTCCGTAAAATTGAGGACGGCATCAACCCTGACCTGGAAATTGGGCGCTTTCTGACCGAGAAAAAACTCCTAGAACACCTTGCCCCTGTTGCTGGCTCCTTGGAGTACCACCGCCCAGGACTCCTCCAACCAATCACGTTCGGGATACTGCATGGGTTTGTCCCCGATACCAGGGATGCTTGGTCTTATACCTTAGATAGCCTGCGTGGCTACTTCGAGCAAGTGATGGTAAAGCAGATAGATATTACTGAAGTAGCTCTACCATCAAACTCACTTGTGTCCGAAATATCGGTTGGTATTCCCGATTTAGCTCAGGAAATCATCGGCTCTTACCTGGCATCTGCCGAACTTTTGGGTCAGCGCACGGCTGAACTTCATATGGCTTTGGCTTCTGATGTAGAAAAACCCGATTTTGCCCCAGTACACTTCACCTCGTTTTACCAGCGATCTATCTATCAGTACATGCGTAATTTAGCAGGGCAAACCTTGTTGACCTTGAAAAAGCGGCTTTTACAAGTGCCTCCAGATACGCGACATTTAGCGCGGACTGTCCTCAACAATCAAGAACAACTGATGGATCGCTTTAAGTCAGTCTTGGATCTTAAGATCACAGGTCAGCGAATCCGTTGTCATGGGGACTACCACTTGGGGCAAGTTCTCTACACAGGCAAAGACTTCATCATCATTGATTTTGAGGGAGAACCCGCTCGTCCTATGAGCGAGCGACGAATGAAGCGATCGCCTTTGCGAGATGTCGCTGGGATGCTGCAATCCTTCAACTACGCTGTTAACCAGGCACTCCGCAATGAAGTTGAAAACGGGATGATCCATTCTGAAGATCTCCCGGTTATGAAACAATGGGCGCAGTTCTGGTACGGCTGGGTTAGTGTCGCTTTCCTTAACAGCTATTTAGTCACAGCCGCCTCAGCGACCTTTTTCCCCAAAGCTACGCAAGAACTACAGGTGCTGCTGGATGCTTATCTTCTAGAAAAAGCCGTCTATGAGTTAGGCTACGAACTCAACAACCGCCCAGATTGGGTAGAGATCCCACTCCAGCGGATTCTGCAGTTGCTTGAACAAGGATCTTAACTCCCCATTCGTTTCGTAAGGATGAGATAAATTATGGTCTTTACTAAATCAAAAGTTGGCTCTGAGGTAACGTTGCTTACAGAAGATGACCTCTATCTATTCAACGAAGGCTCTCACTTCCGCTTGTACGAGAAGCTAGGCTCTCACCTACTTACACACAATAATGTTGAGGGAACTTACTTTGCCGTCTGGGCACCCAACGCTGCCGAGGTCTTTGTCAAAGGGGATTTCAATGGTTGGAATCGGGATAGCCACCCGCTGATTGCCAGAGGACACTCTGGTATTTGGGAAGGCTTTATTCCTGGCATAACTAAAGGCAATATCTACAAATACCATATAGTTTCCGGTACCAACAGTTATGAGGTTGAGAAAAGCGACCCTCTAGCGCTTACCTGTGAAGTGCCTCCCAAAACTGCCTCTGTTGTCTGGGATATAGAGTACACCTGGAATGACCAGGAGTGGATGGAAAAGCGTCGGCGCCATAACGCCCTGGATGCTCCTATCGCCACCTACGAAGTGCATTTGGGCTCATGGATGCGGGTACCTGAGGAGGGCAACCGCTCTCTTACGTATCGAGAAATTGCGCCCAAGCTAACTGAACATATGCAGAGAATGGGGTTCACTCATGTTGAATTCCTACCAATTACAGAACATCCCTTCTTTGGCTCTTGGGGCTACCAAACTACAGGCTTCTTCGCACCCACTAGCCGCTATGGGACGCCTCAAGACTTCATGTACCTGGTGGACTACTTACACCAGCACAATATTGGTGTCATTTTGGATTGGGTGCCTTCCCACTTCCCCACCGATCAGCATGGACTCTCGTTCTTTGACGGGACGCACCTTTATGAACACGCTGATCCGCGCCAAGGCTATCACCCAGATTGGGGCAGCTACATCTTTAACTACGGACGCAACGAAGTCAACAGTTTTTTGATCAGTAGCGCCTTCTTTTGGTTAGACAAGTGCCATATTGACGGTTTACGGGTGGATGCGGTAGCTTCAATGCTCTACCTAGACTACTCCCGTAAAGATGGGGAATGGATACCCAATCAACATGGTGGTAAAGAAAATTTAGAAGCGGTCGCCTTTCTCCGCCGCTTCAATAAGGCAATTTATGGGAGCTTTCCCGATGCCGTGACCATTGCCGAAGAGTCCACTTCCTGGTTGATGGTTTCTCGCCCAACCTATTTGGGCGGATTAGGTTTCGGCATGAAATGGGACATGGGTTGGATGCATGACACTCTCAGCTACATGGAAAATGATCCGATCCACCGGAAGTTCCATCACAACCAGTTGACTTTTCGGATGCTTTATGCATTTAACGAAAATTTTGTGTTGCCACTTTCCCATGACGAAGTCGTTCATGGCAAAGGGTCACTGTTGAATAAAATGCCAGGAGATGATTGGCAAAAATTTGCCAATTTGCGATCGCTCTTCGGCTATATGTACGCCCAAGCAGCCAAAAAGCTACTATTTATGGGCGGCGAGTTTGGTCAGTGGCGAGAGTGGAACCACGACAGCAGCTTAGACTGGCATCTGTTGCAGTCTCCTCTCCACGCCGGTTTACAAAAGTGGGTTGCTGACCTGAACCGGACTTACCGGAGCATTAGCGCCTTACACGAACTGGACTGCGACCCCTCTGGGTTTGAGTGGATTGATTGTAACGACTCAGAAAATAGCATTATCAGCCTAATTCGTAAGGGCACAGATCCTAACGATATAGTGCTAGTCGTCTGCAACTTTACCCCTCTACCTCGCTTTAACTACCGGATTGGCGTCCCTGCCCGTGGTTTCTGGAAAGAATTGCTAAATAGCGATGCCCAAGAATACGGCGGCAGCGGTGTGGGCAACTTGGGCGGGGTAGAAGCAGAGGAACACCCCTGTCACGGGCGTCCCTATTCCTTAAGTATTACGCTACCACCACTTTCTGTCACTTTCTTTAGTTTCAATCCCTGAGCAGGATTCGCACAGAATAGAGACCGCTGCCGATGACGGCAGGCTTGTTCGCGCTCGTTTGAAGGCCGCTATAACTAGACAAAATAACCGAGATCAAATATGTACTTAGAACTCTGGCCCGGTAAAGTCTATCCCCTAGGGTCAAGCTGGGATGGTAAAGGCACAAACTTTGCTTTATTTAGTGAAAACGCGACGAGTGTAGAGCTTTGTCTGTTTGATAAAGAAGATAAAGAGACACGCCTAACTCTGACCGAGGTAGACAGTCGCGTCTGGCACGGTTATGTACCAGGAGTAGGACCGGGACAGCGCTACGGGTTCCGAGTCGATGGCCCCTTTGCGCCAGCCGAGGGGCACCGTTTTAACCGCAACAAACTTTTGATTGACCCCTATGCCAAGGCGATTGATGGCGATGTCATCAATGGTCCAGAAAACTTTGGCTACTCTTGGGATGATCCCGAAGCAGACCTTTCTTTCAGTGATACCGACAACGCCCAGCTCATCCCAAAATCTGTTGTTGTCGACGAAACCTACGACTGGGAGGGTGACCAACTGCTGCGAATACCGTTTCATGAAACGATCATTTATGAAACTCACGTCAAGGGCTTTACCAAGCGGCAACCAGACATCCCGGAAGAACTGCGCGGTACTTATGCTGGGCTAGCGCATCCAGCGTCGATAGCCTATCTTCAATCTATTGGGATTACAGCAGTTGAATTGCTCCCAGTGCATCACTTCCTAGGTGAGCCTGGACATTTAGCTGATAAGGGACTGAGGAATTACTGGGGCTACGATTCGATCAATTTTTTTGCCCCCTACTCCGGTTACAGTGCCGATAGAAAGCCGGGCTACCAGGTCAATGAGTTCAAAGACATGGTCAAGGCACTGCACAAGGCGGGAATTGAAGTGATTCTAGATGTGGTTTACAACCACACGGGCGAAGGCAATCACCTCGGTCCCACGCTATCGTTTCGAGGAGTTGATAATGCCGCATATTATCGCTTGGTAGAAGACGATCCCCGATACTACATGGATTTTACAGGCTGTGGCAACTCTCTGTACGTGCGTCATCCACAAGTCCTGAAATTAATGATGGACAGCCTGCGCTATTGGGTTTTGGAAATGCATGTAGATGGTTTTCGCTTTGACCTGGCCTCGGCGCTGGCGCGAGAATTTTATGAAGTAAATAGCCTAGCAGCGTTCTTTGATATCGTCCACCAAGACCCTGTGATCGCAGATGTGAAGCTGATCGCTGAACCTTGGGATGTGGGAGAAGGTGGCTATCAAGTTGGCAACTTCCCGCTACTTTGGTCGGAGTGGAATGGTAAGTATCGGGATACAGTGCGGGATTTTTGGCGTGGTGAAGATAGAACTTTAGGAGAATTTGCCTATCGCTTCACTGGTAGCTCTGACCTGTACGAAACTAATGGGCGTAGTCCTTATGCCAGTATCAACTTCCTCACTGCCCACGATGGCTTTACCCTTAATGATCTGGTCAGCTACAACGAGAAGCACAACGAGGCGAATGGAGAAGACAACCGGGATGGTGAGAGCCATAACCGTTCCTGGAACTGTGGGGTAGAAGGAGAAACTGATGACCCAGAAGTGCTGCAACTACGGGAGCGGCAACGGCGGAACTTCCTAGTAAGCCTAATACTTTCCCAAGGTGTACCAATGCTGCTTTCTGGGGATGAAATGGGGCGAACTCAAAAAGGCAACAATAATCCCTACTGCCAGGACAATGAAATTTCCTGGTTAGATTGGGAGTTAGTTGATGGAAATGCCGCGCTGTTAGATTTCACTCGTCAGCTGATCTACTTCCGCCGCAAGCATCCAGTATTTCAGCGACGCAAATGGTTCCAAGGCAGAGCGATTTACGGTACGACCGTCAGTGATATTGGCTGGTTCAATCCCGATGGTGGCAATATGACTGAGGAACAGTGGCAGGATGGTTTTGCCAAGGCAATCGGGGTGTTCTTAAATGGAGAAGAGATCACTACAACTGGTCCCCAAGGTCAAAGGATCATTGATGAGAGCTTTCTCCTGTTCTTTAATGCCCACTATGAAATGGTTGAGTTTATTTTACCAACCGGGTTGCAAGACAGGGAGTGGGTCGTTGTGATTGATACTAAGGAGTCGAATTTCATTGAAGACGGGATTATTTACAAATCTGATAAACCTGTGCCAGTTACGGCGCGATCGCTGATGGTGTTACGGCGTGTAGGTTGACATCAAATCCGCTTGAAGACCCATATTACCTATCAACACGGGGAGTGGGGAGTATTCCCTACTCCCTACCTGATTGAGGATAATTAAATGGAGTCCCCACTAGGGTCTAGAGACAGCTGGGCTGTTGCTGATATACCACCGCCAAGGCAAATCTTTCCCTTGAGATATGCCGATTCGGGTAGTTTGGCTCAAGGAAATGGTCTGGCGCTCAATATCCTGTTGAAATCGCCACCCGCGATGCTCTAACCATAGGGGATGACCTGGTTGCAGGATACAAGCGTTTAGACTGCGGTCAATTTGTGTAATCTGGCACAGCTTACCAGGTCCAGCAGCAATCCGCTCAATTTTTGTTTGGCTGTCTATCCCAACTGGTAATGACTCTAGATGCAAAGCCCGGATTAGGACTGCGCTGGGAATTCCCTCTTGATCGGTCACAATGTTGAAACAGTGGTAGAGACCATAAATCAAATAAATGTAGCTTCTACCAGCTGGTCCAAAAACAACCAAGTTGCGCTCTGTTGATCGTCGGTAGGCATGAAAAGCTGGATCGCCTGGGGCATAGGCTTCAGTTTCCACAATCAGCCCCCGAATCGTTTGTCCATTTGGAAGTAGCCGCACGAGTGTACAGCCCAGCAAATCGGGTGCGACCTCAATAGATGGACGTGCTAGCCAGGAAAGCTCTACAATTTGATTGAATACAGGCAATATAGTCAGGTCAAAAAAGCCCAGCTGTAATTCCACCAGCTGATTCTAACCTCTTCGGCAGTAGGAATTGCTAGACTGAAGCAACCTGTTGTCGTCATCAAATCTTAAGAAAGGTGACAAATAAATGGATATTAAGGTGATCTTAGTCGGATTGACAGTCGTATTTACTCTGTCATGCCTGTTTTTTGGTACCAAAAATGGATTTTATAACTCAGATAATTATCACGGTAACGGCTCTGCTCACTGAATAAGGGGAGGCGGGCTCAATAAGCTTATTCCCCTAGCCAGGGTAAGGTTTGAGGGGAGGGAATATGAGCAATGAGCGGTCAGTATCTTTCCGCTTCAATGCCGGGGAAAGCGGTTCAGAATTGGAATGTTTGCCTTATAGTGTTCACCATAACGGTGAAGGCGTGTGTTTATTAGTACGGATGGGGCCATACCGCATCCTACTTGATTGTGGTATTACAGACCTTTCTTTGCTGCAAACGGGGCTTAAAAAGTACACAAAATCAGGCGGATCAGTACCAGCAGATTTAGTGTTGTGTAGCCACGCTCACCCAGATCACGCCAAAGGTTTGCTGGCACTTCATCAGGCTTTTCCGCTGCTACCGATCTACGCCAGTGAGGTAACAACCCAGTTGTTGCCACTTAATTGGCCAGAGGTAGACCGCGATCAAATTCCCCAATTTTGTCAAGCGTTGCCATGGCGATCGCCAGTAGAGTTCCAAGATGGCCTAAGTGCTGAATTATTTCCAGCTGGGCACTTACCAGGAGCTGCGGCAATCTTATTAACCTATACCACTCCACACCGGTCTTATACGCTACTTTATACAGGTGATTTCTTCTTGTCGAATTCGCGATTGGTAGAGGGGTTGCCCTTAGAGGAATTGCGAAGATTAGAGCCAGATGTATTAATTATTGAAGGCAGTTATGGCACGTCCCGTCATTCCCACCGGCGTAACCAAGAAAATCAGCTGGCAGATCGAATAAATCGGGCGATCGCTAATTCCTACTCTGTCTTACTCCCCACACCTGCCTTAGGGTTAGGTCAAGAAATCCTGATGCTACTGCGGAGTCATCACAACTTTACCGGTCGTGACTTGGATATCTGGGTTGATGGCATGGTTGCCACTGGCTGCGATGCCTATTTGGAACTACTGCCCCACTTCCCTACCTCAGTGCAGAACTTTGCCCGACATCAACCGCTGTTTTGGGATGAACGGGTACGCCCTCGGGTGCGCCGATTGAGCCCGCAACAGCGTCGTAGTGTCGGTCATTCTCCCTGCATTGTTCTCACGGATAAAACAGCTAATTTAAGTGAATACTGCCACCCAGAAACTGGTCCTTGGGTCATTCTACTTCCTGAAACACCCGGTCACCCAATCAACCCTGACTCCTCACTCCTGAATGCCGAAACCTACCTACTCGCCCAGCATAGCGATGGTCCGGGCATAACTCAACTTATTCACAACCTGCGGCCCCAGCACGTCATTTTTATCCATGGCTCCCCTACCTACCTATCAGACCTAACTAGCTTAGAGGAATTGCATAACCGTTACCATTTGCATTCTCCATCTGCCGGAACGCTAGTCGAACTTCCAATTGGCGAGACTTTCCTACAGCCGCCAGCACCGGATACAAACTATGAAGGAGAGTTGAATGAGTTAGGTACGGTTGTGACAATTACCCTACCTGATGCTATTACCGCTGACCCTCGTTGGCAGCACTTTGCTGACACAGGATTAGTGGAAGCCCGTTGGCAGGGAGAAGAACTAGTATTGCGGGGATTGTCGCAACGAGAGCTGTTGAACCAAAGTAGCGGTCGCCTGATTCTGAATGGCTTAGAATGCTGTAGTACCTGTCGATTTCAACGGGGGCAGCGCTGTTCCAACCAAGCTTCACCCCTGTTTGGTTTTAAGGTAACACCTGAGGGGTACTGTCCTGTTTTTGAACGGCTTGGTGAATCTGCTTCTGGTGCTATTACCTGAAGCGAGAAGGGGGAGATTCTCCCCCTCTCCCTTATTCAGGATTAGAGTCAGTGTTACGATTGCGGATTCTCTCAGCTTCTGGGCAATCTTCAGAAACGAGGGGTTCGGCATTTCCGCGTGGTACTGAAGCTAATTTCTGAGTCACGGCACCGATGCTTTCTAAACGAACCATTTCCTCCCAAGAAGAGATTTCGTCTTCCTCTTCAGTTTCATAGCGTAGGGTTACTAAATCCCCCTCTATATCAGTGATGCGGGCGCGCTCAATCCAGCGTTGCTGGTCCCGCAAGAAAACACATATCTCACGCCCATCGCAACACAGTTGATAAATCTTGCGGTGTAGCATGTATTGTTTCTGCCTTTTTCAACGTAGTTAAATCTGTCCACTTCTAGGTTTAACCCCAGTACATAGTACTTAAGTCTGAGCAGGTCTGTCCCACCCTTACAGTTGTGTGGTAACACTATCGCCAGTGACTTTCTCCGTGTTTTTATTTTCATTTAAGTCTTTGGTCGCTAGCTATTAACCACTTTTGAGTCTAAGGAAACTGCCTCCTTCCTTCAGGGAAGGCCTATTCATCAGTAACAGACAACGTGGATGTCTACCCTAGTAGATAAGCAAAGAATATGCCCTACTAGCTAAATCAGTCATCTGGCCTGATAACCAAATAAGCAGTTGCTGCCAAGTTCACACTGCTCGCCTGCATTTAGACTTAGCCTAATGTCAGCGCTCAATGCAGTTGTCTGACCTACCTCCTTGTATTGGGTGCATTATTTTGGAGTTTAGGGACCCCACTTCTTGCTTAACCCAATGTAATTTATTTTAACTCATTCTCTTGCAAGCTTCATCTTTTCCTGCATCGGCGCTAAAGTATCTGCTGCCTTAGCCCGAAATGTGGACAACGACTTCTCTGAGGTGGTTACGCTGCCGGTGCTCCCAAATATAAATACCCTGCCAAGTTCCCAGCAATAATTGACCTCGAGCAATCGGGATCTGCTCTGATGTATGGGTGAGAGCAGTGCGAATGTGAGCAGGCATATCATCGGGACCCTCGGTACTATGAACGTACTGATCCGATTCTGGCACCAATTTTGCCAAGAAGCTTGCTAAATCCTGGAGTACATCCGGGTCAGCGTTCTCTTGAATGAGTAAACTGGCTGAAGTATGACGCAGAAAGAGGGTACAAAGGCCTGTTTCCACCCCAGACTCAGCAACTATGGCATGAACCTTGGAAGTGATTTTGCACAAAGATTTTCCAGTCGTAGAAATTTTGAGCAACTGCTGGTAGTGCATGGGTCAGTCGATGATTTAACTAAGTCGGAAAATAGCTGAGGACGGCACGGGCGACCGTTTGATTCCCATCCTTTGCTAGAGGTTGGGATAATCTTGGCATTTGGGGCGATTGGTTTAGAAACTCCCAGCCGCTTTGGAAAAACTCATTTGGACTGAGAATTTGATGAGAGGCATAGTTAGCAACGCCTTCTATTAACAAACTCGCTTCTGCGAAGTCATCACGGGTCAAGGAAACGATAGGCACTCCTAGCTGTAGGGCTTCCGCAAAAGTACTGTAACCCGGTTTAGAAACTACTCGTCCACACATGGGCATAAAGTCCACAGGTCGGTATTTGTGGTTAGTAATTTTCAGTAAATTCGGCAAATCAGGGGCCGAACGATCAAAGGTAATGAATTGCCAATCGCAGAAGTATCGCAAGTTATGATAAGGGATTTGCTGTAAACCCAAGCCACCGAAGGTAAGTAGGATAGTCTGTTCTTTAGGGGCAGTTAAACCCCAACTAGATCGTAGATCATCTAGACTATAATGGGGAGAGCCACCGGTTAAGCCGACGTCTGTAAGGTTTTTGAAGGCACTCATGGGTTCGTGGAAGGGCAGACGAAACAGGCGATCGCACTGACTGAAACAATTGAATATCCAATCGGCAATTTCAAGAAATTCACCTCCCCAAGCCCGGTAGATAAAGTCCCAACCAAAGTTACCAATCATCCAACAGGGAATGTCAGCCGTTTTAGCAATCACTGCTGCTAGGGGCGGAATATCTGCCAGCACCAGGCTTACCCTGTTTTGGCGGATGAAGTTGACTTCCCCGGCAACAATCGACCGCTGAGCCACGCGAAGAAGTCGCAGTTTCTCCAGGGTGGCTGCTTTATCCATTGTCAAGCTATCTGCCTGCACGACTCCAACATCAAAGGCGCGAGGGCGATGGATAAAGTCTCCCTGCATGTACGACTCTAGCAACCAACGCGGTGCCGTTGTCACCAAGATCAACAGGATTTCTGGACACATCTGCTGAATTGCCGCTGCGACGGATGCAGTACGGGCAGCATGACCAAACCCATGGTTTGTGATTGCCACATATATAATCGGTCGAGACATAATTGTGACTTACCCTAACATTTGGCAAAACTGTCGAATTCCTGCAACCAACTGGTCAATCTCAGACTCTAAGGTGAAATAGTGGACACAGGCTCGCACACACTCTGGATCGACAAGCATCCGAGTCATCAAGCCCTGAGTTTCCAGAAACTGTACCAGTTGCCTATGAGTGGAGCCTTCTTGCTTGCTACTAGTTAGTTGGAAAGATACAAGACCCGCTTCTGGTGGGGCAGTCCGTAAACACTTAATTTGGGGCAATGGGGTTAAGCGTTGCCAGAGGTACTCACTCAGCTGACAAATCTGCTGGTAGCGTTCCTGGGCAGTGCCCCATTGCTGATGCGTTGCGATCGCTGCCCGTAACCCAGCGTATTGTCCAAAGGCTGAAGTAGCCACTTCATATCGCCGTCCATCGGGTTGCCAACCTACAGGCTCACCTTGCTTATCAGTGACAATGCCACGCCAGCCAATGAATGTAGGCTTCAGGCTTTCTCGTGCTTCCGGTCGCACATATAAACCACCTACCCCAGATGGACCGCACCACCACTTGTGACCAGTGAAGGCATAAAAGTCTGCCCCCAATTCAGTCAGATTCAATGCCAGCAGACCTACGGACTGAGCAGCATCTACTAAAATTCTCACAGGTGTGGAGCAATCGTCTTGCCGGCATACTTTAACAATCTCAGCTAGTGGTAAAACTTGTCCGGTATTCCAGAGAATATGACTCAAAACGACTAGGCGAGTATTTGATTTGAGGTGCTGGGCGACCACAGCAGTTGGGTTACCGTCGTTCAAGGTTGCCATTAATGGGCAGGTAGAGACTTCTACACCAAAGCGGCGACTAATTTCCTGAGCTGTCGCCACAACACCTGGGTGTTCACAGTCTGATAGCAGCATGTGGTCACCAGGGCTCCAATTAATACCCCATAAAGCAATATTGCAGCCAACAGTTACATCTTCGGTTAGCGTAATTGTTTCAGATGATACACCCAACTCAACTGCGATCGCTTCTCTTGTAGAGTTAGACTCCTGCATACTCCAAGCATTCACCTCGGTTGAAAAGGGACCTGAGCGCTGGATATATTCTTGAGCGGTGGTTATGGCATCCATTGCCGCTTGGGGCATTGGTCCCTGTCCCCCGTAGTTAAAGTAAGTCTTGTTAGCTAGGGCTAGAAATTGCTGCCGATGTAGCTCGATTTCAGTTTGTGCTGCAGAAATGCTGTTCATGCTTAGGGTCTGGCTTATTGTTCATAATGATACAAATTTTCTGACTAAGAAGTTTAGCGCGTGGACGAGGTTTACATCGAGGTAAAAAGAGAGTGGAAACATCTTTAAGAATACGAAAAGATGTACATAATTTGCAAAGCAAAAATATTAAGGGTCAGCGAAAGTAACTGCCAAAGCGTGGATAAAACTTATAATATAAAACTTGGAATTGCTGCATAAAGTAATTCTTTTAAAGAAAATTTATTTCTTAAAAGCTATCTCAAAACCCTGAGCAATAGTCAGAGTAACTATTGCTGGTACAAAGACGCCTATTCTACAAGTCAGTAAGCAGGTTTAAAATAATTACTTAAAATAATTATGGTTTTTGCTACATAAGCAATTACGTTTACAAGTCGCTACAATAACTTAGCAATCGAACTTAAAAGTGTAAGTGATCTATATCAAAAATTACTTTTGAATTTCTTTAAAGAAAGATTACATCTAATTCCATGCTTAGCTGATAATGCACAACCAATTATGAAAAAAAAGATTTTGTGGTTAAACGCATTGCTGGTAGCTGTGTTCGGTTTTACAGTTGCTTTGGCAAATAGTAACCTTAACATAGCCGCGAGTCCAATGACTCAAGCCCATTGGTCAGATGCAATTAGCCAGAACCAACTCAAAGCAGACTACGCTAAATTGCCTTTGAGCTTTGAGGTAAACCAAGGCCAGACCAATGCCCAAGTCAAATTTTTGTCCAAGGGCAGCGGCTACAGTCTGTTCTTGACACCCACTGAAGCTGTGCTGGCCTTGCGTACTACCGCGCTGCACATGCAACTGCTTGGTGCCAACCGTCAACCACAAGTGACCGGGCTAGAGCCACTACCTGGTAAGGTGAACTACTTTCTCGGCAACGATCCTAAGCAGTGGCGGACAAACATTCCCACCTACGCTAAAGTTCAATACCAGCAAGTTTATCCAGGGGTAGATTTGGTCTACTACGGCAACCCACAGCAGTTAGAGTATGACTTCGTGCTTGCGCCTGCGACTGACCCCAACACAGTTAAGCTAGCTTTTTCGGGAGCCGACCAACTAGAAGTAGATGCCCAAGGCAACCTAGTGCTGCAAACTGCTGGTGAGCAAGTCCAACTACATAAGCCGTTAGTTTATCAGGAGGTGGACGGCGTTAGGCAGATAGTCAAAGGTAGCTATGTGCTCAAACAGCGTTTTGTTAGCTTTCGGGTAGAGGACTACGATCCCAAAATTCAATTGATTATTGATCCAGTACTGGCCTACTCCACCTACCTTGGCAGTAACGGTGGTGAAGATGGCTACCACATTGACGTAGATGCCAAGGGCAACGCCTATGTGACAGGGGCTACCGCATCAACCGACTTCCCAAGCAAGAATCCTTTACAGCCAACTTCTGGTGGCAACATGGACGCTTTTGTGACGAAGTTGAATCAGCAGGGCTCTGCTCTCGTCTACTCTACTTATCTTGGCGGTAGCGCCCCTGATACTAGCTTCAGTATTGCTGTGGATGCTAAAGGCAACGCTTATGTTACGGGATACACTAATTCAAGTGACTTCCCAACCAAGAATCCTTTGCAGGCGTCTTCCGGCAACAACGGAAACACTTTTGTAGCGGACGCTTTTGTCGCCAAGTTAAATCCGCAAGGCTCCGCCTTGATCTACTCTACTTATCTTGGCGGCAGCAACGCTGACGAAAGCGAGAGCATCGCCATAGATACCAACTTCAATGCTTATATAGCGGGGGTGACTAATTCAACCAATTTCCCGACCAAAAATCCTTTACAGCCAAATATCGGCGGTGCCCAAGATGCTTTTGTGGCGAAGTTAAATTCGCAAGGCTCTGCTCTCGTCTATTCTACTTATCTCGGCGGCAACAGCGATGACTTCAGTCAGGGGATCGCCGTAGATACTAACTTCAACGCCTACATGACGGGGTTGACTAGTTCAACCAACTTCCCGACCAAGAATCCATTGCAGCCAAATATCGGCGGTGCCCAAGATGCTTTTGTGGCGAAGTTAAATCGGCAGGGTTCCGCTCTCGTCTACTCTACCTATCTCGGTGGTAGCCAATATGACAATAGCAGCAGTATCGCCGTAGATGCTAAAGGCAGCGCCTATTTGAAAGGATATACCAGATCAACAAACTTTCCGACGAAGAATGCCCTACAGTCAATTTCCGGTGGCAGCTATGACAATTTTGTAGCGAAATTAAATCAGCAGGGCTCCGCTCTCGTCTACTCTACTTATTTCGGCGGTAGCGGCGTTGAACTTGGCAACGGTATTGCTGTAGATGCCAATGGCAACACTTATGTCACAGGGTCCACTACGTCAACCGATTTCCCCACGAAGAATCCCTTGCAGCCAAATATCGGCGGCAACTATGACGCTTTTGTAGCGAAGTTAAATCAGCAGGGTGCCTTGATCTACTCCACTTATCTTGGTGGTAGCGAAGAGGACAGAGGCAACAGCATTGTTGTAGATGCTAAAGGTAACATCTACTTGACAGGGTTTACCTACTCGAATAACTTCCCGACGAAGCATCCCTTGCAACCGACTAACTACGATTTCAGTAACAATACTGACACTGCTTTCGTTACGAAAATAACACCTTAACTAAAGAAGTAGTCAGAAGCCAGGAGATAGAGTGGCTCCTGTGCGACTGACAGATGACTCGTCGGTATAAGCCCCGTGCTGATATGGACAGAAAATTAACGAGTAGGGCTACGGGTTGTACTACTATTTACAGGTAGGTATAGCAACATACAGCAGAGGTAGATAAACAGTCACTTAGCCTATGTACAACCAATTATGAAAAAAAAGATTCTGTGGTTAAACACATTGCTGGTAGCTATGTTCAGTTTCACAATCGCTTTGGCAAATAGCAACCTTAACATAGCCGCGAGTCCAATAATTCAAGCCCATTGGTCAGATGCAATCAGCCAGGATCAATTTAAAGCAGACTACGCTAAACTGCCCTTGAGCTTTGAGGTAAACCAAGGCCAGACCGATGCTCAAGTCAAATTTTTGTCCAAGGGTAGTGGCTACAGTTTATTCTTAACACCTACCGAAGCTGTGCTGGTCTTGCACACAACTCAAGGCAAGTCGTCGGTTGTTGGCAATCTGTCTGCCGCTAAACCACAACAAGCTGCAAATACCAGTACTAATGTGCTGCACATGCAACTGCTTGGTGCCAACCGTCAACCACAAGTGACCGGGCTAGAGCCACTACCTGGTAAGGTGAACTACTTTCTCGGCAACGATCCTAAGCAGTGGCGGACAAACATTCCCACCTAC
>JAABUQ010003387.1_pt1 | contig 29301 bp, 30 predicted proteins | sample 5560001 | NCBI WGS metagenome assembly JAABUQ01 (sample SAMN10711888, study PRJNA513371) | rock metagenome | isolation source: Antarctica rocks | place: Antarctica: Victoria Land, Finger Mt nord | collected 2015-12-18 | reverse complement strand
GCCGGGTGGGACCGCGCCCGCGGCGCCCGGGCCGGGGTCAGGGGAGCCCGGCATCGGAGGCCCGCCGTTTGGCCCGTGCCCGCGCCAGCGACCCATGGGACCGTCGTTACCCTGGTGCGCGGCGTCCTCCGCACGCACGAAGGTGCCCTCGGCGCGCTGCATGACGATCACGTGGTCGCCTGCCTGCAGCGAGGACAAGGCCGCCTTGGTGTCGTTGCGGTCGACCGTGGCCGTGGAGGGGATGGTCAGGGCTACCGTGCGGTAGGTCAGCTTGGGCGTGCCCTCGGTGACCTTCAGCTGGTCACCGGAGACGGACACAACCTTGCCGCCGTCCTGGGTGACGGTCTCAAACGCGGTGCCCGCGGCGTTGGGCACGACCAGGGTGGAATGGATGGGCCCGCCGTGGCGGCCGCGAAACATGCCAAAGCGTCCGGCGTGGCCCGCGCCGGCTGGGCCGGTGTGTGATTTCGAGGGCGCCGCGGCGCTGCCGGCGATGCCCGCGGCCGCGCCGAGGGCGGCGCAGGCCACCGCCACCGTCCCAGCGCGGATGAGTTTGGTACGAGTCACGCGTCAACCTCCGTTGTTCTGGGTGTCCGGCGCTCGCGCGTCCGGCGATGTCACTCAGATCAGCTTGGCGACGCTTCCTAAGAGCTTTGCAGGGATGAGCTAAAAACCGGTAAACAGCGCGCGGACGCAGGTTCAGCGCCGCGAGCCGCCCCCCGACGAGGGGATGCGCTGCTGAAGCTCGCCGATATCGAGCTCGCCGCGGTAGACCCCGGAGGCGGTGTAGAAGATGGCGGCGCCGATCAGGCACAGGATGGCGTCGCCGAAGCTGAGCGCCGCCCACGCCGCCACGAACAGAAAGCCGAGCAGCGCTGAGAATTGCTGGGGGGTCATGAGAGTTCCCTTCCGGTTCGGGGCGTGTAGGCGGTGGCGATGACGTGGACCGGCACCGCCGGGAGACCGTGGCGCGCGAGAGCGTCGTGCACCTCGCGCCTGACCTCGGTCAAGGTGGGAGCAAGAAACGTGGCCGAGCTGACGCCGACGTTCACCGTCAGCTCGTCGTCGGTCAGACGCCCGTGGGCTCCGGCAACACGCGCGTGACGACCCGCCGCCGTCTCGGCGATGCGCTCCACGGCACGCGGCTCTACGACGATCTGCCCCCGGCCCGACTCGGGCAGCACCAGCGGATGTCGGGTCAGGCGCGGAACCGGCACCTGACGTAGGAGCAGGTAGAGGAAGCCGAGGAGCACGAGCAGTCCGGCGAAGGCTCCGATCAGACGCACCACCGTCGTGAAGTCGTGCCGGCGGAGGCCGGCGGCGTCCTGGTAAAGGGTGTGGTAACCGCTGAGCGAGTTGACGGTGTGGGGAGACACCTTGACGGCGAGGAGCACGACCATCAGGCCGTACCAGACCAGCGCCAAGCCGAGCAACAGCGTGAGCGCACGGCCGATCAGCGCCGCCCGAGGCGTGCGCGCGTTCACCCGCTGGCGGGTCACTGGACGCGTGCGCCCTTCTCACCCGCGCCTGAACGCACGCGCACGCGCGTCCGCAGGCGAAAGGGGTCGGTCAGCGGAGCCAGCGCTTCTCCTACGCTGCTTGAGACCTGCCGATTGTCGCCGTCGGGCGTCCGCACAGCGACCATCCCGAGGCGTCCGCCCGCGCCCTGGCGGCGGCCCAGGCGCAGACGGGGGCGCCTGACCTCGGTGACGTCGGGCGCGCGCCCTGCGAGCGCCTGTGCGGCGCGACCCAACGTGCGCTTGCGCGCCGCGGTCATCCCGGTGCCGTCATGCTCGAGCACGGCCAGGCGCTCTCGAGTGCGCCCGACGAGGCCCAGGACCAACAGAAGACCCAAGCCCATGGCGACGATGCCACAGACCAGCGCCAGCACCGCCACCGAGCCCGGCGCGGCGAGCCCGTCGAGGAAGCCACCGACGTGACGCCGCAGCGCGGGCAGGCCCAGCAGGCGGTCTGGGGACGCCGAGCCGAAGTGAAGCGCGCTGTCCAGGCAGTACATGGCCAGGCCGACCCCCGCGGCACCCAGGACGATCAGCCACAGCAGGGTAACCACGCGTGATATCGCACGCAACACGATCATGCGCGCGGCCCGGGCTCGGTCTCGAGGTCGCTGAAGAACACGTCGATGGAGAGCAGCGACGTGCCCAGTCCCTCGGACTCAGCCATCACCCCGACGCCTTGGCGTATGCGCTCCGCCAGCGCGTGCAGGTCCACCGGTCGTGCGATCAAGCGCAGTGACAGGTCATACCCTTCCTCGCCCACCGCGGCCGCGGTGACCCCGTCCAGTCGCTGACCGTTGCCCGCGCCGGTGACGTGCAGGCCGAGCGGTCCGCTGTCACCTTCCACGACCCCGGGCAGGAGCAGAGCGGCGCGCAGAGCCATGCGCGCCAGGCGCACGCGCTCGGTCTGGGCACGCGGCGGGGGTGGGCCCTGGGCGGCGGGGGCGCCCGCAGCCGTGCGGGCGCCCGGCTCGCCCTGCGCTGTGTCTTGCGCGCCTGACACCGGTGCTACTGGACGCGGCTCTCGCGACTGTCGTCCTGCTCTTCCTCACCGGGGAAGTGCAGATCGTTGACCGAGACGTTGACCTCGGTCACGTGCAGCCCGGTGATGCCCTCGATGCGACGGATGACGTTGTCGCGCACCTGCTGGGCCACCTTGGGCACCGACTCACCCCATTCGACGACGATGGTCACGTCGGCGGCCGCCTCGCGCTCGCCCACCTCAACCGACACGCCCTGTGAGCTCGAGTCGCCCAGTCCGACCCGGGAGGTCAGCGAGCCGACGGCGCGGGCGGCTCCGCCGCCGACGTCATAGACGCCCGGCACTTCGCGCGTGGCCAGACCGGCGACCTTGGTCACGACCGTGTCGGCGATGGTGGTCGAGCCGCGCTCGGTCTGAAGGTCGCTGTCTCGTTTTGAGCCCTGCTGGCTCATCGCGGTTCCCGTCTGCTGCGCTTCGGCCATGTCGGCTCCTTTGGTCTCTGCTCGCTGTTGGTTGCTCTACTCCCCCGCCGGGCCCCTTTCCATCCCTCCTGGACGGCATGATCCATCCCGCCGAGGGGAGCTGTTGATCACGGCTTCCGTGCGCCGGGACGGATAATGACCGAACATGTCGTCAGCCCGCTTTCTCAGACCAGTGCGCCCCGGACCCATGAACGAAGCAGGCATCGACTCGGAGGTACCGACGTCCCACGTTGCGCCATCGGCGCAGTACTTACAGGGAAGCCGGGGTGGGAACCCGCCGCGCGATGGGGGGTGCGAGCGGGCGCAGGGCGTTTGCCAGCGCGCTGCGGTCGCCGACCACGCCGACGCATGAGTCCGGGTGTGACTCGGCGCCTGGCCGTGGTTGATCTGGGCTCAAACTCCTTCCGCCTCGTGGTGTTCAGCGCCGAGGGTGGCTGGTGGAAGCGCACGGATGAGATCTATGAGCCGGTGCGCATCGGGGCGGGTCTGGGCCTGAGTGGCTCGCTGGCCGCGGAGCCCATGGCGAGGGCCCTGCGCACCATCGACGTCTTCGCGCACTTCTGCCGCGCCAGCGGTCTGAGCGCCCAATGCGTGGACGTGGTGGCCACCAGCGCCATCCGTGACGCCGAGAACGGGGACCAGTTCCTGGAGCACGCCCGCCAACGTGCCGGGCTGCCGGTGCGTGTGCTCAGCCGCGAGGAGGAGGCGCGCTACGGCTATCTGGCGGCCGTCAACTCCACCACCCTGGCCGACGGATGCGCCCTGGATCTGGGGGGAGGCTCCCTGCAGCTGGTGCGCGTCGACGGGCGCTTGGCCCGCGAAACCGGCTCTTGGGCACTGGGAGCGGTGCGCATGACCGAGCGCTTCCTTGCCGGCCCCGGACCGGCCAAGCGCCGGCAGCTGGAGGATCTCCGTGGGTTTGCGCGTAAACAGCTGCGCAGCGCAGCCTGGCTGGGGGGGAGCGGTCGGCGCCTGGTGGGCATCGGGGGGACCGTGCGCAACCTCGCAGCGGCCGCTCAGCGTACGCAGGGACGGCCGTCGACGGGCGTGCAGGGCGAGATCATGAGCGCCGAGGTGCTGGACGAGCTGGTCCACCGCCTGAGCGCGCTGGCACCTCAGGACCGGGGAGAGGTCTCCGGGATCAAGCCCGGGCGCGCAGACGTGATCCTCGCGGGGGCGGCGGTGTTGCAGACGGTGCTCGCGGTCGGTGGGTTCGACGGCCTCGAGGCCACCGAGGCGGGACTGCGCGAGGGCATCTTCTTCGAACGCCACCTGGCGGCCGAAGATCCCCCACTGTTCGAGGACGTGCGCCGGGCCAGCGTGCTCAACCTCGCCGGGCAGTACCACGTCGACGCTGCCCACACCGAGCACGTGGCCCATCTGGCCCTCGGCCTGTTCGATCAGCTGGCAGACCAAGGGCTGCACGCGGGCGACCGGATCGAACGAGAGCTCCTGTGGGCGGCGTGCGTGCTGCACGACATAGGAATGACCGTCGACTACGACGACCACCACAAGCACTCGCGCTACCTGATCCTCAATGCGGGACTCCCGGGGTACGCACCGGCCGAGGTTGCGGTGATCGCCCAGGCCGCGCGCTATCACCGCAAGGGGCTCCCCGACCCCGGGCCGCTGGCCGCGCTGTTCGGGGAGGTCGAGCGTGCCCGCCTCGCACGCTGCGCGGCGCTCCTGCGCCTGGCCGAGGATCTCGAGCGCTCCCGAGACCAGGGGGTGCGACAGGTCGACGCGGTGGTCTCAGACGGCCAGGTGGAACTGCGCCTGACCGCCGATGGAGAAGCGGCCGTGCCGCGTTGGGCCGCTGCGCGCGAGGAGCAGCTGTTCGCCCGGGCCTTTAACCGGCGCTTGCGGGTGATGGCCGGACGGTGAACCTGGCTGCCGGCCCCCCCGCCGGCCCGCGGTCAGCGCAGGCGTTGCAGGGACAGCTGCCACCAGCCGACGTCTCGCCAAGCATCGTGCTTGTAGCCGACCTCCTCGAACACGCCGACCGAGACGAAGCCGAGCGCCTCGTGTAGGAGCACCGACCGCCGGTTGGGCAGCGTGATTCCGGCGACCGCAAGGTGGAATCCCCGCGCCGCCGCCTCGCGAAGCGTGGCTTCGTAGAGCGGTCGGCCAAGGCCGTGACCCACGTGGTCATCAGCTAGGTAAATGGTGGTCTCGACGGTCGAGCGGTACGCGGCCTTGGGACGGAAGGAGGACAGCGATGCGAAACCGGCGACCACCCCGTCCTCCTCGGTCACCATCCACGGCTGGCCGAGGCTCAGCGCGCTGCGCCACCGCCGTTGCCACTCGGCCACCGGGGGGGCCTCGAGGTCAAACGTCGCGGACGTCCGCAGTACGTAGTGATCGTAGATCTCTGCGATCACCGCCAGATCGCCGTGCTCGGTGGCCCGGATCATGCGCGGCGCGGTCTTGGGGCGTGGGTCACGGGCATCGGTGTCGATTCGTCGCGCTCGGCACGGGCTTGCCTGGGCTTCCCCGCCATGCCAGGCCCACGGCGCTTCAGCCGGGCGTCACCGAGGGCCGGCGGGTCAGCGTCTGGTAGACGGCGGTGTAGCCGACGTCGAAGCCGTGGCGGGCGGCTCGCAGATACAGGCGCCAGATGCGTGTGCGGGCGGCGCCGGCCAGGCCCTCTGCCTCGTCGAGGTGCTCGTCCAGGCGGTCATGCCAGTGGCGCAGAGTCTGAGCGTAATCGCGCTGGAAGCCCTCGACGTGCTCAGTGTGCAGACCGGCGCGCTCCAGGGCGAGCTGCACGCGCGAGAGCGCCAGAGGTTCCCCGTCGGGAAACACGTAACGCATCGAGACCGCGTCGTCCAAGGGGTCGTCGTCGGGCCTCAGAAGCGAGATGCCGTGGTTGAGCAGGACGCCCCCCGGACGCAGCATCTCGGCCAGCGTCCTGGCGTAGCGATCGATCTGACTGGCGCCCACGTGTTCGACCATGCCGATGCTGGCGATCGCATCAAACGGCTCGTCGGCGAGCTGGCGGTAGTCGGCGACGCGAATCTCGACCTGATCGCTGAGTCCGGCATGCGCCACCCGGCTTCGGGCCAGCTCCGCCTGCGGGGCCGACAGGGTGATGCCCGTCACCCGGGCGCCGTAGTGGCGCGCCGCATGGATGGCAAAGCTGCCCCAGCCGCAGCCCACGTCCAGCACCCGCTGCCCCTCGCGCAGCTCGAGCTTGGTGGCCACCATGTCGAGCTTGGTTCTCTGTGCCTCCTCCAGGGTGTCGGCTCCGTGCGAGAAGACGGCGCAGCTGTAGGTCATCGACTCGTCCAGGAACAGCGCGAAGAAGTCGTTGCCGACGTCGTAGTGGTAGCGGACGGCATCAGCGTCACGCTCGATGCTGTGGCGCCGGCCACCGAGCATGAGCTCGAGCGCCGGGCGACGAGGGACACCGGCGGGCGACGCGGCGAGCGCCGCGGCCAGGGCGAGGCGGACACGACGGCTCACGGCGACGGCCGGGGGCTCCCAGTCGTCGACGACCAGGAAGGCCTGGTCGATGTCGTCGACCACCAGCGAGCCCTCGACGTAAGCCCGAAACAGCCCCAGCGGGCCCGGCGAGCGCAAGAAGTGACCGAGGGCTGAGGGCGCGGTCAGGTTGAACGTGGGTGCCTCGGCGACCGTTCCCCGCAGGTAACCGCCGTCCCAGAAGCTGACGTGAAATGGCCGCTCGGGCAGGGCACGGGCAAGCTCGCGGCGTAGTGGCGCAGACAGCGGCAGCATCATGGGGATTCGCTCTCTTGGTGGGGGGCACTGACGGCGCGGACAGTGCCGTCGCGCGCCCACGGTAGTGATGGGAGCGCCCTCAGGTCAGCCCGTCCAGGAGCCGGCGCAGATCTGCGTCGTCGTTCCAGGCTCCCACCGACGCGCGTAGCCAGGGACGCCCGGGAAGCTCTCGCACCACGACACCGAGGTCGGCCAGGCGGGCGCGCTCAGCGGCGGGGTCAGGGCTCCAGAAGCTGACCAGGGTGGTGTGATCGCGCGGAACGACCTCGCGGCCGCGCCGGGAGAGAAGCTCGGCGAGACGCGCGGCCAGAGTGGCGGCGTGTCGGTGAACCTCGGGCCAGCCCGCATCGGCCAGCGTGAGGATGCCCGCCTGCGCACAGGCCAGCGCCTCGGCACTCAGGGCGGGGGAGTCCAGTCGTCGAGCGTCCTCGTGCAGCGTGGCCTGCAGCCCCGCACCGGCGTCCGCGTAGTTGGCGTACGCGCGGCGCACGACGAGCAGGCGATCGCGCAGCCCGGGACTCACCCACAGCATGCCGGTGCCGTCCGGGCCGCACAGCCACTTCTGTCCCGCGCCCGCGTAGGCGGCGCATCCCAGTGCGCCGAGGTCGACCGGTATCGCACCGACACCCTGGGCGCCGTCGAGCAGGACGGGAACATCCAGCTCGGCCAGGCTCCCGGGAGCCAGGCGGCCACTGAGCCAGCTCACGTGCGAACAGGCGACCAGGGCGTTGTTGGGGGTCACCCGGTCGGCCAGCTCGCCCAGTGGCACGGCGCGTACGGTCACCCCGAACTGGTCACGCGCAGTTTGTAAAGGACCCATGAGGCCGGGGTGCTCCTCGTCGCTGGTCAGGATCTCCTGTCCTCTGGCCAACCCGAGCCCGGCGATGACCGTGCTCATTCCCTCGCTGGTGCAGGTCGTGAGCGCGACGTCGCGCGCGTGGGCTCCCAAGGCCTGCGCGTAGAGCGTGCGCAGCCCGTCGCTCAGTTCTCGGCGGCGCTCGAAGTGCGCCTGCCAGCGCCCGTCGCGCTGCTGGCGCTCGAGCTCCTCGTGGGCGGCGGCCACCGCGCGGCGGGCCAGCGGACCGTCGGTCCCCGCGTTCAGGTAGGCGAGGCGATCAAGAACCGGAAACTGGGCGCGTAGGGCCGGCGGGGCCACGACGGGCGAATATAGCTGCGGGTGCGGGTATCACTCGCCCATCCGCCGGTCTCCCTCCGGGGCGCCCGGTCCGTCGCCGTCGTCAGGGGAGGCAAACCAGGTGTCCAGGACCGCCGAGCAGCACCCACTGTGGGAGCCCTCCAGCGAGCGCCGTGAGCAGGCCACGCTCACCCGCTTCATGCGCTGGGTGGCCGAGCGGGAGGGGCGCTCCTTTGCCGACTACGAGGAGCTGTGGCGTTGGTCGGTGCGGGAGCTGGAGGGCTTCTGGGCGGCGGTCTGGGAATTCTGTGAGGTGCGCTGCGTCCGACCCTATGACCAGGTGCTCGCCTCACGCACGATGCCCGGAGCGCGTTGGTTTCAGGGGGCTGAGCTCAACTACGCCGAGAACGTCATGCACGGGCGCGACCCCGAGGCGGTGGCGGTGCTCCACGCCTCCGAAACCCGCGAGCTGTCGAGCATGACCTGGGGGCAGCTGCACGAGCAGGTTGCCGAGGTGGCGGGCGGACTGCGCAGCCTTGGCGTGGGCCGCGGCGATCGCGTGGTGGCCTACATGCCCAATGTTCCCGAGACGCTCATCGCGCTCCTGGCCGTATCGAGCATCGGCGCGGTCTGGTCAAGCGCCGCTCCTGAGTTCGGGGTGCGCAGCGTCATAGACCGCTTCGCCCAGATCGAACCCACGGTGCTCCTGGCGGTGGACGGCTACCGCTACGGGGGCCGCGACTTTGACCGCGTCGAAGCGCTCGGAGCGATGCAGGGAGAGCTGCCCACCCTGGAGCACACGGTGGTGCTGGCCTACCTGTCGCACGAGCCGGACCTCGGGGGCCTGCGCCAGGTACTGCGGTGGGAAGAGCTTCGCCGCCTCGGGGCGGGGCGTTCGCTCGAGTTTGAGGCGGTGCCCTTCGACCACCCCCTGTGGGTGCTGTACTCGTCGGGAACGACCGGCCTGCCCAAGGCGATCGTGCAGGGCCACGGGGGCATCCTGCTCGAGCAGCTCAAACAGGGGCATCTGCATCTCGATCTGCACGCAGGCGATCGAATGTTCTGGTTCACCACCACCGGTTGGATGATGTGGAACTTCCTGGTGGGCTGTCTGCTCACAGACGCCGCCATCGTGATGTACGACGGCAACCCCGCCCATCCCGACCTGGGGGTGCTGTGGGATCTGGCCGAGCGCACCCGGATGACCTGCCTGGGCACCAGCGCCGGCTACCTCATGAGCTGTCGCAAGCTCCAGGTCGCGCCCACGGGCGGTGGCCGGCGCCTGGAGGCGCTGCGCAGCGTCGGCTCCACCGGGTCGCCTCTGCCGCCGGAGGGCTTTGCCTGGGTTTACGCCAGCGTGAAGCCCGACCTGTGGTTGTTCTCCACCAGCGGCGGCACCGACGTGTGCACCGCGTTCGTGGGCGGCTGCCCGCTGCTGCCGGTGTATGAGGGCGAGCTGCAATGCCGGGCTCTGGGTTGTGCCGTGGAGTCCTGGGACGAGCAGGGTCGCCCGGTGGTGGACGAGGTGGGGGAGCTGGTGATCACCGAGCCGATGCCGTCGATGCCGCTGTACCTGTGGGGAGACGCAGACGGCGAGCGTTACCGGGAGAGTTACTTCGACGTCTATCCGGGTGTGTGGCGCCACGGTGACTGGGTGGGCATCAACCAGCGCGGCAGCGTGGTGATCTACGGTCGTTCGGACGCGACCATCAACCGCGGGGGCGTGCGCATGGGCACGTCGGAGATCTACCGCGCCGTCCTGGCCGTGCCCGATGTGCTCGACGCACTCGTCGTCGACGTGCCGCGACCGGGCGGGGATTCGTGGATGCCGCTCTTCGTGGTTCTACGTGACGGCTCAGAGCTCGACGAGGAGCTCGTGGCCACCATCCGGCGGCGGGTCCGTGAGGATTGCTCGCCGCGCCACGTGCCTAACGATGTGCAGGCCATCGACGAGGTCCCCCGCACCCTGTCGGGCAAGGTGCTGGAGGTGCCGGTCAAGAAGATCCTCATGGGCACCGAGCCCGAGAGCGCCGCGGCGGTGGACTCCCTGGCCAATCCGGCGAGCCTGGACTACTTCGTCACGCTGGCCTCCGAGCGCACCGACTGAAGGTACGCAAGGGGGCCTGGAGCCCTTAGGCGGCCAGCGTCCACAGCCCGTCGGCACCCACGTGCTGCTCGACGGCAACGCGTCCGAGCTCCTCGCGGGCCTGGATGAACGGTATGTCCCTGACCTCGGCCACCTCGCGAGTGGCCAGCGGTGTGCCCGTCCAGGCCAGCACCTCCCCCACGCGCTCGGCGGCGGGGCGGCGCGTGGCTTGTGGAATCAGGTTGGCCAGCAGCACGTCATAGGTGGCGAAGGGCTGAAAGCCGGGGACGGCCAACCGCACGCCGTCGCCACGGTCGAGCTCATAGGACGGGCACGTGTAGCGCTGACCGCCCGACCAGTTGGCGAGCTTGTGGTCCAGCGCGCGTGCGGCGGCCATCGGTTCGCGCGCGCGATCCATGTCCTGACGCAGCACGCGCTCGACCTCGGGATCCTCCGTCCAACGGCGCAGCTGCTCCGGGTCGATCCCGGCGTCGCGGGCGGCGGCGACGATGGTCTGCGGGTCGTCGAGCAGCGCACCGGCGAAGTTGTGCACACGCAGGCGCCGCAGGATGCCCCGCTCGCGCTCGGGCGCGTGCAGTCGCGTGGCCACCACGGCCCGGCAGGCGGGCAGGGTGGCCGCCATGCGCGGGCGCGGCTCGGTGTCGATGGGCATGCCGTGCTCGTGCGCGATACGGGCGAAGGCCTGGGCTTGGCGTTCGGGGGTGAAGCCCTTGTCCTCGTACTCCTCAGGCGTCTCGGCCAGGCCCACCATGCACGTGCGCCACCGCAGGTGCTCTCCGTAGACCCAGGTCAGCCGGCGACGGAAGGGCTCCGCCGACCAGGCCCACGGGCAGCCGGGATCGGTGAACTCGGTGATGGTCACGCTGCTCACGCCGTCAATGGTGGCAGCTTCGGGCAGTTAGGTTGGCGCGTTGTGGGTTCAGGGGCGATGTCTCCGTAACCCTGGGCGTCCTGCGCAGGTCCAACACCGGGGGCAACACTTCTTAAGGCGCCCTCGAGGGCGCCTGTGCGATCTTGCGCACGCCCGAACTTGGAACGACCCTAGGAGATGAGATGCGCAAACTATTGATGGTCCTCACGATGCTGACGCTTGCGTTGGTGATCGGAGGATGTGGCAGCAGCTCGAGCTCCAGCTCGAGCTCGGCTGCCCCCGCGGGGCAGGCTCAGAGCCAGAGCAGCCAGTCGTCCACCTCGCCGCAGAAGAAGACGCACCTGGCCAAGACGAAGTTCGTGCTGCACGCGGGCCTGGCCTTCGGCGCGTTCCATCGCTACATCTACAAGCCGTTCAAGGCGGGCGCGTTCAGGGGTGGGCTGCGCACCAGCAAGGCGGCTTACCTCAAGGGTGGTCTGGCGGGATTGTTCGCCTATCACGAGGTCAAGGTGGCGCTCGTGGACGCCAAGTCCAGCCCGCTACTGACCAAGCTGGTGAGCCCGCTGACCGCGCTGCAGACCAAGATGCAGGCGCTTGGGAGCGGCTTGAAGCGTGGGCAGGCCGACCCGGCCGCGATCGCGTCGACCAACACGTTGGTCTCCAGCGTGCGCGGAAAGAGCGCGCACGCCGGTCAGCCGGTCACCGATCAGCCGACGCCGCAGCTGGGAGGCTAGTCACGGGCAGGCGCCTGCGCCTTTCGGGCGCAGGCGCCTCTCTGCCGTGTCTCAGAGACCCCATGAGCGCCCGATGATCTCCTTCATGATCTCGTTGGTGCCTCCGTATATGCGCGTTACGCGGGCGTCGGCCCAGGCGCGGGCGATGGGGTATTCGCTCATGTAGCCGTAGCCCCCGTGCAGCTGCACGCAGGCGTCGCACACCTTTCCCTGCAGGTCGGTCGACCACCACTTGGCCTTGGCCGCGTCCTCGGGGGTGAGCTCCTCGGCGCCCAGCGCCTGCACGCAGCGATCGATGAATACGCGGGCGATGTCGATCTCGGTGCGCAACTCGGCCAAGGTGAAGCGCGAGTGCTGAAAGGAGCCGATGGCCTGCCCGAAGGCGCTGCGCTCGCGCACGTAGGTCAGCGTCCAGCCGAGCGCCGCCTCGGCCGCGGCGACCGCCGAGGCCGCGATGGAGAGGCGCTCCTGGGCGAGATTTGAGACGAGGTAGCCAAAGCCCGCGCCCTCCGCGCCCAGACGGTTGACCTGGGGAACGCGGACATCGGCGAACGACAGCTCAGCGGTGTCCTGAGCGTGTTGGCCGACCTTCTCGAGGTTGCGACCGCGCTCGAAGCCCACCATTCCGCGCTCGATCACCACCAGGGTGATCCCCCGGTGACGGGCGGCCGGGTCGGTCTTGACTGCCGTGATCACCAGATCGGAATTGATCCCGTTGGTGATGAAGGTCTTGCTCCCGTTGACGACGTAGTCGTCTCCGTCGCGTTCGGCGCGCGTGGACATGGCGGCCAGGTCGGACCCGATGCTCGGCTCGGTCATGGCCACCGCCGTTATCAGCTCCCCGCTGGCGATTCCGGGCAGCCAGCGGTCGGCCTGGCGCTCGTCGGCCAGGCCGAGGAAGTAGGGCAGGCAGATGTCGTTGTGCAGGGTGATGCCCAGGCCGAAGCTGCCCACGGCGGCGCGCTGGGTCTCCTCACCGATGATGAGGTTGAAGCGAAAGTCATCTACTCCGGCCCCGCCGTGGCGCTCGGGTACGGCCATGGCCAGGAAGCCGTGCCGGCCGGCCTCGGCGAATACCTCGCGCGGCACCAGGCCCCCCCGCTCCCAGCCGTCGTAGTGAGGCACCACCTCTGCGGCCAGGAAGCGTCGGAAGCTGTCGCGAAAGTCCTCGTGGGTGTCCTCGAACAGGCTGCGACGCATCGTGGCGCAGCCTAACGGCCACCCGCCCCCACACCCATGGCCGCGCGAGCCGCGATCACCGGTCGTGGGTCACAGCGTCCCGCGCGTCCGCGCAGAAGCGCATGCGCCACCGGCACCCGGGTATGCCACACACACCAACGAGCTTTGAGGCAAGGAGAGCGCATGAACCATTCACGTGACGCGAGCGATCTGGACGCGGTGCCCGACGAGGGCGCCAAGAGCGCCGAGTACGAGTTGGCGGAGCAGGACGCCGAGGCCGGGGACCGTGAAACGCCCCGGGCCGCAGACCGCCGCGAGGCCTATGACCGTCCCGACCTGCGTCCCGCGCCCGGCAGCTTGGCTGCCGACCGGGACGACGTACGCGACGCCGAGGCTCAACTCGATCGCGTGATCACCAAGTAGCCCCGCATGGTCTCGCTCCTTCAAGCCCCCCGGACGGCACGGGCCGAGTGGACCTGACCGACGCCACGGCCCTGGTGACCGGGGCCAACCGGGGCATCGGTCTGGCCCTGGCGCGACGGCTGGCCCGCGAGCCGCTCGCCCGCCTGCTCGTCGGCGTGCGCTCGCTCGATCGCTATGAGCCGGTGGCGGCGCCACCCAGCGGGGCGCGGGAGGTTAGGCCTGTACAGATGGACCTCTCCGGCCACGAGGAGATCGAGCGCAGTTGTGCGGCGCTGGGCGGGGAGCTCGGACGGATCGACCTGCTGGTCAACAACGCCGGCCTGATGACCGGAGGACTGCTGGAGGAGCAGGACCTCGAACAGGTTTACGCGATGTTTCAGGTCAACCTGGTGGCGGTCGCGCACCTGACCGCTCGGGTGCTGCCCGGCATGCTGGCGCGCGGTAGGGGCAAAGTGGTCACCAACGCCAGCATCTCCGGCTACGCGTGGTTTCCAGGGGCCACCACCTACGCGGCCTCCAAGGCGGGGGTGGTGGCCTTCAGCGAGTCGCTGCGCCGCGAGCTCAAGGGCACCGGCGTGACCACGCTGCACCTCATCACGCCTGGGGTCAACACCGGGATGCTCGACGACACCGAGCAGGTCTACGGACGCCACATGGACACGTCCGCCTGGGACAAGCAAGAGCCCGAGGAGTGGGCCGAGCGCGTCGCCGACGCGATCCGCTCTGACGCCGGGCGGCTGGATCCCGGTGGGAGAATCGGCTGGGCGGTGCGCGCGGCCAAGGGGCCGCCCAGGGTCCTGGACCTGATCAGCGAACGCATGTTCAGCCGCACTCCGCGCGGCTGAAAGGTCACCGCCGGCGCTAGCCGGCGCCCTCGGAGGGCGCCGCGATGGCGGCCACCGAGTCGGCCAGTCGCGATGGCGCGGAACGTAGCCGCGTCAAAGGCTTGTCCGGCGCTGCCGTGGCGGTCGAGGTGAAGGCCGGCAGCGGCTCCCCGCGATAGGCGGGCTTGGCCAGCATGAGCTGGACGTCCTGGATGCGGCGTTCGCGGAAGCCGCCCTCGCAGTAGGAGAGATAGAGCTCCCACAGGCGACGAAAGCGCTCGTCGTAGCCAAGCGCGCTGACCTGCTCAGACGCGGCCAGGAAGCTCTCGCGCCAGCGGCGCAGGGTCTCTGCGTAATGCGCGGTGATGTCCTCCAGGTGGATTTGGCGTAGGTCGGTGCCCCGCGCGACCGACCTCGAGATGACCTCCAGGGAAGGGAGGCAGCCGCCGGGGAACACGTACGTGTTGATGAAGCTCTTGGAGGCTTTCTCCACGCCGTAGGCCCGGTCGTCGATCGTGATGGCCTGCAGCAGCATGGCTCCGTCGGGTTTGAGCAGATCGCTGCAGCGCTTGAAGAACGTGCCGAAGTACTGCCATCCCACAGCCTCGATCATCTCGATCGACACCAGCTTGTCAAAGCGTCCGCGCAGGTCTCGGTAGTCCTCCAGCAGGACGGTCACGCGGTCACCCAGACCGGCGGCGGCCACCCGCTCGCTGGCGTAGGCGTGCTGCACGCGCGAGATGGTGGTCGTGGTCACCTGGCACCCGTAGCGCTGGGCGGCGTAGAGGGCGAAGCCTCCCCAACCGGTGCCGATCTCGAGCACGTGGTCCTCGGGTCCGAGGTCCAGCTTGGCGCAGATGCGCTCGAGCTTGGTGAGCGAGGCATGCTCGAGCGTGGCCGCCGGAGAATCGAAGATCGCGCAGGAGTACATCATCGTCGGGTCCAGGAACAGGCTGAAAAGGTCGTTGCCCAGGTCGTAGTGGGCGGCGATCTGGCGTCGAGCGCGACCGATGGTGTTGCGACGCACCCAGCGCCACCAGCGCTGCACCGGAACGAGCACCGGGGTCAGCACCCGCCGCAGCTGGTCGAAGAAGCGCACGTTCAGCGCCGCGATGCGTGTCATGGCCACGAGATCCGAGCACTCCCACAGCCCGTCCATGTAGGACTGCCCGAGCCCCGTGCTGCCGCGCAGCAGCGCGCGATAGAAGCGCGCGGAGCGGACCTCGACGGTGATGCTCAGCGGATGCTCGGGGTCCACCTGCCCGAACGCCGTCCGCTGGCCGCCCTCGACGATTTCCACCCGTCCGCCGCGCAACTCACGCAGCAGGCGGTGGACCAGGCGCCGCGACAGTCGGTCGGCGAGCCTCACGATCGACCTCCTGGCTCGGCGCCCAACGCCCTGGGACCTCCGGGACGGGGGAAGTAGCGGGCACCCTTGAGCTTCAGGCGCAGGGCGTGGCCGTAGATGCCCGCGCTGACGCGCATGGTCATCAGCGGGTAGCGCCACAGCGCCCGGCGCAACCCGGCGGTGTCCAGGACTCGACGGCGCATGCTCAGCGTCGCATCGAAGGTGACCTTTCCCTCGCGCAGCGACTCGATGTGCACCAGCAGCTGCTCACCCGGCTCGGTGAGGCTCCAGCGATAGGAGTGGTCCATGCCCATGAAGGGCGAAACGTGCAGCCGCTTGTCAAAGTCGCCGCGCAGCACCCGCACCGTGCCGTGGCGTTCGGTCTCTAAAGCCTGGAGCACGTAGGCGTGGCGCTCACCCCAGGGCGTGTTAGTGACCTCGGCCACGACGGCGGACACGCGATCGTCGGTGTCGTCGAAGCAGTAGTAGAAGCTCACCGGGTTGGAGGCCCAACCGAGGTAGCGCAGGTGGGTGAGCAGGCGCACGGGGCCGGTCGGACGCGTCCCTGTTCGCTGTGCCACCAGGTCGCGGACCGCGACGGCGAGCGCGATCTCAGGGTCACCCAGGTAGTCGGCGCGACGAAACCACGCGGGTGCCGGCCGACGCGCCGACCACAGCAGATGACCGTCGAACAGCTCGGGCAGCTCGGCGAGATCGAGGTAGGCCATGAACAGGCTGGAGTGCAGCTGGTGCGCGGGCGAGCTGCGGCGATGGCGGACGCTCCCCTCGTAGAGGCACGACACGGGTGCCCGGCCCGCGTGAGGCGTGCGCTGCGCGCGGGCCGTGGGCGCGGGGGTGAGCGTGTTCACAGGCGCACCCCGAACGGGGCGCAGGCGCGCAGGGCGCTGACCACACCGTCCTCGTGAAAGCCCCAACCCCAGTACGCCCCGCAGTAGTGCGTACGGCGTACCCCGCTGATCGTCGCGTGCTCGGCCTGGGCCTGTACGCCCCGCTCGGTGAACACCGGATGAGCGTAGGTGATCGTTTGGATGATGCGCGCCGGATCGATCGCCTCGGTGTGGTTGAGCGTCACGCAGAAGTCGCGGTCGGCGTCAAGGCTCTGCAGGTGGTTCATGTAATAGGTGACGGTGGTCACGGGCTTGGGCTCGCGTAACAGGTGAAAGTTCCACGCCTGCCGCGCGACGGTGCGTCGCGGCAGCAGGCGATTGTCGGTGTGCAGCACTGCTTCGTTGCGCTGATAGGCGATCGCGCCGAGCAGTCGGCTCTCTTGGGCAGAGGGGTCGGCGAGTATGCCGAGCGCCTGATCTGAGTGGGTGGCGATCACCACCTGGTCATAGCGCTCGGTCTGCCCGTGACTCTCGACCGCCACGTCGAGCTCGGTGCGCGTCACCGAGGAAACCGGACTGGACAGACGGATGCGCTCGCGGAAGGGTGCACTCAGCGCCTGCACGTAACGCTGCGAGCCACCGCTCACCGTCGCCCAGCGCGGGCGGTCGCGCAGTCCGAGCATGCCGTGGTTGGCGAAGAACTCGGCCAGGAAGCGCAGTGGGAAGCTCCACATCTGCGCGGGGTCAGCCGACCACACGGCCGAGGCCTGCGGGACGATCAGGCGCTCGATGAACATGCGTGAGTAGTTCCCGCGGTCGAGGAACTCCCCCAGCGACGGCCCGGGCTCGTCGCGGCGCAGCATGTCTCGCAGGGCGCGGTTGAACCTGGTCAGGTCCGCGACCATGCGCCAGAACGCGGGGCGCGCCGCGTTGGCGGGCTGGCAGAACAGTCCGCGTGGGGTGCCGGCGTACTCGAAATCCTCATCCTCCCCCTTGACCGAGAACCCCATGTGGGTGGGCTGGGTGTTCACCCCGAGCTGACCGAGCAGGCGGGTGAAGTTCGGGTAGTTGCGGTCGTTCATGACGATGAATCCGGTGTCGACCGACCACGTTCGTTCGGGCGTGTCCACCCTGATTGTGTGGGAGTGTCCGCCGGCGTAGTCGCCCGCCTCATAGACGGTCAGGTCGTGCTCGCGGTGAAGCAGGTGCGCGGCGACGAGCCCCGACACTCCGGCCCCGATAACGGCGACCCTCATCGGGTGTCGGTCCGTCCGCCGACCGCCGGGCGCGTGGGGTGTGGGGTGAAGGTCATGGCTGAGGGCGGCACGGGCGCGCGTGGAGGAGGCCGGATGGGGCGGGAGGGCGAGACGGGGTTGGGCTCGATCACCAGCGGCGGCCGGTGTGCCGTCAACCCTATGTGCGCCGCTCGATCCTCGTCAGATCAACGTCGCGGGCGTGCGGTCCAGGCGCCCGGACGGAAAGCTGTAGCCCGGGGCCGCGGGAGGAGAGTCGCCGCGGTGCGTCGAAATGAGGCGCCGATGAAGCGCACTGCGTCTGTGACCGAGGTGCCGCCCGACGGCTATGAGCAGCACCACAGCCTGTCGCGGTACATCCAGTCGCGCTTTGATGGATGCTCGCGCTCCCAGAAGGACGTCGCCCAGTACATCGTCGATCACCTGGACGAGGCGGCCTTCCAGACCGCCGAGGAGTTGGCGCGTCGCGCCAACACGTCGAGCTCGACCGTGGTGCGGTTCTCCCAGGCCCTGGGGTTCGAGGGCTTCCCCGAGCTGCAGGCCGCGGCCCGCGAGGAATACCGGCGCCTGCGCGGTGAGGGTCAGCACAACGGCGGCACCCAGGGCTCCGTGCCCCTGTTCTCACTCGATCAGAACGAGTTCGAGACCGCCGTGGCCGCTGACCACCTCAACGTCGAGGACACCGCGCGCAAGGTTTCGCGCTCCACCGTCGACGCGGTGATCGATGCGGTGGTCAGCGCCGAGAAGGTGTTGGTGGCCGGTACCGACCAGATGGCCTTCTTCGCCAGTTACCTTCGGCATCTTCTGATGCTTCTTGACCTGCGCGTGGACGTGGTGGCGTCGCCGTCGCAGGAGGCGCTCAGTCGTTTGGGGCGCATCGATGAGGGCACGTTGGTGATCGGCCTGTCGGCCGGGCGCCCGCACCCACTGGTCGTGCGGGCCATGAAGCTGGCACGCCACCGTGGCGCGGGCACGGCGGCCATCACCGACGCCACCCTGTCCGAGGTGGCCAAGCTTGCCCAGCTGAAGCTGTACTACTCGTCCAACAGCCCCACCTACGTACGCTCTCACACCGCCCTTCTGAGCATGATTCAGGCCCTGGCCTTCGGCGTCTACTCGCGCGACAGCGCCCAGTACGACGACCGCATCAGGGCCTTTCGCCTGAAGTAGGTCCCCTACCGGGCCGGGGCTACACTGGGCCCATGCGCGACCAAGCCACGTTCCGCGTCAAGGCTGGGCTCGCCGAGATGCTCAAGGGCGGCGTGATCATGGATGTGGTGACACCCGATCAGGCGCGGCTGGCCGAGGACGCCGGCGCGGCCGCCGTCATGGCCCTGGAGCGGGTACCGGCGGACATCCGTCGCGACGGCGGCGTGGCGCGCATGTCCGATCCGGAGATGATCAGCGCCGTTCAGGAGGCGGTGAGCATCCCGGTGATGGCCAAGGCTCGCATCGGGCACTTCATGGAGGCCCGGGTGCTGCAGGTTCTGGAGGTCGACTACATCGACGAGTCCGAGGTTCTCACGCCGGCCGACGAGGCCAACCATGTCGACAAGTGGGCGTTCAGCGTGCCCTTCGTGTGCGGTGCGACCAACCTCGGGGAGGCCCTGCGCCGCATCGCCGAGGGTGCGGCCATGATCCGGTCAAAGGGTGAGGCGGGCACGGGCGACATCGTCGAAGCGGTGCGCCACATGCGGCGCATAGGCGGCGAGATCCGTCGCCTGTCCAGCCTGCAGGAGTCCGAGCTTGCCACCGCGGCCAAGGAGCACGCAGCTCCGCTGGACCTCATCCGTCAGGTGGCCCGCGACGGACGTCTGCCCGTGGTGCTGTTCTGCGCGGGGGGCATCGCCACCCCCGCCGACGCGGCCCTGATGATGGCCCTCGGGGCCGAGGGCGTCTTCGTCGGCTCGGGCATCTTCAAGTCCGGCGACCCGGCCTCGCGGGCTCGGGCGATCGTCGAGGCGACGACCCACTGGCAGGATCCCGACCGGGTCGCCGCCGCCTCCCGCGGGCTGGGAACGGCCATGGACAGCCTCGAGTCATCCAAGCTCGACGGCGAGCAGCTGCTCGCCCAGCGCGGCTCCTAGCGCCGGGTGGGCCCGGTTCCCGTGGGTACGGGCGCCTCGGGTTCCTGCTCCGGGCCTGCGCTGGTAGGCGTACTGTCACTTCAGGGTGGGTTCGGAGCCCACGCGCGCATGCTCGTTGCCCTCGGGGCTGGCGTGCGTGAGGTGCGCGTCCCGGCCGACCTCGACGGGCTCGACGGGCTCGTCATGCCGGGCGGCGAGTCCACCACCATGAGCCTCGGCGTGAAGCGCGAGGGCCTGGCCACGCCCCTGCGCACTCTCGCTGCGCGCGGGACACCCGTGCTGGGCACCTGCGCCGGGCTTATCATGCTCGATCGCCATCACCTCGGGGTGATGGATCTGGCCTGCGAGCGCAATGCGTTCGGTCGTCAGGTGCGCAGCTTCGAGGCCGACCTCGATCTGCGGGGTGTGACGGGCGGCCCCATGCGGGCGGTGTTCATCCGGGCTCCCTTCATCGTCGAGCACGGTCCGGCGGTGGACATCCTGGCCGAGGTCGACGGTCGCCCGGTGGCGGCACGTCAGGGCTCGGTGCTCGCCGTCGCCTTCCATCCCGAGCTGGGAGCGGACACCCGCCTGCACGAAGCCTTTCTCGCGCAGGTTCGGCGCTCCCGGGAGGATCCGGCCGCTGCCGCTGCCGCTGCCGCTGCGGCTGCCTCTGCGGCTGCGGCTGCCGCTGCCGCTGCCACTGCCGCTGCCGCCGCGGGCGGGCGAGCGCCGCCACGGACGCGGGCGTCGGGTCGGGCGCCATACTGGGCGCGTGCGCATCGCCGTCTCCAGCGACGAGCTGACCGCCGTCGCCGGCCTGCTCAGCGACGAGCTGCGCCGGCGCGGACACGAACCGCTGCCCCACGGAGCTTTGGCCCCCGGCGAACGCGATGACTGGGCGTGGGCGTCCTCGGCCGCCGCTCGCGATGTAGTGGAGGGGCGCGCCGAACAGGCCGTCGTGTGCTGCTGGACGGGCACCGGGGCGTCGATCGCCGCCAACAAGGTGCCCGGCGTGCGCGCGGCCCTGTGCCCGGATGCGGTCACGGCGGCCGGTGCCCGCCGCTTCAACGACGCCAACGTCCTTGCTCTGAGCCTGCGCCTGACCTCCGAGGCGCAGCTGAGCGAGATCCTCGACGCGTGGTTTGCCACCGACCCCAGCGGCGAGTCTGATGACCGCGCCAACGTCGCCCATCTCGTGTCCCTCGAGCTCTCTCAGGGCCCTACGCCCGCCGCCGCTCAGCGGGCCTCATAACGCACCACGCCGTCGCGCTGGGACTCGACCGCCTCACCCGCGTTGGTCAGCAGGTCCATGTGCCCGAGCACCTCTGACAGGGTCAGGTAGGCCTGGGTCACCGCAACGTCGCCCCACAGCCGCTGCGCCACCTCGTGTGCGGTGAGGGGGCGCTCGAGCAACTCCCGGATCCTGCCCGCCCGACGCGTGTGCAGGCGCAGGCGTTCGTCGATCAGGGTGCGGTGGTCGGTTATGGGGGCGCCGTGGCCGGACAGCACCAGGCTCAGCTGCATCTCGCGCGTGGCCTTGAGGGACTCGGTGTAGGTCACCAGCGCCTGTGGCCGAGGGTTCGAGGCCGCCGTCTCCCCACTGCCCAGCGCTCGCGTGATCAGCGGGTTGGAGGAGATGTGGGCGATCAGATGGTCGGCGGCCAGCATGATGGCGCGCCGCTCGTCCACGAACACCGTGTCAGACGGACTGTGCCCGGGCCGGTGATACACGCGCAGCGTGCGGTCGCGCAGGTGCAGCTGCTGACCGGGGGACAGCGGGCGCGTGACCGACACGGCAGAGCCCCACCCGCGAAAGCTCTCCGACACCGAGCGCAGCGCGGTGGCCACGTCGGGTTCGATTCCGTGGCGCAACATCATCTGCTCGGCGTAGCGGTCGTCGAGCTCGGCCTCTCGGCTGAAGTCCCCCAGATACGGGGCCAGGGGACCCAGCGCTGCGACCTCGGCCCCCGAGCGGCGGGCGAGGACGGCGGCCAGGCCGAAGTGATCGATGTGCTGATGGCTGATGACGAGCAGCTCGAGGTCCTCAACCGCGTGACCCAGTCCGTTCAGGGACTGTTCGAGCTCGTCCAGGGCCTGGGCCGAGTTGGGCCCCGAGTCGATGAGGGTCAGGGGCTCGTCCTCGATCAGGTAGGCGTTGACCCGGCCGACCTGAAAGGGCGTGGGCACCGCGATCGCGTGGATCCCTGCCGCCCGGGCCCGCCCAAGAGCCTGCTCCTCGCTTGCGCTGCGCGCCTGGCGGGCGGTAGCGCTCGACGCCGCCGAATGCTCCGAGGCCTTCGAGCGGCTCACGCGCGAATCAGGGCGAGCACCTCGTCGCGGCGGCGCTCCATGTCCTCGCGCGAGCGCAGCGACTCCAGGCACAGCCGAAGCAGCGGCTCGGTATTGGACGGACGAACGTTGAAGTGCCAGTCCTCGTAGTCGATGGAGATGCCGTCCAGGCGATCCTGGCGGGCGTCGGAGTAGCGCTCGGCCAGCTCGGCCATCTTGCCCTCCTGATCGTGCACCTCGGAGTTGATCTCGCCCGAGATGAAGTAGCGCGAGCGGTAGGGCTCGAGCAGCTCGGACATGGGCCGCCCCTCCACCGAGAGATGCTCGAGCATGAGCAGCGCGGGGATCGTGCCCGAGTCCGCGCAGTAGAAGTCGCGGAAGTAGTAGTGGCCGGAGACCTCGCCCCCGAACAGCGATCCCTCACGCCGCATGCGCGTCTTGAAGAAGGCGTGCCCGACGCGGTTGACGTGCGGCTCACCGCCGGCGCGACGCACGGTGTCCGCCACGGCACGGCTGGCGCGCACGTCATAGAGGATGGCCTGGCCCGGACGCTTGCGCAGCAGCGACTCGGCGAGCAGGGCGGTGAGAAAGTCTCCGTCCACGAACTGCCCCGTGTCGTCGATGAAGAAGCAGCGGTCGGCGTCGCCGTCCCAGGCGATCCCCAGATCGGCTCCGCTCTCACGCACGCGGTCCATGATCAGACGGCGATTCTCGGGCAGCAGCGGGTTGGGCTCATGGTCGGGGAAGTTGCCATCAGGGGTCCAGCAGGTCTCGACCACGTCGAGACCCAGGCCTCGCAGCAGCGGACCGACCATGGGCCCCGCCATCCCGTTGCCCCCGTCGACCACGACCTTCAGCGGGCCCACCTGGGAAGGGTCGATCAGGGCCAGGGCGGCTTTCTGGAAGCCCTCGAGCACGTCGACGCTCTCGACATCACCGCCGCCCGGCGCGTCCCCGAGCCCGGCCTCGAGCAGGCGCCGGATGTCGTCGATGCCCGAGTCGCCCGACAGGGCGATCGCCCCCTCGCGCACCAGCTTGGCTCCGGTGTAGGCCTTGGGGTTGTGCGAGGCGGTGCACATCAGCCCCCCGTCCAGCTCGCGCGAGCCGACGAGGAAGTAGAGCATCTCGGTGCCCACCTCGCCGGCGTCCAGGACGTTGACGCCCTCGGCCACCAGCCCCGCGCAGTAGCGAGCGGCCAGCTCCGGCGCGCTCAGACGCATGTCGCGTCCCAGGCCCACGCGCAGCTGCGAGGTCGACCTGCCTCCGAGGTCGGCGAGCACCCGGGCGAAGGCGCGGCCGATCTGCTCGGCGATGTCGCCGTCGATCTGTTCGCCGTAGAGGCCGCGGATGTCGTAGGCCTTGAAGATCTCCGGGGATACGGACACCGGTGGGATCCTAGGGACTGACCTTCAGACCAGCCTGCGGGGAGAGGGCGCAGGTGGGGCTCGGCCCCGAGAGCATGCGGGCCGCCGGTGGCGGATAGCGCCTAACCTAGGAGGATGTCCGGGCATTCCAAGTGGGCGAGCATCAAGCACAAGAAGGCGGTGGTCGACGCGCGTCGCGGCCAGCAGTTCACCAAGCTGGCCCGGGCCATCACCGTGGCCGCGCGCGAGGGGGGCGGAGATCCCGATGCCAACGCGGCCCTGGCCAACGCCGTGCAGAAGGCGCGGGAGAGCTCCATGCCCAAGGACAACATCGAACGGGCCATCGCCAAGGGCACCGGAGCCGGTGCGGACGCCGACGCCATCGAAGCGGTGCTGTACGAGGGCTACGGTCCCGGAGGCGTCGCCCTACTGGTGGAGGCGCTCACCGACAACCGCAACCGCACGGGGGCGGACGTCCGTCACCTGCTCTCCAAGCACGGGGGCAACCTGGGGGAGCCCGGATCGGTCAGCTACCTGTTCGACAAGGCGGGCGTGGCCGTGGTCGACGCCTCGGCCTACTCTGAGGAGGACCTGCTGCCGGCCATCGAGGCCGGCGCGCGCGACATCGCCGCCGACGATGACGTCCTCGAGGTGATCACCGACCCCGGGGACCTGCCGGCGGTTCGCCGGGCTCTGCAGGACTCGGGCGTCGAGCTGCAGAGCGCCGAGGTCATCCAGCGCCCCAAGAGCACGGTGGCCGTCGACGAGGAGCTCGCCCCCAAGCTTCTGCGACTGATCGACGCCCTAGAGGACAACGACGACGTGAGCGCGGTGCACGCCAACTTCGACGTGTCCGCCGAAGTGCTCGAGCGCGTCGCCGGCTGACGGACCGCCTAGGCGCGCGGTTCGCGCGAGCGGGCTCGGAACAGCCGCTGCGGGGCGCGCACGCCCTTCAGGCGCCGTTCGCCGGCGTAGGACCATGCGAAGGCGTCCTGCGTCGCCTCCTGGACCGCCGCGCCGGCCAGCACGCTGCCCGGGCGTGCCACTCCGGTGATCCGCGAGGCCAGGTTCACGGCGCGCCCGTACCAGTCCCCGCCGCGATTGAGCGCCGGGCCCAGGGCGACACCCACGCGCAGCTGCGGGAAGTCCCGACCCTCGGCTTCGGCCGCGGCCACCAGCGCCAGGGCGCCGTCGATGAGCGGGATGGGGTCGGGTGAGGTCAGCATGGCCGCGTCGCCGATCGTCTTGACCAGGCGCACGGGTCGCTGCACGGTCTCGGTGGTCAGCGCCTCCAGACGGCGGGCCACGCGGCCCAGCTCGTCGGGCGGGACCTCCTCGCCCACCCGCGTGAAGCCGACGAGGTCGGCAAAGCACACAGCGATCTCGCGCGAGCCGGGCACCTGTCCGCCGGTGCGTTCGCTCGCGTTTATCGCTTCCACCTCGGCCATCTGGCGCAGGTGCAGAGTGAGCATGTGACCGACCAGCGGTGTGGTCGTCGGTCCCAGGGAGCCTGCCGCCTGCGCGAAGCGCTCGGCCAGGGCGCGCTCGCTCAGACCCGGTTCGAGGACCAGGCGCAAGGTGATGGACCGCATGAGCTCGGCCGCCTGAGCAAGCCCTCGACCCAGCACGCGGGTCACGTCGAGGATCTCCTCCCGGGTGATGCCCGCCTGCAGGTTCTTGGTGGCCACGCGCGCCGCCTCGATGTCGGCGTCGGTGAACTCGTGCTTGCCGGGATCGGTTACCGCCAGGCCCATGGCCTGGCGCAGCTCCTGCAGGAAGGCGGCGTCCCCTCCGCTGCGGCGCACCACCTCAGCTTCGGTGTAGCGCTCAGGCCCGGCGATGGCCCGGTCGGCGGGGAGGAACATCAGGGTGCCCTCCTCGCTGTGGCGACGCAGATCCTCGAGGGGCACCTGCTGCTCGGACAGGTAGCTCAGCAGCTCCAGGCGCTCCTCGCGCGCGCGACCCTCCAGGCCGTCCAGCAGTCCCTCGGCGGTGTAGTCGATACCCGTCATGTGGCTGTGAGGGTATGGGAGCACCCGGGTGGCAGGCGTCCGGACGGCCACGGAGAATCCCGCCAGATGATCGTGCTCGGCATCGATCCAGGAACCGCGAACACCGGCTACGGCGTGGTCCGCGCGCGCGACGGGCGTCTGAGCGCGCTCGACGGCGGTGTGATCCAGACGCGCGCCGCCGCCGCTCCCGAGCGGCGCCTGGGCACCATCCACGCTCAGGTGCTCGCGCTCATCGACGAGCACGACGTCGGCGTGGTGGCGCTGGAGGACCTCTACTTCGGGCAGAACACACGCAGCGCCTTTGCCGTCGGGCAGGCTCGCGGCGTCGTCCTGCTCGCCGGCGCTCAGCGCGGACTTTCGTGTCATTCCTACACCCCCCAGCAGGTCAAGGCAGCGGTGTGCGGCCACGGTCGCGCTCCCAAGGAGCAGGTGGCCCGCATGGTGGCGGCCATGCTGTCCCTGGGCCAGGCACCCGCGCGTGACCACGCCTCCGACGCGCTGGCCGTGGCCATCTGCCACGCCAACGCGGCTCCGCTGTCGCGTGCCCTGCAGGGGTTCGCTCAGACCGCGAGCGCGCGGACGAGCCTGGTCCCGCGGCGATGATCGCGCTGCTCCAGGGACAGGTGGCGGCACGCGGATCCGACCACGTCGTCGTGCTGTGCGCTGGCGTGGGCTACCGCCTGGCGGTGTCGACCCAGACGCTGCGCAGCGTGCCGGGCCCGGGCGCGCCGGTGACGCTTCACTGCCACCTGAGCGTGCGCGACGACGCCCTGGCTCTATACGGATTTCACTCCGAGCAGGAGCGCGAGCTCTTCCTCATGCTGCTGTCGGTGCAGGCGGTGGGGCCCAAGGTCGCGTTGGCCGTGCTCTCCGGCGGCCCCCCTGCGGACCTGATCGGCGCCCTGGCGGCCGGCGACCTGGCGCGACTGCAGGCCGTCCCGGGGATCGGGCGGCGCACGGCCGAGCGCATCGTGGTGGAGCTGCGTGAGAAGGTCGGCGTCGGGACCGAGGTTCCCGGACCGATCCGAGCACGGCGCACCGATGGCGCGCGCGGCCTGGCCCGCGACGGACTGCTCGAACTGGGCTACTCGCCGGCCGAGGCCGAGGAGCTGCTCGCCGCAGCGGTGGGAGACAGCGCGGAGGAGCTGCTCGCCGAGGCCCTGCGCAGCGCACGCGGTCGATGAACGAGGACGCGACGATGACCGGCAGGACCCGTATCCAGACGCCCACCCTCACGCCCGAAGACGAGCTTGACCGCTCTCTGCGTCCCCGGCACCTGGCCGACTTCGTGGGCCAGGCGTCCCTGCGCGAGCAGTTGGCGGTGGCCATCGAGGCGGCCGCCGCGCGTGGAGATGCCCTCGATCACGTGCTCTTGGCCGGGCCCCCGGGGCTGGGCAAGACCTCGCTGGCCCAGATCGTGGCCGCCGAGCTCGGAGTGGGCTTCGTGCCCACCGCCGGACCCGCCCTGGAGCGCAAGGGCGACGTTGCCGCCTTCCTCACCGCGCTGGAGCCCCGCAGTGTCTTCTTTGTCGATGAGATCCACCGGCTTCCGCGCGCGCTGGAGGAGACCTTCTACCCGGCCATGGAGGACCACCGCCTGCCCATCACCGTCGGCCAGGGGGCGGGAGCCCGGGTGGTGACCCTGGACTTGCCGCCCTTTACGCTGGTGGGTGCGACCACCCGTGCGGGGTTGCTGACCACGCCGCTGCGCGACCGCTTCGGCATCCAGGCGCGCCTGGAGCCCTACACGACCGACGAGCTCACGTCGATCGTCGTGCGCTCTGCGGGGATCCTGGACATCCGCCTCGACGACGCCGGAGCGCGCGCCATCGCGGCTCGCAGCCGCGGCACGCCACGCGTGGCCAACCGTCTGCTCAAACGCGTGCGCGACTACGCAGAGGTGCGCATGACAGGGGTGGTGACCCTCCCGGCGGCGGAGGCGGCCCTGGAGATGCTCGGCGTCGACGAGCGCGGGCTGGACCGGCTGGACCGCGAGATCCTGCGGGCGGTATGTGTCAAATTCTCCGGGGGGCCGGTGGGGTTGTCCACCCTGGCGGTGGCCGTCGGCGAAGAGCAGGACACCATCGAGGACGTCTATGAGCCCTATCTGCTGCAGGAGGGGCTGCTCAAGCGCACCCCGCGCGGACGGGCCGCCACCGCAGCGGCGTTCGCGCATCTCGGCCTCCAGCCTCCCGGTCCGCCGGCGGCGGGGCCTAGCCTGTTCTGAGAGTCGCTTCCCTACTCTGTGCTCAGAACATGGCTCATCCCTACATCTGTCCCAACTGCGGTCATCGCACCAGCGAAACCAGCCCCAACGCGGGCTTCTCGGGCCGACCCAAGGGCTGCGCCAAGTGCGGCTTTGCCTTCCTCTTCGAGCTGCTCGACGACTACTACCCCGCCCCCGACGCCGCCTTCTTCGTATGCGACGGCGAAGGGCGGATCATCGGGTGCGGGCGCAACTCCTTCTCGTTCACCGGCCTGGAGGAGGAGCAGGTGATGGGCCGCGAGGTCGGCGAGGTCCTCGGCCTGCGGTTCGCCAACGCGGACGACCCGGTGGCCACGGTACTCGAGTGGGGCGTGCGAGCTCTGGACAAGCCCGTGCAGGTGGCCGGGGAGCGCGACCGTCCGGCCCAGGCCAAGGCGGACATGTTCCCGGCCTACGACGACGACGGCGGCCTGCTGCTCGTGCTCACGCCCGAGAAGTGACCGGCGAAGCTGAGGCCTGAGTGACCGATCGCCGTCGCAACGCTCTGATCCTGCTGGTGGTGGCGGGCCTGATCATCGCCTCGGCCGTGGCTGTGTCGATCAAGAAAACGCGCCTGGGGCTCGATCTCAAGGGCGGTGTCGAGCTGGTCTATCAGGGCAAGCCGACCCAGCAGGCCCAGGTCAACGGAGACTCGCTGAACAAGGCGATCGACATCATGCGCAAGCGCGTGGACAAGCTCGGCGTGGCCGAGCCTGTGATCCAGCGCTTCGGTGCCAACGAGGTGGACCTGGCGCTGCCCGCGGTCAGCAACGCGCAGCGGGCCATCGCTCAGGTGGGCAAGACGGCGCAGCTGTACTTCTATGACTGGGAGCTGAACGTCATCGGCCCCGACGGAAAGCCCGCGCCCACCGACGCCACGGTGACCGGAGACGGCACCGAGCCGGGCGGCGCCACCAGCGGGCTGTCCCAGTACGACGCGGTGCTGCGCGCGGCCAAGCGCGCGCCCATCCTGCGCCCCAACGACACGACCTACGCGCCCGCCCAGGGTGTGTCCGGCTCGTGGTTCTTGCTCGACGACACCAACCATTCGGTCCTGCGCGGGCCCGAGGAGACGCAGGCCAACCTGACGTCTGACTACCGGCCGCCGGTCGGCCAGAAGGTACGTCCCGTGCACGTCAACGCGGGCACGATCGTCGTCCAGGCCCAGCCGGTCACCAACGCTGCGGGGACGGTCACCAACCCGTCGCCCAACAGCTGGTACGTGCTCAACGACAACCCCGTGCTCACCGGCTCTGACGTGCGCAACCCCGCGCAGACCTTCGACAACGGCTCGGGCGGGTCGGGCCAGCCCGTGGTCAGCTTTGACTTCTCCTCCTACGGCAAGCGCGTCTTCGCCCAGACGACCAAGGCGATCGCCCAGCGCGGTCAAGAGGCACAGCTGCCGGGGGTGAGCCAGAAGCAGGCCCAGCAGCACTTCGCGGTGGTCCTGGACAACCAGCTCATCACGGTGCCCTACATCGACTTCACCGCCAACCCCGACGGCATCGACGCCTCCAACCCCTCTCAGATCTCGGGCGGCTTCACCATCGCCTCGGCTCAGGCCCTGGCCAACGAACTGCAGTCGGGGGCGCTGCCCATCAAGCTGGTGCTGATCTCCGAGTCCCAGGTGTCGGCCACCTTGGGCAAGCAGGCCCTCAACCAGGGCCTGATCGCGGGCGCGGTCGGCTTCCTGGTCGTGTGCCTGTTCCTGCTCGCCTTCTACCGCGTGCTCGGGGTGATCGCGGTGGTCGGGCTGGCCGTGTACGGGTTGTACTTCTTCGCGCTCATCAAGCTCATTCCCGTCACCCTCACCCTGCCCGGTATCGCCGGCCTGATCCTGACCATCGGGGTCGCGGCCGACGCCAACATCGTCATCTT
>JAABUQ010003386.1_pt1 | contig 29301 bp, 30 predicted proteins | sample 5560001 | NCBI WGS metagenome assembly JAABUQ01 (sample SAMN10711888, study PRJNA513371) | rock metagenome | isolation source: Antarctica rocks | place: Antarctica: Victoria Land, Finger Mt nord | collected 2015-12-18 | reverse complement strand
GGCAGCATCACCCGCAGCCCCGGCTCCATTCGTGCTCATCTCCAACATCCCAGCAGTCTCCGTTCTCGCCCTCAAGGTTCATTGATTCCTCGATGGTGAGCGTCTCACCGGACGTTGACAGAGAGGGCCAGGCTCGCCTGACCTCGACTCGTCCGAAGCGGCGAAGCTTGAGCCCCGCCACATCGCCGAGCTGCACGAGCGCGACGCTCGTCTTGAGGATCTCAGCATTCCCGAGTCCATCCGTGCGGACGTCGCTGCCATCCGCGAGCAGGGCTACCAGGTTCGCGTGGTGGATGATCTAATCGTCGTCACCGGCCCCGATGGGCGCGCGGCACATGCCTCTCGAAGTACGCTCGCGCCCAATTCGGTGGTCGCGGTGGCGACGCGACAGCGTTTCCTGCACGACCTCGAGGCGCTCGGGCTTCAGGTCCGTCCTGGGCCGAAGGGTCAGCCGCATGTGGCGGGGGCGTCAGAGCGGCGGCTGACGGACTCGCCGGAGCGGTAGGCGTCGGACGTCACGCCGATGGCCGATGCTCAAAGGCCGAGCTCGCGAGCCAGCGTTCCCGGGCGTACGACCTGTAGCTTGCCGACGAGCTGTCCCTCCGGCAGATGGCGCCGGTTGGACGAGCAGATCGCATCGGCACCACGCTGCACGGCGGCCGCGACGAGATGGATGTCGTAGGGCTCCAGCTCGCCAACTGTGACACGCAGTTGCTCGGGAAGGTCCGCAAGCAGCTCTTCGTGCGTGTGGCCGGTGAGGTGGTAGACGACCTCACCGACGGGGCGGTCGTGCAGCCAGGTCTCGCCACCCAACGCGCGACCGACCGGTGCATGCTCCACGTTGTCGGGATTGAACAGCGGAGCGAACGCGTCAAGAAATGCCTCCACGACCTCCGGCGGATACACGACGCCGCCCAGTCCGTCCTGCACGGCGTTGCGGACGAACTCCAGACCGGCCACGTCTGTCGTGAAGCCATCGAGGACAACTCCCTCGGCCGCGAGGGTCAACAGCTTGAAGTTGATGCCGGTTGGGACGCGCAGCGCGCCGCACAGTACGGTGGCGTCGAAGCAGACGAGCACCTACGAGCGCCGTCGCGATGCGACCTCGTCGGCCAGCTCTTCGTCGCTTATCGCCTGAGCGTCGCCAGCAAGCTCAAGCAACCGAGCCTGGAGCTCCTCCAGGGCGCGACGGTCGAGGTTTCGACCGGTGGCGAACTGTGCGGCGGGAACGCGGATCGATCCCCCGGGAGTGCGCTCGGACTCGATACGCCCCCGCTCGATCCACTTGTACACCGCCTGTGGGGTCACGCCGTGGCGAGCCGCTACCTCAGCAACGGTGAGCCAGTCCTGGTCATCGACCTTGTCCAGAATGTGCTTTCGCCACCCCGCCGCCAGCCTGGCGGCGCGCACGCGCCGCTCGGCGCCGAGCCTGGCCACGTCGGCGGTCAGATCCAGATGGTCGGCCAACAGCGCGGCAAAGCCGCGGGCATGTTCGTCGTCCTCATCAGCCTCCTCGAAGGCCTGACGAAGGTCATCACGGCCGAGCAGGCCCGACTCGTCGAGCAGCGCAACGGTCTCGCGGATCTCGTCCTCGTAACCGCTGTACAGGTCCAGGCGCCGCCCCACACTCACGAGAATCTCGGTGGCCAGGAGCTGGAGCTGGTAGCCGCGCTCCTCCGGACCGCTTGTGAGCGTGTCATGCCAGAGCTTTGCGCGATCTGCAGGAGAGAGGATGCTCATTTGGATGCTTAGTCGGGAGGGAGGTCCGAGAGTAGGTCATCGACCCTACGAATTCAATTCTTTAGACAGATTAGACAAAGGCTGCATCCCAGTCCACGCAGCAGCGGTATAACGCGCGCCGTTGGATGGCACGGCGCCGCCCATGTGGCGAGAATGAGCCGATGAGGGTCCAAGGCCGCGGCACATGACTGACGGTGCGCTTTCGTACCTGACCCCAGAGGCGCGTGCTCGGGTGCGGATCGACGAGATGCTGGCCGCTGCGGGCTGGGACGTGCAGAACGCCCGCAGCGCCAACCTCGCAGCGGCGCGCGGCGTCGCCATCCGGGAGTTTGTGCTCGCGCCTCCGCACGGCCGGGTCGACTACCTGCTGTTCGTCGATCGCCGTGCCGTCGGGGTCATCGAAGCCAAGAAGGAAGGCGAGTCTCTGACTGGGGTTGAGTGGCAGTCCGGCAAGTACGCCGACGGGCTTCCCGATTGGGTCGAGGGGAGGACTCGACAGAACGCTCAGATTCGCCTATCAGTCGACCGGCACAGAGACCCGCTTTACGAATACGTTCGATCCCGAAGCCCGCAGCCGTGACGTGTTCTGGTTTCACCGACCCGAGACGATCGCCTCGTGGATCCGTGGAGCCGAGGAGAACCCGCTTGCACCGACGCTGCGGTTCAGGCTGATGAAGCTGCCCGAGCTCGAAGAGGGCGACCTTTGGCCTGCGCAAGTGTCTGCCGTGCACAACCTCGAGCACTCCCTCGCTCAGAACCGCCCTCGAGCGTTGATCCAGATGGCTACCGGGTCAGGCAAGACGTTCACGGCCGCAAACGTCGCCTACAGGCTCATCAAGTACGTCGGCGCGCGGCGGGTGCTCTTCCTGGTGGACCGCGCGAACCTCGGCCGGCAGACGGTCAAGGAGTTCCAAGCCTTTACTACACCGGACGACGGGCGCAAATTCACCGAGCTGTACAACGTCCAGCACCTGGCTACCAACGTCCTTGACCCGGTGGCCCGCGTGACGATCTCGACGATCCAGCGCCTCTACTCCGTGTTGAAGGGCGAGCCAGACCTCGACCCCGAGTTGGACGAGCACTCCGCCTATGACTTGGCCCCCAGCGAGCCGGTCCCCGTCGACTACAACCCCGACGTGCCAATCGAGGCGTTCGATGTGGTGATCGTCGACGAGTGCCACCGCTCGATCTTCGGGGTCTGGCGTCAGGTGCTCGACTACTTCGACGCGTTCATCGTCGGCCTGACGGCGACGCCGAACAAGCAGGCGTTTGGGTTCTTCGACCAGAACCTGGTGATGGAGTACACGCACGAGCAGGCGGTCGCCGACCAGGTAAACGTCGACTTCGACGTCTACCGCATCCGTACGGAGATCACCGAGCGCGGAAGCACGATCGACGCGGGCCTCGTCACCGCGTTCCGCAACCGGCAAACCCGCAAGCTCCGCTGGGAGAGACTCGACGAGGACGTCGCCTACAAAGCCAGGGTGCTCGACCGCGCAGTCGTGGCCAGGGACCAGATCCGGACCGTGATCCGGGCGTTCCGCGACCGGCTGTTCAGCGAGATCTTCCCGGGCCGCTCGGAGGTCCCCAAGACCTTGATCTTCGCCAAGGACGACTCGCACGCGGACGACATCGTCCAGATCGTTCGCGAGGAGTTCGGCAAGGGCGATGACTTTGCCGTGAAGATCACCTACAAGTCGACCGGCCGCAAGCCCGAGGAGATGCTCGCCTCCTTCCGCAACTCCTACAACCCGAGGATTGCCGTGACGGTCGACATGATCGCTACGGGTACCGATATGCGGCCGCTGGAGTGCGTCTTCTTCATGCGCTCCGTCAAGAGCCGCACGTACTTCGAGCAGATGAAGGGCCGCGGCGTGCGCGTGATCAACGAGGCCGACTTCCAAGCCGTGACGCCCGACGCGCTCGCGAAGAGCCGCTTCGTGATCGTGGATGCCGTCGGCGTAACCGACACCGACCTCAGCGACACCCAGCCGCTTGACCGGGAGCCGACCGTCCCACTGGAGAAGCTGCTCAAACAGGTCTCCTTCGGTAACCGCAATCCCGACGTGATCTCTTCGATCGCCGGCCGAATCGCCCGCCTGGACCGCCAGCTCACCCGCGAGGACCGCGAGGAACTCGAGGAACTCGCTGGCATGACGTTGCCCGACCTAACCGGCGGACTCGTTGCCGCGGTCGACCCGGACCGCCAACTCGCGACCGCAAAGGAACTCGCGGGGGTCGACGAGCCGGAGGCCGACCAGATCGCTGCCGCCGGGCAGCAGCTCGCCGACGCCGCCGTGGAGCCACTGGCGACGAACCCCAAGCTGCGCGAAAGGCTCGTCGAGGTCCGCCGCTCCTACCAGCAGACGATCGACGAAGTCTCAAAGGACGAGGTGATCTCCGCTCGCTACTCGGCTGATGGAGCCGATCGGGCGAGGCGAACCGTTGCGTCGTTCCGCGAATTCATCGAGGAGCACAGGGACGAGATCACGGCGCTCCAGATCCTCTATAGCCGGCCGTACCAGCAGCGTCCAACCTTCAAGGAGATCAAGGAACTCGCCAACGCGATCGGCCGGTCGCCGTACCAGTGGACACCCGAGGGTCTCTGGCAAGCCTACGAGACGCTCGATCGCTCCAAGGTGCGCGGTTCTGGAGGACGGGTCCTGACTGACATCGTGTCGCTCGTGCGGTTCGCGCTCGAACAGGAGAACGAACTCGTGCCCTATCCGCAGCGCGTCGCCGAGCGCTTTCAGGCGTGGCTGCAGCAACAACAGAACGCCGGCCGCGAATTCTCACCAGAGCAGCTCGTGTGGCTTGACCGTATCCGCGACCACGTCGCGGGCTCACTCGTGATTAAAACCGATGACTTCGACTACACGCCCTTCGTCGAGCACGGCGGCGTGGGCAAGGCGCACGAGGTGTTCGGGGATGGCCTGGCGCCGCTGCTCGACGAGTTAAACGAAGCGCTGGCAGCATGACCGAGTTGCCTCGAGGTTGGGCCGAGTCGACGCTCGGCGAAATCGGTCGATATCTCAACGGCCGAGGATTCAAGAAGTCCGAGTGGGCGGAGGCGGGCCGTCCCATCATCCGCATCCAAAACCTCACTGGCTCAAGTCAGCACATCAACTATTTCGACGGCGAAGCCGAGGAGCGCTACACGGCGCGGCCGAGCGATGTCCTCGTGTCGTGGGCCGCGACACTGGGCGTCTTCGTGTGGCAGGGATCTGAAGCAGTGATCAACCAGCACATCTTCAAGGTGGATTCCCACGTCGATCACGGGTTCCACCGATATCTCCTCCTCTACGTACTCGACGACCTCAAGAGCCAGACGCACGGCTCAGGGATGGTTCACATCACGAAGACCCGCTTTGAAGCGACCCCTGTCCGCGTTCCACCGCTTGGGGAGCAGCAGCGGATCGTCTCGGCTATCGAGGAACACTTCTCGCGCATTGACGTTGCCAAAGGTCTCCTTCTAAACGCAAGGCGTCAGCTCGACGCTCTGCGTGGGCTCGTGATCGAAGCGGCCTTCGCGCGCGACTGGCCGTGGACCACACTTGGCGAGATCGCCGAGATCGTCGGGGGAGTCACCAAGGACGCAAACCGCCAGAACAATCCATCCTTCGTCGACGTGCCGTACTTGCGCGTCGCCAACGTCCAGCGGGGCTTCCTTGATCTCGCAGACGTTGCGACGATCCGGGTTTCAGAGGAAAAGGCCGCGGCTCTTACCCTTCAGCCCGGTGACGTGCTCTTCAATGAGGGGGGCGACCGCGACAAGCTCGGTCGCGGCTGGGTTTGGTCGGGAGAGGTCGATCGTTGTATCCACCAGAATCACGTGTTTCGAGCGCGTCTTGGGGAAGACTTCGAACCCGAGTTCGTCTCGTGGCACGGCAATACGTTCGGGCGACGGTGGTTCGAGGCGCACGGCCGCCAGACGACCAATCTCGCCTCCCTCAACCTCACGACCTTGAAGTCGTTCCCCGTACCGGCCCCGTCGCGGGACGAGCAGCGCGGGACCGTGGCCGAAATAGATCGGCAGCTCTCGATCACCGACGCGATGCACAAGGCGATTGACGACGCGCTCATGCGAGGCGAGGCGCTGCGTCGATCAATCCTCGCGCGTGCGTTCGCGGGCACGCTCGTGCCCCAGGATCGAGCCGACGAGCCGGCGTCGATCTTGCTTGAGCAGATCGATGCGGAGCGCAAGAGCGGGCCGAAGGCACCCCTACGACGACGAAAGGTTCCGGCGTGACATCCAACGGCCTCGTCCAGCGCCTGTGGAGCTACTGCAACGTGCTCCGCGACGACGGCCTCTCCTACGGCGACTACGTCGAACAGCTGACCTATCTGCTGTTCCTTAAGATGGCCGACGAGCAGACGAGGCCGCCATTCAACCGTTCGGCGTTCATCCCCGACGGACTTGATTGGCCGAGTCTGCTCGTGCGCGACGGCGACGAGCTCGAGGTCCACTACCGACACGTGCTCGAGGAGCTAGGGCGCGGCAGCGGCATGCTCGGCGTCGTCTTCCGCAAGGCACAGAACCGGATTCAGGATCCGGCGAAACTGCGGCGGCTGATTGTCGATCTGATCGACCGCGAGCAATGGATGACGCTTGACGCCGACGTGAAGGGCGACGCCTACGAGGGCCTGCTGCAGAAGAACGCCGAAGACATCAAGACCGGAGCGGGCCAGTACTTCACGCCCCGTCCGCTGATCCGCGCGATCGTCGACGTGATGCGGCCCGAGCCCGGGATGACCATCTGCGACCCGGCATGTGGCACGGGCGGTTTCCTGCTCGCCGCACACGAGTATACCTCGCACAACTATCCCTACCTCGATCCCGACGAGAAACGCCGGCTGCGCTTCGACGCGCTGCGGGGCTGCGAGATCGTCGTTGCGGCGGCTCGGCTGTGCGTGATGAACCTGCTGCTTCATGGGATCGGTGCTGAGGATGCGGACAGCCCCATCGTCGTCGACGACTCGCTCAAGGGCGACCCGGGGGATCGCTACGAGATGGTGTTGACCAATCCGCCGTTCGGCAAGAAGTCATCGATGACGGTGGTCAACGTCGAGGGCGAGACCGAGCGCGAAGACCTGGTGATCGTGCGTGACGACTTCTGGGCCTCGACGTCGAACAAGCAACTGAACTTCGTCCAGCACGTCAAGACGTTGCTCACGATCAACGGTAAGACAGCGATCGTCGTGCCGGACAACGTGCTCTTCGAGGGCGGCGCCGGCGAGACGGTTCGTCGCGAGCTGCTGCACGAGTGCGACGTGCACACGTTGCTGCGCCTGCCGACCGGGATCTTCTATGCGCAAGGCGTCAAGGCGAATGTCCTCTTTTTCGACCGCAAGCCGGCGTCTGAGTCGCCATGGACGCGAACGCTCTGGGTCTATGACCTGCGGACCAACATGCACTTCACGCTGAAGCAGAATCCGCTGCGCTACGGGCATCTCGAGGACTTCGTCGCCGCCTACCAGCCAGAAGACCGTGGCAGGCGCTCCGAGAGCGAGCGGTTCAAGGGGTTCACTTACGAGGACCTGCTCCAGCGCGACAAAGTCAGCCTCGACCTGATCTGGCTCCGCGACGACTCGCTCGAGGACTCGGCGAACCTGCCGCCGCCAGATGTGATCGCGCAGGAGATCGTTGAGGATCTCGAGGCGGCGCTCAGCGAGTTCGCCCAGATCGCAGGGAGCCTGCGCAGAAGCGATGGCGGCGCCAGCACAGAATCCGACGCGCCGAACATCACGGGGTAGCCGTCGGATCCGAAATCGATGCTTCGCGCGCGCCCGGGGTACCGGATCAGCCGCGACGCGAAGCGACTCTCGACGACTCGACGCCGGGCGAAACGAAAAGGCAGAAGCGTGATATTTCTGCCTTTATCCGCCGAATCGGCCGAAATCCCGCCGATACCCGGATCGGGCTGTGCCGGTATTCTTCCCTGCAAATAGGCATCTGTCGCCGCGAGCGCGATCGCTTCCGGAAGCAGTTCAAACGCGAGAGGTCGCTGGTTCGAAACCAGCCGCGCCCATCAGTAGGCGTGCTACATCCCACAAGATTCCCGTTCGGTACTTCCTGCCGGGCGCGCTGCGTAGGTCCGGCGCTGGCCACCGCCGAACATGCTGCTCGCTTCGCTGCGCCGGACTGCCAAATCCGTTTGCGCGTACTGACCTGCGCTCCGCGCGTCGCTTGGCCTATCACGGCTGGCCACGCCTTTCATCCCGCCTCTCGCTGTCGTCCCCGCCGCTCGCCTTCCGTCCGCCGCCGTACGTGCTCGGGCCCCCTGCTCCTTCATCAACCCATTCCATCCAGACAAATCCCTGTCTGAACCACCACCCGTTCCGCTGCTCCCCTTGTTTCGGGCTCTCTCATAGTCCCTGGTGCTTGCCAACCTCACAAAAGCGATAGCTGAGGGGGGGTCAACGCCGCTCACCACCTCGGGAGCGCGGTCGGCATCGGCATCCTCACCACCGTGTTTGCCGCCGCGGGCTCACAGGCCGACGGCACGCGCGATCTCCTCGCCCACCAGGTCGCCGCCGGCATGACTCCCGCCACGCTCCTGCTCGTCCTCGCGCTCATCATCGCCCTGATCACCCGCACCTGCGCGACAGCACCGGCCTTTGAGAACGCCCCGCCGTCAGACGGCGAGGATGCCATCGGCGTCACCTGGGAAGTGCTCGTCGAGCCCTTTTCAGCCTGCTAGCCCCAACGACCAAGGAGAGACCCATGCAGATCACCCGCAACTCCCTCGACACCAACCCCGGCCCCAGCGACTCGTTCACCGGCACCGTCTACATCGACCCCATCGCCTCCCCATCACCGCCGTCGCGCACCGGCGCGGCCAGCGTCCACTTCACCCCGGGCGCCCGGACCGCGTGGCACACCCACCCCTTTGGTCAGACGATCTATGTCACCGAGGGCATCGGCCGCTGTCAGCGCGAAGGCGAGCCCGTCCAGGAGATCCACCCCGGCGACCGCGTGTTCTTTGAGCCCGGCGAGAACCATTGGCACGGCGCCGCGCCGAATCGCTTCATGACTCACATCGCCATGCAAGAGGCCGATGAATCGGGCAGTCCCGTGACCTGGGGCGAGCACGTCACGGACAAGGAGTACAACGCCGTCCCGGCGACCTGAGCCACATCGAGCATCCCGATCGGCTCAGCGATACCCCGTCCAACCGACGGGATGCCGACGTCAACCACAGCTGGCCGCTCGATATGCGTCTGCTGCCAGACGTCGCTCCCGACGCAGGCGCGTGGGCGGTCGATCGCTGCTCGGCTGACGCTGCGCCAGCACTACCTAGCGACGGCACCAGTCAGATTTATCGGATAAGCTGTCCGCGTGACACGTATGACGGCCACCGATGCTGCCCGTAGCTTTTCGGACGTTCTCAACCGCGTTGCCGCCGGCGAGGAAGTCGAGGTGACCCGCAGTGGTGCGCCCGTCGCGCTGATCAAGCGCCCGGCAGCGGGGCCGATCTCAGCGCAACGCCTCAGGGAGCTGCTGGCCGCGGCCCCACGCCCCGATGTTGGCTTCGCGGACGATCTGCGAGCCCTGCGCGAGAGCGCGGGTCCTCCTCGCGAGACGTGGCCCTCCTGATCGATACCGATCTGCTGATCGGTATCGAGAGGCGCGACTCAGCCGTCGGGGCGCTGCTCGGCGAGGAGCAATGCGCCATCAGCGTGATCACCGTCAGTGAGCTACTGCACGGAGTGCTACGCGCTCGCGGAAACGCCCGCGCACGGCGACGCGCATTCGTCGAACATGTCCTGGCTGGTCTGCAGGCGATACCGATCACTGAGAACGTCGCACGCGTCCACGCCGATGTCTGGACAGACCTGGCCGACCGCGGAGAGCCCATCGGCGCGCACGATCTGTGGATCGCCGCGACCGCGATCGCGCACGGGCTCGGTCTCGCTACCGGTAACCGCCGCCACTTTCAGCGCATCCATGGCCTTCGCGTCGTCCCCGCGCCAGATTGATCGCCGCCGACACGCTCCTTCAGGCCACCAGCCAGCTGGGCCATCCTCACCGTTCTCGTCAACAGCAACTGCAGATCGGATCGGCGGAAGGTCCGACCGGCGACCTCCTCCTCATGGAGCTCGTAACGGATGCAGACTGCGTATGGGGCCTACCTCGCCGATTGGCGCGCCTACCGCGTCAAGCGCCAAGACTTCCAGGCGCACCAACGGCGAGCGCGCTGCGGGCTGACTGCACCCGGCATGCATGGTGACGGCGCACCGTGCAGCGCACCCGCAAGCGCCTGGCAACCGTGGGGTGGTCCACTACCGCCACATACTTCGTGGAGGGGGCACCCGGGCCGCAAACCTTCGCCCCGGCGCCCGGCGCCCCGGCGCTCAGCTTCGCGCGCGCACCTCGATGGTCCCCTCGCTCGTGCGTACGTCGTAGCTGGGCTGGGGGTAGGTCGCGGGGCCCTGCACGATTGCCCCGTCGCTCAAGCGGAAGCGGCTCTGATGCCACGGGCAGGTCACGCAGCCGTCGGAGAACGAGCCTTCGTGCAGCGGTCCGCCACGGTGGCAGCAGCGTTCGGCCAGGGCGAAGAGCTCGCCGCGCTGACGGGTCACCATGATCTCGACGCCGTCGAGCTCGACCACCTGCGCCGCGCCCTCGGCCAGCTCGGCGTCGCGCCCGGCGGGCGTCCAGTCGCTCGGACGGGTCTCGAAGACGGTCTGATCGACGCCGAGGCCACGCGCGTAGGAGAGGTGACCTCCGAGCAAGCCTCCCAGCCCCAGGGCGCCACCACCGGCCATGGCAAGCAGGATGCCGCGGTGCGTGCGACCTCGGCGGCGGGCGATGAGCGACCCGGTGTAGAGCGCGAGCGCGGTCGTGTTGGCCACGGCGTGGACACTGCCCACTCGGCGTGAGGCAGGATCGCCCACGGTCGAGTCGGCCCAGTCGGTCATGCCGCTGGCCGCCGTGGGCAGGGCGGCGAGGATGCCCACGGCCAGCAGCTTCTCGACGGCGGGCTGCGCGCTGCGGCCGCCCACGAGATCAAGCATCGTGGCGCTCGTCCACGTCCCAATGGGCACGTCGGTGAGCAGCGGGTGCAGCGCGTGGCCCAGCCAGGTCCCGCTCAGGATGTCCTTGACCGGACCCGCCGGCACGGCCCCACGGACAAGCGTTGCCACCCGCTCGGCCGGCCCGTCCAGCACGCCGGCCCGCTCGAGACGGGTGAGCAGCGCGTGCACGGCCCCCGGGGCGGCGGCGCCCTTGGCGGTCTGTGATGAAGTCTGGGTCATTACGTCTCCTCGCCGACTGGGAACAGTCGTTCTTCGCTACCCCGTCAAGGCTATAGCCAGTCAGACAGGGCGAGCGGAGCCGCGCTGTCTGGCCTAACTTCAGCGCCCGAGCCGGTGACCCGGCCCAGCGGCGACCGGCGTCTGCGACGATGGACCTGCTCGCTGCCGGTCATCAGGAGCATCGAGCCGATCGTCATCCATGACCCCACCCAACCTCGTCCTTCATGTCGTACCGCCCTCGCATCCCTGTCGTGCGGCCGAGGCGGCTCTGCGTCACAAGGGGCTGGCCTTCGAGAAGATCGACCTGGTCCCTGGGCCGCACGTGGAGGAGATGCGGCGCATCTACGGCGAGGGGCACACGACGGTGCCGGGGCTACTGGTCGACGGAGAGCCCGTGCACGGCTCGCGCGCGATCTTTGCGCGCCTGGAGGAGCTCTCGCCCGACCCCACGCTGTATCCGTCGCCTGTGGCCGAGGCAGTACGAGACGCCGAGCGCTGGGGAGACGAGGAGCTGCAGGATCTCGGTCGACGCCTGCCGTGGGCGGCGATGCACTTTCGGCCCGAGGCGCTGGGCACCTTCAGCGAGGGTGGCCGGCCGCTCGACGGGCCGGGCACGGACTTCGCCATCAAGTTCGTGCACGCCTCCTGGACCTACCACCGCATCAGCGCCGCCCAGCTTCATGAGGATCTCGCCGGACTTCCGGCCAAGCTCGACCATGTCGACCGTTTGGCCGAGCAGGGACTGATCGGCGGCGAAGAGCCCACGGCGGCCGACCTGCAGATCGCAAGCACCCTGCGGGTTCTGCTGACCGTCGGCGACCTGAGCCCCCTGCTCGAGGGGCGGGTAGCCGAGCGCGTCGCCCGACGATGGTTCCCCGAGTACCCGGGTCACGTCCCGGCCGGCGCCTACCCCGGCGGTTGGGTCCCCACACGGGAGGCCTAGCTCAGAGCGTCGGCGCGCGCCCTGGGAGCCCGAGCGCATCACCCGGGGCGCCGCGCGGCAGGCGGTGAGAAGCGTGCCTCACTAAACGTCTCCTTTTGGACGATAAGCAATCAGGCTCACCCACCGGTGGGGCACCTGGTCATGCCTGCACACAGCGAACCACCTCCGTCGACCCCGGAGACCCCCGGGACGCTCGACCCCAAGGCCGCGCGGCGGTTCTTGCGCGAGGCCTTCCTCGGCCCCGAGGGGGATCCCTATGCGACGCTGAACGTAGCCAACGCTCGCCTCATGGGGGGTGCCCTGTGGACGATCGGGGTGGTCCTGGCGCTCGCCCTGCTTCCCGTGGCTCCACCCACCGTTGCTCTCGGTGGGGCGGGCTGGGTGGTGGCCGGCGCGCTCATCGCCGCGGCCGCGCTGATGGCATGGTGGCGCCTTGACCCGCGGCGCACCGCGACTCCGAACCAGATGCACTACGCCGGCTATGGGGGCCTGATCATCGCCGCCGGGCTGGAGTGGCTCGCGGGCGGCCGGGCGTCGCCCTATCACCAGCTCTTCGTGCTGTCGGTGCTCTTCGCGGTGGCCGTGCACAGCCGACGGCGCGCCGTCGTCTTTGTGCTCTGCCTGGCCGTCGCCGTCATGCTTCCCGCCCTGTACGGGTCGGTGGGCACAAAGACGCTCGTGGACATGATCACGCAGCTTCTCATGCTGGTCCTCCTGGGGGCCCTGACGCGTCTGCTGGTCATCATCGTGCGCCTTCAGCGCGGCGCCCTGAACATGGCACTCGACGACGCCGAAGGAAGGGCTCGCCGCGACGCCTTGACCGGGCTGGGAAACCGCCGCGCCTTCGAGGAGACCCTGGAGGTCGAGATCGCTCGCGCGCGCCGTGCAGGCTCCTCCCTGGCCGTGATCCTGGGCGACGTCAACGACTTCAAGGCGGTCAACGACCGCTCCGGACACCTTGCCGGCGACGCGTGCCTGCGCCTCGTGGCCGACGCGCTGCTCGGCGGGGCCCGACAGGGCGATCTGTGCTTCCGCTGGGGCGGAGACGAGTTCGCCGTCGTGCTCCCCCAGAGTGACCTGGCCACCGGGCAGGTGGTCCAGGGCCGTATCTGCACCGCGCTGGCGCAGGCGCCGCCGCCCGGACCGCTGAGCATCAGCTGCGGCACCGCCGAGCTGAGGACAGGACAGTCCGCGGAAGGTCTGGTCCAGGCCGCCGATCAAGCCCTCCTGCGCGCCAAGGAAAGGCGGTCCCGGAGTCGGGCCGCGTCTCCCTTCGCGCTGCCCGCCAGGGACTGACCCGTACCTATAGACTCGGCCCATGGCCGCCGTCAAGCTCCACCGCTGCTCGTGGACGTTCCTGCACACCGACATGGACGCGTGCTGGAAGGTGCAGCGCGCGCTCGACGAGCAGGGGGTCGACTACGAGGTAGTCAAGCACGGCTTCGGTAAGGGCAAGCGGCCCGCGGTGCAGCAACTGAGCGGCCAGAAGCAGCTTCCGGTGATCGAGCTCGCGGACGGGACCGTGTACCGCGCCGAGTCAGACGACATGGCCGCTCGGGTGCGCACCGGCGACCTCGCCGGACCGCCAAGCTAGCCACCTCCACGGCCGCTGCGCGGCGACCTGCGCCACCAGCACCGCGCCGCGGTAGCCTCGTGCGCGACCGGCGCGCCACATGCTTCGCTCGTGCGCGCCGGCCCGCCACATGCTTCGCATACCGTCGACCTTGCACGAGCCCACGGGCCGATGGCGTGCGGAAGAGGCTGTCGGGCGGGGAGCGGCGCGGCGGCGGGGCCTGACGCTGCGGACCGGGGCGAAGGCCCAGAGCGCCGCTGCTCTGAGCGTCTACCTCGCCGTGTCGCTGGCTCTGTTCGGCACCACGGTGGTGGGTCACATGACCACCACCTACGTGGGAAGAGGCCCGGACCCGCAGATCTTCATCTGGGCTCTGCGCTGGTGGCCGTGGGCCATCGCCCACGGCGTCGACCCCTTCTACACCCACGCTTTGTGGACGCCGGCCGGCGTGGACGTCACCTGGACGAGCTCCATGCCGGGCGCCAGTCTGCTGGCCCTTCCCATCACCCTGACCGCCGGGCCCACGGCGGCCTGGAACGTCCTGTGCCTGGCGGCTCCCGCGTGCACCGCCTTCACCGCCTTCCTGCTCTGCCGCCTGCTCTGCCGGTCGTTCGCAGCCGCCCTGCTGGGGGGTTATCTGTTCGGCTTCTCAACCTATGAGCTGGGCGCCATGGAGGGGCATCTGCATCTCTCCCTGGTGTTCCTGGTGCCGTTGGCGGCCTATCTGTTCGTCCGCCGGTTGCGTGGTGAGCTGAGCGCGCGCCGGTTCACCGCCGGCCTCGCTTTGGCGTTCACCCTGCAGTTCCTGTTCTCTCCGGAGATCCTGGCCACCGCGCTGGGCTCGGGTGCCCTCTGTCTCGCGTGCGCGTGGCTGCTTATGGCGCCGTTGCGCGGCGCGATCCTGCGCACCGCCGGACTCAGTGCGCTAGCGCTCGCCGCCACCGGGCTGGTGGTGTCTCCGCTGGCCGTGCACATGCTGCTGCACGTCCCCGCCGCGGCGCTGAACTCTTCGGTGACCTACTCGGCCGACCTGGCGAACTTCGTCATACCCAATGAGCTCACCGAGCTCGGGGGGCGCAGCCTGAGCACCGTCTCTGCCCACTTCACGGGCAACCACTCTGAGCAGCCCGCGTACCTGGGCCTTCCGCTGCTGGTCATTCTGGCGCTCTTCGCCTGGCGGGAGCGCCAGCGGGCCCGGACCAGGCTGCTCGTCGCCGTGGCGGCGGGCACCGCCCTGGGCGCCCTGGGTCCGGTGCTACAGGTCGACGGCCATCGGCTGGTGTGGCTTCCCGGAGCGCTGCTGGCCGGCCTTCCCGTGCTGGACAATGCGCTTCCGGCACGCCTGGTGATGTACACCGACCTGGTGGTGAGCATCGTCGTGGCCCTGTGGCTGAGCCGCCCCGGCGTGAGGCGTGCCGCGTGGGTGCTGGCCGCGGTCGCCGGCGTGAGTCTGCTGCCCAGCCTGTCCTGGCCGGGATGGCACGACACGGGACGGATCGCCCCGCACTTCATCGCCAGCGGGGCCTACCGCGCCACCATCGCGCGCGGGGACACGGTGCTGTTCCTTCCCTTCGCCTATCGGGGAGACGCCATGCGCGCCCAGGCCGACGCCGGCCTGTACTTTCGCCTGGCTGGGGGCGCCACTCAGCCCATGCCCGCCGCCTACCGGCGGCTTCCCATCGTCAGGGCGCTGGACGGTGGCCGAGCCCCGCGGCGCGCGCCGGCTGAGCTCGCGCGCCTGCTCCGGGCGGCGTCGGTGGATGAGGTGGTCATAGACCGCGCAGAGCTGGCACGCTGGCGGAGACTGCTCGGTGGCCTGCACAGCAGGCCCACCGTGAGCGCCGACGCACTCGTGTACCCGGTCAGCGCAGCGGCCAGGCTGCGCCTACATCGGACAGCGGCCATCGACCGGGGGCAGGCCGTCCCGACGCTTTGCCGGCCGGAGAATCCGAGCCCTCCCGTCAGGTCAGCCATCTGCCGGCGCCTCGCGCGCCAGGCGCGAGGGCCACCAGTTGTGCCGACCCACGAGCACGACGACGGACGGAATCAGCAGGGTGCGCACCAGGAACGTGTCGAGCAGGATGCCGGCGGCAAGGCCCAAGCCGATCTGCCGGGCCTGACCGGAGCCGGCGACGGTGAGCACGGCAAAGGTGCCGGCGAGAACCAGCCCGGCGGAGGTGACCGTGCCCCCTGTGGCAGCGATGGCCCGCCGCACGGCTTCGCGTAGGGGCGAGCCCTCGGCCTCTTCGCGTATGCGCGTCATGACCAGGATGTTGTAGTCCGAGCCCAGGGCCATGAGGAAGACGAACAGGAAGAACGGCAGTACGAAGTTCAGCCCCGCCTGGCCCCCGAGGCCCATGAAGATGACGACGGCAAGACCGAAGGCGGCGAGATAGGAGAGTCCGACGCTGACGATCAAATACAGCGGCGCCACGAGGCTACGAAGCAGCAGGGCCAGCAGCACGGCGATGACGACGAGGACGACGGGAACGACGCGCCGCAGATCGCTCGAGGAGACCCTTGACACGTCATAGGCGACGGGCGCCTCACCAGCCACGCCACTGTCCGTGGCGCCAATGCTCGCCGCCGTGGACGCCACCGCCCGACGGACCGCAGGCACCGACCTGACCGCGGCGGCGCTTCCGGGGTCCCCGGCCCGCAGGCTCGCATAGAGCTGGATCGTGCGCCCGTCGGCGCTGACGAACTGCGAGGTCGCACGGTAGGCGGCGAAGGCCGCCGCCGGCACGCCGGCTGGGGGGGTGCCGCGCAACATCTGCGGTGGGCCCAGACGACGGTGGAGCGCGGCCAGCATCGCTGGCTGCAGGCCGCCTGCGCCCGAGTCGACCGCCCCGGTGACTGTCGCGAACGGCCCGGCCGCGGCGAGCTCGCGAGCGGCACCAGCCAGCACGCGCGGTTCACTCCATGCTGACGTGCGCAGGCGGAAGAGCACGTTGGTGGGGTTGGCGAAGGCCGCCGGAAAGTGGGCCTGCACAAGGGCTTCGCCCGCGGCTGAGTCGCTCCCGGACACCGTCTGCTCGCTATCGAAACCGGAAGGGCGGTAACCGAGAGCGGCCAGGGAGAGCGCGATGAACAGGGCAACTCCACCCGCGAGGGTGAGAGCCGGACGCCCAACCACGCGCGCCGCCACGCGCCCCCAGGCACCGGCGTACTGGTGGCCGGGCTCAGGGCGCCGCGGCCAGAACGCAGCGCTACCGAAGACGGCCAGCAGGGCGGGAAGCAGCGTCAGGCCGGCGAGCAGCACCATGGCGACGCCGATGGCCAAGCCGGGACCGAGACCGCGGTAGAAGCCGAACTTGGCCAGCAGCAGGCTGAGCAGAGCGAGCATGACGCACGCGGCCGAGAAGGTGATCGTCTCTCCCACGCGGGAGAGCGAGTGGGTGACCGCGGCCCGTCCACTTGCCCCCTGGGCGATCTCCTCGCGCACGCGGAAGATGAGAAACAGGCCGTAGTCGGTGCCCGCCCCGAGCATGATCACCGTGAGCAGGATCGACAGCAGCCCGGAGACCTGCACGCCGGCCTTGGAGGCCTCAGCGATCAGCGGGCCGGCCACGATCAGGGCCAGGGCGGCGGGTACCAGCGTGATGATGGGCGCCAGCAGGGCTCGAAAGACCACGAGCAGCAGGGCGATGATGAACACGATCGACAGCAGGCTGGTGAGCCCACGCGTGCGCCGGTCCTGCTTGGCCTGGTCGGAGGTGCTGGCCAGCTGGCCCGCGAAGTGAACCCCCAGTCCGCCCGGGGGGCGCACGGACGCGAGGTCTGCCCTCAGGCCGTTGAACAGCTGGTCGGCGTTGGCGCCGAAGGCCTTGCCGCTGTCGCGCAGCTCCACCAGCGCGCGCCGCGCGCGCCCGTCACGCGACAGGCCCTGGTCGCGCACGTCCAGCACGTCGGCGCTGCGCCCGACCGCCGCCGCGGCGCGATCGATCACCGTCTGGTCCCCCGGCCCGAGCGGACGGTCGCTACGTCCCGCCACCAGCAAAGTGCTCGCCGCGTTCCTGGCCTGAGAACGACGGCCCAAGCATGATCTCCTACGCCGCCGACGGGGCTACGTACGGCATTGGTTTCTTCCTGCCGTTCATCATCGCTCTGTTCGCCATCAGCTACGTGTGTCAGGAGATGTGCATGCGCATCGGGGCGGTCACCCACCGCGGCTACGGCGAGTTGGTGCTGCAGCGCTACGGGCGCGCCTGGGGGTGGTTCGGCGCCGGGGACCTGGTGCTGACCAACCTGGTCACGCTGATCTCGGAGTTCGTCGCCATCCGCGTGGGCCTGTCGTGGTTCGGGTTCGGCGCGCCGTGGGCGGTGGGCACGGGCTGTTCTTCGTGCTCGCCACGATCAGCGGCGGACGCTACTGGCGGTGGGAGCGAGTGGTGCTCACCCTGGCTGCCTTCAACGGCCTGTTCCTGGTGGCGGCCGTCCTCGTCAGGCCACCCGTCGGGCAGATCGGTCACGCGCTAACCCACCTGGGCCCCTTCCCGGGAGGCAGCTTCAACCAGCTGCTTCTGCTGCTCGCCTCCACCATCGGTGCCACGGTCACGCCGTGGATGATCTTCTTCCAGCAGAGCGCCTCGGCGGACAAGGGGATGACGCCCAGCGACGTCGCTCACGGACGCCTGGATACGGCGATCGGCGCCGGCCTGGCCGCCCTGTTCGGCTGCGGGGCGCTCGTCGCCCGGGCAGCTCTGGCCGGCAGCCCGGGCGGCGCCGTGCAGGGCCTGGCCGGCGCCGGCTTCCCGGCGGCGCTGGCGCACATCTCCGGTCATGCTGTGGGTTCGGTCTTCGCGCTCGGCCTGATCGAAGCCGGCGCGGTGGCCATCCTGACCATCTCCGCCAGCACTGCCTACGCCGCCGAGGAGTGCATCGGCGTCTCGCACAGCTTCAACAGCACGCCGCGGCAGGCGGCGGTGTTCTACGGCGCAAACGTCAGCGTGGCCATGATCGCCGCGGTGATCATCCTGATCCCGGGCGCTCCCCTGCTGTCGATCGCCCTCAACGCCAACGTACTGGCCACCGTCCTGCTCCCGGTGGCGCTGGTGCTCATGGTCATGCTCGCCAACGATCGCGCGCTCATGGGCCGCTGGGCCAATCGGCGTTCGACCAACGTCGTTGGCGTTGCGGTCATTGCCTTCGTGGGTCTGTGCGCTACTGCCTACGGAATCGACTCCTTCCTGCAGGCTGTACACGTGATCGCGGGCGGCTAGATGACCCGCGCTCGCCAAAGTCCTTCCGGCGCCAACCGCGCGGCTGACGGTCCCCCTCTCGACGAGGATGACGAGCTGATCGCCTTCCTCGAACGCGACCAGCTGGTCAGCGACACCTCGCGGCCGCTGCCCCGGGCCTCCATCGGACGGGCGGCCAGCGTCGCCCTGTGGGCGCTGCGCGTGTTCGTGACGGTCGTCGGGGCGATGGTCGCCTACACCTTCTTCTCGCAGCTGTCCTGAGCGCCCCCTTCAGTCCCGGCTGAGCGCCCCGCGTCTGCCTCACCCGGGGTGGCCGCAGGCCCCGGCCAGGGCGACGTCCGGTGTCCCAGCCGAGAAGGCGCGCAGCAGCCCGTAGGTCGGGTACAGGCGCGTCAGTCCGGCGTCGGCCAGGCCGACCGGGAAGAGCGTGTCGTCACGAAAGGTGTATTGCAGCACGACGTCGACCGCTGGGTCAGAGCGCCACAGGCTCAGCGCTTGCGCCATCGCGCGGCAGCCGCTGAGCTCCTCGGTCGGACTCCCGAGTCGCGGCGAGCCAGGGTGAAGCGCCCCCGTACCGGTCTCGGTGATCCACACCCGCTCGGAGGCACCACAACCTCCGCGGGCGCGCAGCGCGCCCAGAAGCGCGTCGACGGGCGCCAGTGCCGCCCGCGCAGCGGCGGCCGGGCTGATGTAGACGTGCAGCGCCCAGGTGGAGCTCAGGCACAGCACGTCGCGCGGCAGCTCGCCCACGAACTGGGCTAGGCCGGTACGCCGCGCACTGGAGCTCGGGTAGGCGGCCAGGTCTCCGAGCAGCAACCTATGGGCCGAGCCGTCCGCGGCCAGCACGCCGGCCATCGCGCGTGCGAGCTGCGTGTAGACCACGACCGCCAGGGAGGCTGCCTTCCCCGAGCAGGACGCGTGCTGGGGGGTTATGAAGCGAGGGTTGTCGGGCTCGTTCCATGGGCTGAGGTAGGGGAGGTCGACGCCGTCGCGGCGCGCCTCTGAGAGCAGCGAAGCGATCAGCTGACGGTAGGCGCTCAGCCCGCGCGCATTGAGCGGCCGCGCCGACGCCGTCGCACCCGCGGTCTCACAGCCGCCCGGGGAACGCGCGGCCCAGGCGGGCGTGTCGTCGATGACCACGAGCGGCTCCACCGCCACGCCGGCACGCCGCTGCGAGGCCACGGCGAGCAGCCGGTCGCGCACGCCGCCGTAGGCTCCGCAGGGCGACAGCCCGCGCAAGCAACCGTCCTCGGGCTCGTTCCAAGTCAGCGTCCGGTCCGGGGCGGGCGCCAGTCGAGCCCAGTCGATGACAAAGCGCAGCACCCGTGGATGCAGCGCCAGCAGTTGCCGGCGCCAGGGCTCAAGCGCCGCCGGCACCGCGCGGGCGAGCGGCGTGAAGAGCAGGTCCGCGTTGTTCTCATCCAGCCCGAGCAGCGGTCGCTGGGGCGCCGTCGAGACCGCAGGCGACGCAGCTGGCGCGGGCGGTAGCGGAGGCCGAGCGACCGGACGCGAGCCGCCCTGCCCCACTCCGAGCCCCGTCGCGGCCAGGCTCACCGAGAGCACAAGCGCGATTGCCCCCAGCACGACGAGCGCGCAGCGGCGCCGACCGCGCCTCACGGCGCCGGGGATGGACACGGTCGCACACTTTGGCACAGCGCCAGCGCTGCTCGCGCCGCCCGCGCGCCCAACGGGCGACCACACGCTCCGCCGGACGGCCCCCTTTTGAAGCGGTCTGGCCGGTGCGCAGTCAGCGATCTGAGGACGGCAGGCTGCTCAAGAACGTCGCGGCCACGTCCTGGTCGCCCCGCCCGTCCTGCACCGCGCGCGCCAGGGCGCGGTCGATCGCCTCCACCAGGGGCAGCGCGAGGCTCGCCTGCTCGCTGGCCGCACGCATCAGCCCTGCGTCCTTGCGCGCCCAGCGCAGGGGAAAGGACACGGCGTCGAGGTCACGCTCGATCATGGAGCGGCCCTTCATCTGCGCATAGGCGCTGTCCAGCGGGCCGTCGGCGATGGCCTCCAGGAAGCGCTCGGGCTCGACGCTCAGGCCCTCGGCCATGGCCAACGCCTCAGCTAGGCCCTCGACCAGCGTGAGCACCCAGGCGTTTGGTCACCAGCTTCATGGCACTCCCCGCCCCAGCGGCGCCGAGGCGCAGGGTGCGGCTGGCCAGGGCGTCGAAGATGGGCTCACAGCGCACAAGCGCCTCATCCGGCCCGGAGGCGAGCACGCGCAGCTGCCCCTGCTCGGCGGGCTCACGCGTCCCGAGCACCGGGGCGTCGACGTAGGCGATCGCGTGCGTGCGCGCTCGCTCACCGAGTCGCTGGGCACCCTGCATCCCGACGGTGCTCATCTGCACCCACACCTGGGGCTGGGCGCACAGCACCTCCTCACCGGTCACCGCCATGACCGAGTCGGCGTCGGCCAGCATGGTCAGCATTACGTCCGCGCCGCGAACTGCCTCCGCGGGGCTGTCGGCCACCACCGCCCCGTCTCCCTGCAGGGCCTGGGCCTTCTCGGGCGATCGGTTGCAGACGCGCACCGTAAAGCCCGCGCGAAGCACGTTGCGCGCCATCGGAGCGCCCATGATGCCGGTGCCCAGCACGGCAATCGTGTCCTTGTGCGCGTCGTTCATGTCGGGTTGCGCTACCCGCCCCCACCGGGCTGGAAAACCTGGCCGGCCAAAGCGCGCCTGCGCGCGCCGGACTTGAGCGAGCGGGCGTGGCCCCTCGCTCGTCATTATGGTGTCGGACCGCCGACCGTCGCGCCCGCCGGAGTGAGCTGCGGTGTCGCCGTCCAGCCGCCGGTGACGACGGCGGCGCGGGCCTCGAGCAGGCCTCGCGAGCTCCCTTTTCTCACAGACGAGACGACCGCATGGACAGTCAATACGAGCGCCAGACCCACGAGGTCGAGGAGGACCACTGGTGGTACCGGGGCCGGCGGCGGGTGATCGGCGGGGTGATCGATGGGCTGAAGCTTGCCCCGCAGGCGCGGATCCTGGACGCCGGCGCCGGATCGGGGCGCAACATGGTCGACCTCGCGCGCCGCGGATCAGTCACCGGGGTGGAGCTCTCGCAGGCCAGCGCAGAGGTCGCGCGGGCGCGGGGGGTGGGCGAGGTGATCACCGGCTCGATCGACCAGCTTCCGTTTGCCGACGACTCGTTCGACCTGGCGGCCAGCTTCGACGTGATCGAGCACGTCGACGATGATCAGGCGACCCTCCGGGAGCTGCGCCGGGTGGTGTCCCCCGGCGGCCTGCTGGTGGTCACCGTGCCGGCGTACGAGTGGCTGTGGAGCAGCCACGACGAGGTCAACCATCATCGTCGGCGCTACACGCGCGCGTCGCTGCTCACCGCCGCAGCCCAGAGCGGCTGGCAAGCGAAACGCACCACGCACTTCAACTCGGTGCTGCTGCCCGCGGCCGTCGCCCTGCGGGCCGCCGAGCGAGCTCGCCGCGCACCGGCGCGCCCGCACTCAGACCTTCACCGCACGCCGATGTGGCTCAACCGGGTGCTCGTGCGGCCACTGAACGCCGAAGCGCGGGTGATCGAACGGGGGGGTCGGCTGCCGTTCGGGCTGTCCCTGCTGGCGGTCCTCGAGTAAGCGCCTTGGAGGCCTGGGGCGGGCGGAGGGCCCTCGCGCTCAGACCGGCCCGAAGGCGTAAAGCAGGCCGCGGCGCTGGGTCAGGCCGAGGCGGGCGGTCACGTCGCGACCGTGGGCCCTCACCCAGGTCAGGGTGGGAGAGCACGCCGTGAGCAGTCGGTTGGTCGCGGCCGGGCAGCGTCCGCGCGTGAGCACGAAGTGCACCTGTCCGGCGGCGATGTCGCTCTGCAGCTGCGCCAGGGTGGTCAGCGGACGAGCCTGGTTGGTGGTCAGCAGGCGGATCGGGCGCACATCACGGGTGAGCACGGGGGCGGCGATGCTCGGCGACGCCGCAGCGAACTCATAACGCGCACCAGCCTGGTGGGCGCGCAGGAAGGCCGACAGGCGGGCGGTGGTCCGCGGCGGAAAGAACGGCGAGGCCGCTTCGTCGCTTGAGTGGTCGCGGATCAGGCGCACGTCGCGAGCCACCGGGAAGGCGAACACGGCCGCGGCCGCGCCCAGGGTCACCAGACCGGGCAGCCACCACCAGGCCCACGCGTCGCTGCGGCGCCGCAGCGCCAGGGCGATCAGCGCGCTGGCCACCACGACCAGCGTCAGGGCCACGGCCCCCGCCTCACCCAGCAGCACGATGGAGCCGGTGCCCACCACGATCACCACCTCCAGCGTGCTGAGCGCCAGCGCGCTGAGCAGCACCACGAGTGCACGCACGCTGTGCACGCGCGCACCCAGCCCGACCAGCCCCACCCCCAGGGCGGCCGCCACCGCCGGCGTGAACGCCTCCAGGTAGCGCTGGTGCAGGCGGGAGGTCAAGCTGAACAGCACCAGCCCCGTGGCCAGCCACACGCCCAGCCCCACGATGGCGGCGCCCTGGCCCGTGAGCTCGTGGGCATCGGGCCTGCGCAGGGAGGGGCGCACGACCGCCAGGGCGCCACAGCCGAGCAGGATCGCGCCCAGCAGGGAAACGCCGATCAAACCCCCGTAGTCCAGGGTGGTGGGGGCAAAGAGACGCAGCGGGCCAGCCGGGCTCTTCGATCCCCGCCGATGACGTCGCGGCGGCGGCGCACCTACAACCGACGCGACCGCCGATTGCGGGGCCGCGGCGCTGAGCAGGACGGTTCCCTGGGGCGCACCGAAGCGGTCGGGTTGGGGCGCCTTCAGCAGCCGGTCGGTGCCGTTGAACACGAAGACCGCGTTCCAGACGCTGCCGTTGGTCGAGCCGATCGGGTAGGGCCGATCGTGACGCGGCGTGAGCGACACGATCGTCATCCACGACAGGGCGCACGCGACGGACACCGCTCCGGCCACGGCCACGCGTCCCGCTCGTGCGCGGCGGGAGCCCCAGCCGCCCAGCCAGGAAGCAGCCGCCAGGGCGGGAAGCGCCACCAGCGCCTCCAGGAGCTTCGTGTTGAAGGCGAGCCCGAGGGCCACGCCGCCCAGTAGGAGCAGGCCGAGGGAGCGTCGCGCGCACGCCCGCGCGACCAGCCAGGCGCAGAGCACGAGCAGGCCCATCATCAGCGAGTCCATCGTGTCGCTGCGCGAGGTGAGGACCGACACGGGCATCACCGCCAGGGCAAAGGCGGAGCACAGGCCGGCAGCACGCCCGGCCAGGCGCGCCACCAGGTCATAGAGCAACGCCACCGCGGCGACGGCGGCGATTACGGCCGGCGCCTTGAGGGCGAGCGGCTCAAAGCCCAGCACCTTGACGCTGAGCACCTGTAGCCACAGGTCCAGCGGCGGCTTGTCGATGGAAGCCGAGGCCGAGGGGTCAAAGGCACCGAAGAACAGGTTGTGCCAGGACAACCCCATGCTGCGCACGGCCGCGTCATAGAAGGGATTGAGCGCCACGCGCTGCAGCGAGACCAGGCGCAGCAGGCCGGCCAGCAGCGTCACGCCCGCCACGGCGAGCGTCCAACCGGCGTCGCCGGACAGCCACCGCTCCAGCGCTGCCAGGCGGTCTGGGCTCGCCGCGGGGAGTGCTCTGGAGGCGACCGACGGTGACTTGTCGAGAGGCAGCGGCTCGGAGGGCGCCGGCCGGACGCCCTTCCCAGCCCGCCGCACGCCACTCATCGCGCGCCGGCGGACGGTGCGCCAACCGACTGGGCGGCGTCGGGCTCCTCCGGCACCCCGACCGCGATCGCGCGCACTCGGAAGGTCCACTGGCGATTGGCCACGAAGGTCAAGCCCACCACGAGCGCAGTGGCCAGCGCCTGACCGGGTAGCTTGCCCAACCCGACCCCGTCGACGAACGTGTAGACCAGGCCAAGGTTGGCCACCAAGCCAAAGCTCTGCACCACGATCCAACGCACGGCGGTCACGGCGCCGGTGGCCCCGCCGCGGAAGGTCCAGCTGCGGTTGAGCAGGTACCCGTTGATCGCGCCGACGCCAAAGCCGAGGGCGGAGGCGAGCAGGTACCACACGCCGAGCTTCCACAGCAGCGTGTAGACCAGGAACGTGATGGCCGTGTTGGACACTCCCACCAGGCCGAACTTGAGCAGCTGGGCGATCACGGGCCCGCGTGGGCGACGCCCGGGCACCGGCGATGACGTACGGGCAGGCATCCATCCGACAGGATGGCGGACAGCCGCTGCGGGTGCGCGCGTCGCGGGCCCCCGCACGGTTACGCGCCCGTTAGCGGTGGGTTAGGAGCGCATCGGGCGGGTGCCCTATCGTGCCCCGCGGCGTCCCGAAGCCGGTTATTTTCTCGCAATATCCGCCCTCCTTCCCCCTGACGAGGCAGCGATGTTGGCATCCGCACAGCGCAACCTGAACCTGCTCAGCGTCGTTGCGCCGGTCTACAACGAGGAAGAGCTCGTAGAGCTCTTCGTGGCGCGCGCCTGTGCCGCGGTGGCCGACTACAACTTCGAGTTGATCCTGGTCAACGACGGCAGCACCGACGACACCCCGGAGCTGCTCGATCGCCTCGCCGCCGCCGACGCGCGCGTGCGGGTCGTGCATCTGTCGCGCAACTTCGGTCACCAGGCCGCGCTGACCGCCGGATTGGAGCACGCCCTCGGCGAGGCGGTGGCCATGATCGACGGCGATCTACAGGACCCGCCCGAGCTCATCCCGGCGATGGTCGAGCACTGGGCGCAGGGGTCTGACGTGGTCTACGCCGTGCGCCGCCAGCGCGAGGGAGAGACCGTGTTCAAGCTGGCCAGCGCAGCCGGGTTCTACCGCCTGTTCAACAAGCTCACCCAGGTCGACCTCGAGCCCAACTCGGGCGACTTTCGCCTGCTCGATCGGCGCGCCCTCGACGCACTGCTTTCGATGACCGAGCGCAGCCGCTTCCTGCGGGGCATGACGGTCTGGGTCGGCTTCACCCAGACGGCCATCCCCTACGAGCGCGACGCGCGTCATGCCGGCGAGACCAAGTACACGCTGCGCAAGATGCTGCGCTTCTCGCTCGACGCCATCGCCTCGTTCTCCCATCTCCCCCTGCAGCTGGCCACCTATCTGGGCATGCTGTTCGCCGGGTTGGCGTTCGTGGCCATCCCCGTGGTCATCGCGCTACGCATATTCGGCTCCTACCTGCCCGGCTTCGGTTCGATAACCATCGCCATCCTGCTGCTCGGCGGCATACAGCTGATCGCCATCGGGGTGATCGGGGAGTACGTCGGTCGCATCTACGACGAGGTCAAGCATCGTCCCCTGTACATCGTTCGCGAGGAGCGCAACCCTCCGGGCGAGGTCGCCCGCGGATCGCTGCCGGCGGTACGTGCCGGTCTGGCCGCCCGCCCCCCCGAAGGGGTGCTCTAGAGGTCACACTGACCTAGATAGTCGACGTCCATGTCCACGGAGCGAGTGTTGCCGCGAATGGTCAGGTCGGCTATCGCCTTGAATTGCATGTCGCCGGTGCGTTCGGTGATGCGGCCAGCGAAGGTGATTCGCGGGTGGCTCTCGGCGTCAAAGAAGTCCGCGCTGCGCAGGTGCGCGTCGCGTTCGGACTCGCCCGTCCACACCTTTGTGGCGTCGATCTCACCGGAGAAGGTCGCGCCGACACAGTCTTCGAGGTCGAACTCCAGTTGCCGTGAACATCCTTGAACAGGCCGCGCACCCAGGTGACCATCATGTGGCGTGCGCGCAATGCGACCTCGGTATGGCCGGGTTCGAAGATCCACGTGGTCATCGGGTTCACCTGGCGATCGGGCGAGGGACCACGTACCCAACCCTACGCCCCGGGCAGGCGCATCGCTCCACACCTCGGCGCGCCTTGCCCGAGCCGCGAGGCCGGGCCAGGGGGAGGGCCCGCGTGCGCCGGGCTTGTTCGTGCTCCGAACCCTGCGGGCGCAGCCCGGAAGCCGGAGTCTCGCGCACGGCGTCCACACCCAGCCACGTGACCCACGCGCGGTACGGAGCGCAGAAACCGCTGTGGTTCGCGCCTTGCACACGCCAAGTGCTTCGGGCAGAATCGGCGCCATGCGCGAGCAGGATCCTCGTGTCCCCCACGAAGTCGAGGAGTATCTGGTCAGTCTCAACGCGGCGGCTGGTGCCCTCGGTGGGGCCATCGGCGCAGGCAGCGTCGGAGCGGCATCGGGTGGAGCGCGCGGAGGGGCGCGCGGCGGCGCTCGCGCCGCGCGCCGGCTGAAGACCGTGGTCGAGGAGCGTGTGGCTGCGAGCCCGGGCGACGAGGACGAGGTGCTCCACCGCGTCGCCGCGGCTTTCCCGAAGGCGCGCGAGCTTGATCGTCAGGACGACCTCGTGCGGATCGCCGTGCCGATCGGCCGCACAGGTCTACAGCACATCGTCGTCGACCTCGTCTTGCGTGCGGCTGGCGGGTCTACAGATGCGCCGGTCACCGACGTGCAGTTGCGCGCCTACGGCAAGGAAGGCCTGCTCAACCGCAAGCCGACCGCCGCCACCGCCGACACGGTGGTGGCTGCCGTCAACGGATGAGTCAGGATTGGGTCACGGTGTGAATCGGCTCGCAGGGCCCCCGGAGGAGTGCTCCGTTCTCGCGCCGTGGGTCGCCACAACGACACCGCCGGTCGGCCAAGGGACGCGGAAGTGCGGGCCGCCAGCACTTAGGCTCCCACGAATCACCAGGCAGCACGACGAGTCAGGAAAGCCGAACCGGCGCTGCTCGTTTGGGCAGGGTCGGGCCGAAGGAGAAGTCACGCCGGCGTGCCCATTGGGCGACGAAGCCGAACTCTCGACGGTCAAGACGTGGCGCAGCCGCTATCAGCGCGACCGCCTCGACGGGCTGCGCGACCTGCCCAAGTCGGGACGGCCGCTGACGCATGGACAGGACGTTCGCGCCCGACTGATCGCGCTGGCGTGCACGCGTCCCGCGGAAACGGCGGAGGGCGCTCAGGCGTGAGCGCTGGACGCGCGAGTTGGCCGAGCAGGTCGGGATGTCGGAGTCCCAGGCGCACGACATTCTGCGCGGCGCCGACGTCCGCCCGCACCTGACCGAGTACTGGGTCATGAGCGAGCTCGGCCCCGATTTCGACGCGCAGGCCGCCGAGGTCTGCGGGCTCTATCTCGATCCGCCCGAGAACGCGATCGTCGTGTCGGTCGACGAGAAGACCTCGATCGCCGCACGCGAGGCCGCCCGGCCCGACCTGCTCACCCGTCCCGGCAAGCCGGCCAGGCGCGACAGCGAGTACCTGCGAAACGGCACGACGAACCTCTTCGCCGCCTTGCAGGTGCACTCCGGCACGGTGTCCAAGATGACCGCCCAGACGCGCAATCAATTCGACTTCATCGCCTTCCTCGATCAGCTCGAAACCGAGATCCCCGTCGGCCAGCAAGTCATCGCGATCCTCGACACCTCTCCACCCACAAGACCCCGAACGTGCAGGCGTGGCTGGAGGAGCATCCGCGCTGGCAGATGGTCTTTACGCCCAAGCACGCCTCGTGGCTCAATCAGGTCGAGATCTTCTTCTCGATCCTTACCCGCCGGCTGCTCAAACACGGCCAGTTCACCAACCGTGAGGACCTCGCCACCCAGATGCTGGCGTTCGTCGAACATCACAACCTCACCGCCCAGCCGTTCGCCTGGACATACACCGGCAAAGTGCTCGCCGCATGAGACAAACAACTAACCGGACCAACCACTAGCAGGATCGCTCCCCGATCGCGCAACCGCTCCGAAAGCGGCGAGCACGTGTTGTGGGCGACGGTGGCAGCGGTCAGCGGGGTAGCTCGCCTGCCGGGAAGCGCGCTCGCCATGGCGACGTGTCCTCACCGACGCCGGGGGGTCACCCTCGCCGTCCCGAGAACTAAAAAAGAACTGCAGAGGAGCAGCCCATGTCGATCGTACATCGCCGACTCAGCCTCATCGCCGTCCCTGTCGCTCTGGGCGCGATCGCGGTGACCGTCCCCGCACTCGCTCAGGATTCCGGGCCATCGGCCCGCAGCGCGGTGAGCAAGCCCACGACGCGCGTCAAGCCGCGCAAGTGCTTCGTCGTGCGCTCGGGAAAGAAGCGCACACGCGAGTGCCTCATTCCCGGCCCCCGCGGCCCACGCGGCTCCACCGGCAGGCGGGGCTTCACCGGTCCGCGCGGGCGTACCGGCCCGGCAGGACGACGGGGAACCGGCGCCCAGGGTCCCCAGGGCGCCCAGGGACCGCAGGGCTTTGCCGGGCCGGGGCGCGCCTACGCCGTGGTCAACGCGACTGCGGTGACCTCCACGCCGTCCACCAACGGCTTCGTGGCCGGGAAGACGACGAACGTCACCTCCGTACGGTCTCCGATGGCCGGCATCTACTGCGTGGCGCCCGGAGCCTCCATCAACGCGGCCAACGAGCCGGCCGCGGTCACCCCGGAGATCGGCTACAGCACGGCTGGCGTGCTCCCGTTGGCCGAGCTCAATGCGAAGCAGCCCAACAACTGCAACGCCAACGAGTTCGAAGTGGACACCTTCAATGCGCGGGCTCCCACGGCGCCCGCGGGTGGTGCCTCGTTCGCCCTGCTGATCCCCTAGACGCGTCACCTGCCGCGCGCGTCGAGTGACGCGCGCGCGCCACTCAGGGGCCCGGCGGTGGCTG